>Ga0307517_10015005_pt1 | contig 10332 bp, 5 predicted proteins | sample 23_EM_MG_FD_194515 | JGI IMG/M metagenome (GOLD analysis project Ga0307517, IMG submission 194515) | Populus trichocarpa ectomycorrhiza microbial communities from riparian zone in the Pacific Northwest, United States - 23_EM | ecosystem: Host-associated > Plants > Roots > Unclassified | place...
GTTTCTTTCTCAATTTAAATGTACTTCAAGAGTTAATCCACATTAATATCTTCATTTGAATGCATGAGTTTCTTTCTATAGTTACTCCAAGTTGGTAGAATTTGGTAGAAACTTTATAATAAGTATAGCCATTTACAAGGGTTTAGAAACTTCAATCTTTATATTTTTTGAGTTTGGATGCCAAAACTTGCAACTCATCAACAAGTCCATTTACACCAAAAATAAATATTCATGTGTTGATCAAAAAAGAACAATAATTGTTCACATTTAAATTAGGAAAGAAAGGATGAAATCAATTGTGAATAATAAAATCGACAAAGTTTAAAAAGTCTAAGTCAACTAGAAAAACTAGAAAATAGTTAACTAGATGATCAAGAGTCATGATCGATAAAAAAAAATAATTATTTGTAGGAGTTTGAGTTCAAGCTAATGATCAAAAGTTTCAATCCTACCCGGAGCATAAGTCTTTAACAGGCCAAACTGACAAAGTGGTGTAGCTTAGTTAGTAATTTAAATGATTATCTGCAAATGAAAAATTTAGTTTGTATTAGAATTTAATATACCTTATTTTATGAAATACCTATATAGGATTAGAATTGTATGTTTAGATGTAGCTTAAACAGTGTATCAATATAAATAAAGTCATTTAGCTATTTGATTTTTTAACCTTTGCATATAAAGTTAGCTAATATTCGAATCAATTATTATCATTTTAAGATGTTTTCTAACATGTTTTGAACAATAAAAACATCATAGAGCATTTTCTTCTCATTCTTTGTTCCATTAATTTAACAAGATAGAACCTTGTTCTCTGATATATTATAAGTAGCTAGGAGGTAGTATAATGATTTGGGAGAGCTATATGAATAAGAGAGCTCTATGGAGAGTAAAAAAAACCTATTAGAATGATTTTTATCTATTAATTTTGTGTCTCGAAGGGGACATCTATATAGGATGCAAAATCCCTTTATTCAAAATGAAGAGTCATTCTTATATGTCTTTTTTTTTAGAAAAACCATAAAATAAAGAGAAAATTTTAACTATTTTTTTCTCTTTAAACTTTCCCTCCCACTTCTCATATACAAAATGATTTGTTAAAATGCTTTTTTCCATTGGAGTATCTTTGAAGATGCTAAGTAGGCTCATACATGGAGCATATAGTTTTTTTCACTTTGACATCAATAAATGTTAGCTGCATTTGTAATTTAGCGAATTCAAATCAAATTTATGAAATCAGTTCCAAGAAAAATCTTATAATTTATTCATAATTAGTTTGATGAAATAAATATTATTATTAATTATGGAGTAAAAATCACTTCACAATATTTAACAAAAAAATAATGCAGCCACCCTATGACAAATTCACACTTTATATAACATATATATGAGGCCAAGCAAGTGTAATAAACTGAGGAATGGAAAGTAAATGGCTGAACTACATTAGAAAAAATTTAGTGGAGGGACACCACTGAAAATATGAATCTCTAATAGTAAATACTACATCATTGGTCCTATTATTAAACAAAAAACTATAGTTGTTTTAATTCTTTTTTAATTAGGATAATTTTTTTTTATTAAATGTATCTCTTGTTTTTCTTAGAGAATATAAGGCTTTTTATTATAATAAATTATTTTTGTGTGATTGAATTAATGCTAAAAACATCATATAAGAGTGATAAAATCTATTTAAAAACTTTAAGAAAAAAAATTGAATTGAATTTTCATGACTAATTTATTATTAGTATTATTATTTTTATATCAAATATATAATAATTTAAAAATATCAAAATTCAAATAAAAAATTATAATAGTATTTGAAAATCATATCAAAACTAAAAAGTAAATGAATCTAATAAATTTTTTTAAGAGTGCTGGTTAAAAAATTTTAAATTTTTTTTTAAAAAAATAATAATAATAAACAACACCATGTATGTCAATAAAAAGAAAATACAATTGTCAACAAGATTCAAACTCACAATCTACACCCATTAATATAAAAATCTGTCTTGGAGTGTGATTGCGGTTGCTTTTTAAAATGTTTTTTATTTTGAAATATATTAAAATGATATTTTTTTTATTTTTTAAAAATTATTTTTGAAATTAACATATAAAATGATTCAAAATATAAAAAAAATTAATTTTTTTTTAAAATTTAAATTTATTAAAAACACGGTTGGCCACGTTTCCAATTACTCTATAAATGCCTGAACTGACGCCTTAACTGACTGAGTGAAGATACAAAACTATTATAAAATTGATTAAGAAAATATATTAAAATATTAATTTATTTATATAAAAAATAAATCAGTAAAACAGTATTAAAAAAATAAAAAGGCCAATTACGAGATCAATAAAGGCTTTCCTCAAGTAGCATGTCGGAACATCTGTGGAGTGTCTCTGACTCTGTCTCTCTCTCTCTCTCTCTCCAGTTCTCCCTCCTGAAGGCCAAATAAAGGCTAAAGGCTAATAAACCCTTAGAAAAGGCAAATGTCAGCCCCAACCGAATCCTACAAACCTTACACCCTAACCCAAACCCTAACAGGCCACAAATCCCCCATATCATCCGTCAAATTCTCCGCCGATGGCCGTCTCCTCGGCTCTTCCTCCGCTGACAAAACCCTCAGAACCTATTCCATCTCCCTTTCTAATCCTCCTACATCTCCAATCACTCATCTCCATGACTTCCACGGGCACGAACAAGGCGTCTCCGACCTCGCCTTCTCCTCTGATTCCCGCTTCATTGTCTCTGCATCCGACGATAAAACCCTCCGCCTATGGGACGTCACAACAGGGCACACAATCAAAACCCTTCATGGGCACACCAATTATGTGTTTTGCGTCAATTTTAACCCGCAATCGAATATGATTGTTTCGGGTTCTTTTGATGAGACTGTTAGAATTTGGGATGTGAAGAGTGGCAAGTGTTTGAAGGTATTGCCTGCCCATTCGGATCCAGTCACAGCTGTCGATTTTAATAGAGAGGGTTCGCTTATTGTATCGAGTAGTTATGATGGATTGTGTAGAATTTGGGACGCTGGGACTGGTCATTGTATCAAGACCTTGATTGATGATGAAAACCCACCTGTTTCCTTCGTCAAGTTTTCGCCTAATGGAAAGTTCATTCTTGTTGGCACCTTGGATAACAATTTGGTACGTTCATTTTAAGGGGTAAAGTTTATATGTCATTGAGTTGGTTTTATTAGGATGCTATTTTCATGTATTGGTGTTGGTAATGGTTGATAGTTTTCAATATTGATCAACTTATGTAGTTTATGTGTAAATTACTTGTCTTGGTGGAAAACTATGCCTGTTTTCATATGCTTTCGTAGGAATGCAGCTGAAATTGTTGTAAGCATTTTTTTATGGCTGCAATTTCGCTGTCTTGAATAACAATGTGCAGATAATACATAGCATTATCATCCTTAACTTTTCCCCTTCCTTTCTTGTTATACGTCATGACCTATGCCCATGAAATGGAGATTTTTATGTTATGAAGTTGTCTGTGCAACATTTAGGTTCTTTGGCGAGGAATTTTATCTGCTTATTTGTTAACTGGTGATCCCTTTTCTCTGCTTTTGTTTACCGTTTTGATGTGTATCTCATGGACATGTGTCTTAACAGTTCACTTCTTGGGATCACTGCTGGATCCTAGAGGTTTTGTGTATAATTATGTGGAAATTTGCAGAATAACCCATTAAATAGGGTTCCATGATGGTATTTTGTTCTTTTAACAAAGCTCATTGAGTATTCCTGTTCTTGAATTTATATTTGTACATATATCTCGTGTTCATTTATTATTTTATATACGAGGGCAAATAATTAGCACACATAAAGTTCATTTGATAGCTTGTTGTTCTAGAGAACTAAGCATTTTAGTTTTATTTTGGAGGGTCCAGTCTTTCTTTTTCTGGTGTTTTTCATTTCCTAGATGATCTCTCACCTGGATCTGCTATGATACACTTGCAGAGGCTTTGGAATTTTTCAACTGGGAAATTTCTGAAGACATACACTGGGCATGTCAATACAAAATTCTGTATTTCGCCCACCTTTTCCGTAACAAATGGAAAGTACATTGTTGGTGGTTCGGAGGATAGTTGTGTATACCTGTGGGAGCTTCAAAGCAGGAAAATAGTGCAGAAATTGGAAGGTCACACAGATACAGTTATATCAGTAGCATGTCATCCCACCCAAAATATTATTGCATCTGGTGCACTGGGCAATGACAAGACCGTGAAGATTTGGACTCAGGAAATATGATTTCTCTGCTAGTAGTTTTTTTAACCTGATTTGGCCTGTGCATAGGAGAAGACCTTGAGTTACAAAGAGGGAAATATTTTGCTCGATGGCTGAAGCTTCTGCTTTTTCCCAGACACTTGTCCTCTTTGATATGCATGTAGTTTTGATTCATTTAACCACTGTTTATGTATCTGAGGAACAAATTTGATGGAAGTCGTGTGATCTTTTTTAACTCCCTTGATTCCCATCTCTGTCCCCTTCACGTTTATAACTGGACCAGTGTGTAGCTTCTGTTTAACTGAGAAGAAAACCAGCAGTCCTTTATTTATTTATTTTGACTTAATATAAGCACTGCTTTTGTGGACCATTGCTGTGATTATTATTGAAGGACGACGGTAGCCTTACTACAAGGATCATGAAAGGAAAGAAAGTTCGGAGGACAGGTAAAAGGAAAATGGATGACTTAATGAGAGGTACATACACACATCATAGACATCCATTTTATATCATTGTCTTTCAAAGGGAAAGGACCCAAGTTGATTATTGGAGGGGCTGATTATTCTTGTTCCCGTTTCAGCCTTGTGAGTGGAGGTCATCCAGCAGGCCTAATACAGCTAATCTTAGGACCCAGCGCCTGTCGATGTAGTCATCCAATCAATAAATTTAGCACTGTCTGGAAATCCGATAGAAAAGTCATGCCAAGAATAACTAGAACAAGTCAAGCACAAGAGGTGAGGTGAGAAAGCCCTGTTATCAAGATCCACGCCCAAAACAGCAACAGAAAGAGGTCGGCGTGGGTGGTCTGTAGGGTGACAATAAGCAGCTAAGAGTAAACGAGGGCTCTGGTCAAGGTCGAGAGGACCCAGCGCCACCAGGAATCCTTGTGGGTAGGGAGCACGTGTTCAAGAGTTCCTAGATCATAACTAATTGCCAAGTAGAAGCAGATGCCATACCTAACAACAACCCTTATTCAAATCTAAGAAAATAGGTGACAGCCCTTTTTTATACACACACACACACACACACACACACACACACACACATATACATACAATGTATCAGATTATTGAAGAATATTAATTGTTCATTATGAAACAAGGAGAAAGAGGGTAACATTTTTATGTCTAGAAAGAGCCCAGATTGATTACAAAAGACAAGGAAATGATCGATTATAACAACAAGAGTTTACGTAAATGATTAGAGATTCACATCTACTCAGAGTAGGAGTATTCAATAGAATAAATTGATATTTACATGTTAAGTTAGAATTCATGTAATTACTAGAAATAAGACATGTAATAAATTAGAATTTAGTTTGTATTATGATTCGTTATGTAATTTCCTCATTTGAGTAGAAAAGTATGTATAATATTAGATTTAGAAGTTTATATGAAACTAACAATATACGAATATAAATAGATCATTTAGAGCTGAATAAGATAGACAGTAATATATATACAATTTTTTTAATGCAATTTATAGCTTTCCTGCAATTTGTCATTTTTCCTTTACTATGTTATTTACAACTTTCATTTACATTGTAGCTTGTTTATTTACTTTTTTTTTCTTTTTTTTTACTTGGGAAATGCTTGGAACAATATAACTTCCTTAAGAATTGAATTATTGAAACCATCTTCACTTGGAATTAAGTTTCTAATTGAAGTTTCTCCTTATTGAAAAGAAAAAAAAAAACAAAGAACGTGTAATATAATTGATCAAGAAAATAATCTCATTGATCAAAAGATTAGCCTAGCAAGTGAGACAATATATTCAATACTATTCCATTAGTTAGTAACCATGCCACTTAAAAAGAAATAAAATAAAATGTCATTATTATGACTAACAAACATTCAATACGGTCAATTACATGGTCATGAAGAATGTGGCAGTCAATCTCCAATTCAGAAGCCAATTGATAAACCTCAATTAGACACCCCACAAGATAGATTTTCATCATCTAACTTCTCTAAGAAACAAAGAGCTACACAAACAGATTCATAGTGCTCTTATACATCTTATACCTTTACCACTATTCCCGATATCATTATCTTTACCAACTTTTAAAGGATAAGATGGTGTTCCAACATAATTAGCACAACCTCTCGCATACCTTTTTCAAGGGATTGATGGTGTAATGAGATGGTCATAACCATTACGTCCAAACACTAGCCGACCACCAATGGCTCCTCTTGAAGGATTGTCCTTTTATCAGTAAATAAACCTATCTAATGTTGATTTAAGAGCATCAAATTAGAGATGGAGAACACAACATGACTTACCTCAATAATATTGTGGTGGTTAGTAAAACCATGCAGGCTATGATTGATCAACTCAATCATATTTAGAATAAGCTAAAATAGAATCGATCAATCACACACATGGTTGGGGGAGAAGTATAAGGGTATCTTCCGATCATAAACCATCTGTTAGGAATGTATGTAAGGTCCTAACCATATCTTAGGGTAACATGCCTACGCAACAAACACAGTTACAACCTCAACAACATTGAAGCACAATTACAAATGAAGTGCCACCCATTTTGCAAATGTACAAGTAACCTCAAGCTAATTATATGGCCTTACAGCCTTACCAACAAGCAACCCATCTTATGCATATACAATACAATGCCCCACAAGCTACCTTCCAACAAGGTAAAGTGAACCTTCTTATACCTTAAGGAAATGTTATTGAATAACAAACAACGGAATAAACAAAGTTGAGCTAGCCCAACACCTAGGAGATAAGGCAAGAAATTGGACGAACATCTAGGTTTGCATTCAACTGTCTACATCCCAAATAGGTGGATAAGTTACATCCAATTTCAAGCCATGAAAATTATTGATTTTAAGTAGTTTTCTAAATAAAACAGTCATTCAACAAGGGAGCCTATCGCTAAACTCATTGATCAATGTGGTGATGGTGTAGTAAAACCCTTTTTTAAAGTAAAGATTGTTTAATTCATCATTGATCAAAACAACATTTCACTAGTTCTCTATACTACCAACCAACTCTATCAATGAAGGTTACATTGATTAACTTAGCTAGAATAGTCCAAAATCTGGGAGAGTCTATAGAAAGTAATGCCTTTTGATTTGGGACTCTAAAAACCAAGTGCACGACACCTATAACATAATAAAAGTGCATTAAACTCATTTTGGAAGAGATGTTGGTCAATATCAAAAGGAGGTTAATGGGAACCAATTAACCAATTACTTGGATATCTATACCTTGACAAATGATGTTGCTCATTATGAATAGATACTATCAAAACCAAGAGAAAAGAAGCTATTAAAAGAAACCTACCCAATTAGCTACTTGAATGAGGTCATGATGACCCATCAATTGATTGATTAAGATTACAAAGAGTTTAGGAAGATCAATGATAGCTAATTTCAATCATAAAAATTAAAGAGGGAGACCATTCGAGATAACTATACTAAGAAAACCTAAATAGGCTAGGAAGCTTGGTAGAAAATATACAAAGACTATAAATGTGGTTAATGAGAATAAAAAAAAATACTTTTTAGATATTAAAAAATTAAAGAAAATTTCAACCAACTAGTATATGAGGTGAGGGCAAATCAAGCTTCTTGGCAACCATACAATTTCTACTATTGATTAGATCAAGGGGAAGAAGTTTTGCAAATGGTATAAGTCATGGAAATATGACACTAATAATTGTGTTATCTTAAAAAATCAGATCTAGAAAAGAAGATAAAGGTGGATAACAAATCTTTTTCTAAAGTGATAAAAACAACAACCACCCATAAGCTAGAAAGACTCATTGGTAAAGGAGAATTACAAAAGTTAAGGCTTGATCAACCATAAAAAATGTTAGAATTGATCATAGATGGTAGTATTATAAAGAGATATATTGATCGCCCCAAAGCCAAAAAGGTGGAAAAAAAAAAGATTAGGATATACTTTCTTATGAGGTATACAAATGCCTTATATATTATACCATCCTTTCTAAAATAGAGGATTTGAGGGGCAAAGCTAAGCTAGTTATGACTCAGCAACAAACTAAGATATTTAGGCCTAAAAAACCAATTAACACTAAGAGGCATAAACATTGTCCAAGACAAAAATTATCCAAATACAATAATAAAGATGATGATCAAGTCAATAACTATAAATATATCCTACACCAAGAAAAGAGATGGAAACAAGAACAATTGTCCAAAACCTAGGATAGGAGACTGTATCACCTAAACACATTGGTAAGGAAAGATGTAGAGAAACCATACACCTTACCAAAAAAATTAAGTTTTGGACACCAAGAAGACCAATCCTATGGTTAACATTAAATAACCTCAAACTCCTTTTAAATTGTTAACACAAGGTAGATACGATCACTCGTGATTAGTACTAGACAAGATTGAGCCTAATCTTGTATAAATATTATTTAAGTGCAACAATTGACTTTTGTTAAAGACAACATTGCTAGATCATGCTTGTTTAAAATGAGTTGATTGGTTGATATGTCAAAAAGACACTAAAGCCAAGGTCGATACTTTTAAGTAAACAGTGATTTATTATCCAAGTCAGGGATGGTCAATTTTTCATTGAGTTCCAATGTTATTATGATAGAAGAATATTCCTTTATTTAGTCTAGAAATAAAGGAATATAGGGGGTATTATTCATACAAAAAATAAACATTCATGTATCAACTATATTACAACACTAATTGTTCGCTGCCAAATATAGAAAGAAAGGCTATAATTGATCAATAATAGTAAAATTAACTAGGTCAAGGTAGAGTCTGAATCAATCAGGAAAGATATGAAACAATCAATCATTGCAACAAGATTCATGTAATCAACTAGAAGATTTAGTTCTATTCAGAACATGAATCCTTAATATAAGAAACTGATATTTACATATTAGTCAGGATTCAAGTTATTACTAGTAAAAAGATGCGTAATGAGTTAAAGTTCAGTTTGTATTAGAATTCATTATGTAATCTTTTCATCTAATATGAAGTGTCAATATAGGATTAGATTTAGGTCTTTATATGAAACTCTAATATTGTACCAATATAAATAGGCCATCCAGTTACTCGAAAAGATGATCAATCTCATATATATAATTTCTTGTAATTTATAATTTTTTTGTATTATTTTGTAGCTTTCCTATACATTCTAGCTTTTTTATTTTTTTTTCTTTTTTTTCTTTTACTACTTTTTACCTAGCAAACGCTTGGAACAATATAACTTGCTTGGGGATCAAAACATTTGACACCCACACTCCATTTGATTTATAAGACTACTACATGCATTTACTAAGGATTAAGTATTAGTATATATTCTCTATAACCAATCAGTTGGTTACGCGTGACATTCTTTGTTCATGTAAAAGTATATTTATTATTGATAAAGGTTTTTTTAACCTTAATATTCATTTATGTTTGATTAATGAATATATAATAAAGATAAAACCATTGGAAAAATAATACTTTACAAAGGAAATTATAAAGTGGTTATAATTATAATAGTTTTCGTTTATAATTTTCAGTGTTGAAATAACTTAGTTTTTCGTTGATGATTTTCAGTGTCGTAATGACTTAGTTTTTCGTTGATGATTTTCAATAAAGTTGGAATGGTTGTCTTATTATAACATTATTACCATGCAAAGGCTTGAATAAAATACAAAAATATAAAAGATATTTGTATATATATGTGTGTGCATATATGTATATGGAAATAATCTTTGACGATGCCTAGAGATAAAATATATTGAGTAATGGTCTCTTTATGGATTAAGAGGTGCCACAAGAATCAGATCGTTGACCAGGCAATGACATACTAAGAGGGGAGCAGGTAGGTGATTTCCACATTCATCTAATTTTGTTAAATCCTTGAGGTACTTTTATAAAGTATTGTTATTCGACTTTTGTTACTTGATTAACCATGAATTATAAAGAATATTGAGATTAGCGTTGTCTAATGGTATCCATGTTGGATAACCGGGAATGAGTGATAAGATTGGTTTTGGCTAATGGTATCCATGTTAGATAGCTAGGAATGAGTGATAAGATTGACTTTGGCTAATAACATCCATGTTGGATAGCCGAGAATAGATGTTAATGATTAGCT
>Ga0307517_10015007_pt1 | contig 10331 bp, 4 predicted proteins | sample 23_EM_MG_FD_194515 | JGI IMG/M metagenome (GOLD analysis project Ga0307517, IMG submission 194515) | Populus trichocarpa ectomycorrhiza microbial communities from riparian zone in the Pacific Northwest, United States - 23_EM | ecosystem: Host-associated > Plants > Roots > Unclassified | place...
CACCAATCCAGGAATCATGTTCGCAAAGGTCGCGTTCGGTTCCCCGGAGGAGGAGAAAATACTTGGGGCCGATTGATACTCCACAGGGAATATTGCAAGTTGCATTGAGGATACAAGGCAAGTGATATCTGTAAAAGACGCATAGTTCTCCCGTCCGCGCAGATAGACATGATAGATAAGCTCTTCCCCGTCAGTCGGAACGGATTTGCATGCCCAGAACGTGAGGGTATTTTTGGTGTTGAGCGTCACATAATCCACCACATTCGTCAACACATTAGCTAGTCCAAGATCGGAGCAACTGGCATTGTACGCCACCATATCAGCGTCTCCGGGCACTGGCCAAAATAAGATTGGACTTTGGTCGTTATAGATACAAGTGATATTACTGGCAAACCCTTGGTGGTTGAGGGTGTAGTTGTAGGAAATCATCGCAGCTGCTGTATTTGTATCGTCGAACGGAGAAGACTCGAGCGTGTTTAAGCTAGCAACGCCGTTGGGGCCGAGAGGCAGAACGCCTCGGATAGGTCCTAAGAAATGCATACCGTCGTTGGCACCAAGTTGAGTAAAAGCGAGGGTTTGCGAGTTATGTGGGAGCAATGAGAGGATCTTCAAAAGGTGGCATAGAGATTTATCAGAGAAATTCAATCATTGGTGATTCAAGTTTCCGACTAACATTACCGCGACCGGATTCCAGGACATCGACCAGTTGATTCTGTGCGAGGCAGTTGGTGTAGTTTAGATCCTTGAACGTCTGGTAGCGGCGTGCGGTGAATTAGGCATGCATTGTGCTTCGGCCGCGTTCAACTCACCTTCCAGTCACAGTTGTTGGATAGCGGATTCACCGAGGACCAGTTACGGCAGTCAGTATCAATTGAAGAAAAGTCGAGTTCGGTTCCCTGGAGATCTGCCCTTCGGTTGAATGGGACCGGAGTTATGAGACTCGTAACGCTCGATGGTACGAACCCAAAAGCAGCTATGCAACCCAATATCAAGATCATGCGGAGCCACCGGGTTCGGAAGAACGACCTGTTAAGGTCTTTTATACCCCAGGGCCATCTTTGATACCTAAACGCCGATAGCAGTGAAACGTCGAAGACGGTAACTCCTTTTCTCTCGACCAATTCCTGGGAAAAACGAACAATAGCGGATGAAAAGAGGATGCTGATGATCAGACTGGCGATGTTGCCAAGGAGTGTTATGAGGAATGTGGTGCCCTGAGGATTGTCCATGACAACCTTTGCGACATGATTGTTCATCTGTATGCCATTTTGACTTTGAACTACCCCCCAGAATATCCAAGGCCACATCAGCATGAAGATGATGCCCGCTAGCAAGAGCGTGTCGTCCAGGATTGAATCTGCTTCCGCATATCAGTGCTGTGTAGTATATCGAGAAACAATACAGACCAGGGTTGTCTTCTGGCGCATTCCCCGGAGCGATGGTATTCGATGTGGACCGATGTGGCAGAAAAGTTCTGGGCTTCGCGAAGGGGTATATGTCTTCGTAGATGGGCTCAAAAAGACCAGGGATGGGTTCTTTCGTATCCTCGAGGAAGACGGTATCTGGTATGGGAAAACTTGGGGGGATGGTGGACCTCTGGCGTTGCGGAAGGGGCAGTAGCGGCATCAGCAGTTCCGTTGAGAGCCTGGGCGACGTTTTGGTAGGCGGCATTCTCGTAGACTGGCGATGAATGAGAGCCACGATCGGATTACAGGCTTGCAAGCGGGGTCCCTGTGACTTCAGCATCTTCCCACCCACATTTAACACATTAGCCATGCCTCAAAACGTCCCCCTGTCATATCTATTGTGAGGTTGATCGTACAAGCTGAGGTCGGATCGTGGCGAATTACGCGTGTCGAGTCCCTTGGTGCGGACGGGGTTTCGTAAGTAGTTAGTTCCTGTTCTCGTTCTATCTAGGACACGTTCTTCTTGAGTTTTATCCCACACGTGTGTGATCCCCACATCCGGCATATCCACTAGACGTTCGAGTCTTCGTTATCTTCACGGAAGAAACGAGTCCCGACATTTGATTGCTGTGAGGCCAAGCGGGGGATTATCTAAACAAGGGCATTAGGCTAAAACAAGTAAGACCAAGATATACTTTCGGCGCCCAACAGGAGATATGGAGGGTCCGCCTTTATCGGGCCGATCGGTGGTTCCTGGGCGCCTAGTATCTACCTTGAGGCGTGCCTCGCATTCCCAATTGTGAATTGACAGCTTCTCCCGGTGTAGAATTGGGCTCTGGCACACTACAGGCGTCGGTGATACGATAGATCCGCATCAGATTACAGCATATACTAGGTCAAATCCATAGATACAGAAAGATACATCATTCAGCGCTGGCGCTGCAGGTCCAGAACTTCACCGTAAGAGGCTAAACAGCTTAGTTCATTACTACAACTTACCAAACGTGCCATGTCCACCAGTGGAAAATGAAATCGTTATCATGGACGGACATCAAAGTTATCACGCGCTCCAAGGGTCCAAGGGTATACCGGCAGTCTGGCAGTCTCTCAGAAGCAGGGAAATCAAAAGTGGACTAAAATGGAGCGAACTTGAGCGGCTTATCAGCACATGGTGCCAAGCACCTATAGCAATTACGATTTACCACAATGTGATCTTAGCAGGCGTGTATTCTTGCTTGCGTATTGCAGAATTTTTCTTGAATTTGGAATACCCCTCTGAACATAACACAGTTCTAGACTTACTGGACTTACTGTCTCGTTTCAAAAGGCCCAATATATTAATCTCATAATCACTGGAATCCCAGTGTATATTTGGGGAAATTTGTGACACTTTAGATAGACTCTTAAGACTCGGAAGCTCTGAGGCTGAGAGCGAAAACAACCTTCGGAAATCTCTCACCAACTCCCTTTGGCCCATCCTCATCTGCAGCTTCGTCATCTGAGTAACAATCTACCCCTTCACATATTCATTTCTTCTGCTATCTTAGGTTTGATTACTCTCGGCTTCCTCGTCGTGTCTTCGCGACCCTCACCTGACCATCGGGTTACTGTAAGTGTCGTAGATTCGTCACGTCCTAAGTCTTGAGTATCCATGAGTTTTGTCGTCGAGTCATCTGCCTTGGTTGTGCCAGATCCCTACTGAAATTGTGGAAGCGCGACGACGCGTTCGAAGTCCATTAAAACTCCACATTCACGTGATCACGTTGAACAGTTCCGACGTTCGTTTTTTAAATCGTTCTGGCTTCTTTCTCAACTTGCACCTCCACTCGAAAGGACATCGCCGCCGTCTTGTGTGCCCTCCTGGTTTACGCCTGGCGTGTGTTCCTCGCTTCAATTAGGTGACACTAATTGCCACAGCGACCCTCTGTTCCGTTTTCTCATTGTCTTGTGTTTAGGTATGTCCTCCTGTCCAACTCCCAGTTTCTCATCCGTCGAAGGGTCGCACAGGTTCTACCACCTTCACCGTCAGCAACAATCCCCGCTTCAAATCGCTTCGAAAATTGCCAACCAAATTGGACAGACTTGGACTGGAGCGATATGACTATCCTAAGGAACCTCTCTTAATCGAAATTGTGACCTCCGTTGTACGTTGCAGTTTTATTCACTTTTCTTGCTATGAATTGACCGTATTCAGAAGCAATTGTACAGGGTGTTGTCACTCCATTGGGCCGCTCGCCGCGGTCTTGGTATGCGCCGCAGTGGGTGATTGAGGAGATTTTTCTCGGAAGCTGGAAGATCATGACTCAAGTGGGGCCATCCCTCTCTTTTTTTAAAAACACCCACACAAACTGACTTCCATCTCCCAGCCCCTATCACCACTGTGACAGTGTCCGATGCGCGACGAACCTGGTTTCTACCACCGCCACACACCATCCCCGTCAATGTCGAACCGTCGGTCTCGACGGGTCGTCATTATACACCAACCGTCGCTCTTGCCCACTTGTGGCGGCAGGCAACGTATTACTCCATTACTTATGGTTTCGAGTCGAACGTTATGCTCATGAAATGCAATTAGATTTTCCTTGCGTTGATCTATGGAATATGGTTGGATCACGATGGTGCTGATAAACTCGGGGTGGTCAGTACATCTCATTTCACTTGAACCCTACGCTGATTTTTCCTTTCTTCTGCACCTGGCTGGTTGATCTTATTGGTTTTTATTCTCCAGAATGCATGTGGATTTGACTCTTGTATAAATGAGAGACGAGCCGAATGGGTGGCTACGCGGTGTGTTCAACCACATATCCACTTGTGCCTGAAAGCCTGAATCTCGTTGCTCGTTTTGGCTCGACCTCTCTTCAAGTATCCTTCCACCAAAAAAAGAATCAGTTACAACGATCCTGAATTGTCGAAACGTATCGCCCCTTCAATGGATTTTCTGGGTTACAGGTAGAGGGAATTCTCACCCCATTTGATTCGGTTAGTACGTTTCGAGTCCAATACTACTATTATTATTAGTTACGCAACATTTTTATAGAACATTCAATAAGTTCGCTTATCAACACCCGTTGACTCATCTTCTCAACTTCAATCGAGGGTGCGCCTACCGCCTCATCAGCGCCACGGGCTGTCGCCTCATGACCTTGGTCTCTGTCAACGAAACTATCCAATTCTGGATCAAGGCGGCGAGTGTACCGTTACACGCGTTCTCGAAAACGCATACGTACAAGGACCAAGTCGAACCGCTTGACTAGCGATTCTCAGCTCGGCTCCACACAACTACTTCCGATTCCATTCCGATTCGCTTGCGGATGTTATATCGGGGAGATAAGTTATTTGTGCTGGGGAATCTCACATTCATGTAAGTTCATTTCCTATGGTCTCAATATAGTTATTTAATTTTTTCCTGCTTCAATAGCCTCAAGCCATTCGTGGTTCGTTCGACGTATATGGCGGGAACTACCGTAAGGCCCTGCCCATTGACAGCTCGCAGTTTTTTTACCTTCAAGTGCGCGTATCATCATGCTGGTCCTTCATGTCCAACGACAAAACAAGCGCGAGGTATGTTTGCTGGTATCCCTATGTGAGATGATCTCTACTGACATCACTTATTCCACGGTAGAATTTCTGTGTCCTCACTCTCCACTTCTCGAGCGACGCAAATTCCCTGCCGCTAGAATGAACGTGTGAGTTGGTACCTTTCGAGAGGTATTTAACCTTCCCGAACAAGATGAGAATCCTCCAACCACACTCGACACGCTGAGAATTTGCTCTTCTCACTCAGTATATAACGAATGCTTCGCGTAACGTGAAATTACGGGATCCTGCAATCGATATGTAGTTTTTTGCATCCAGTCGTCTTGACAGATCCAATCGTGACTAATGGCCTCTTCCCCCCAGGTGCACGTGCAACTCTCGCTTATGGAGCCTACGCTCCGGCTCATTTGCCGGTACCTCCTTTATTCCTTGGTTTTTGCTGTGAGTTGAACGATGTTCAGTTAACGTCTTTGCATCTTCACGATTTGACGAACTCTCCTTCTGACTAGAGCAAATTTTACCAACGCCGTCTGCGACATCGAGTTACCACGATGATCCCTGCTCTCGTTGAATGTAGATACATAGGTCCGAATCCGTTTTGCGTGGATTTTCTGGAGATTTCGCCAACGTGATGGTACCCCAATCCAGCACCATCCCATAATCTATAGACTATACCCGTCGACGCGATCACATTTTGTCGAATGGATCGAATTAGGGCGTCATGTGTTCCCTCGCCAGCCTTGATATGTATCATATGTACATCGTGTTCCCTTCCCCCTTCCATTGTCATTCAATTATCTGATACTTATCGCTGAGCCTTATGTTTGTTTACTTCGCAGATACTGGCATCTAAGTAATGAATGACGCAGCCCGTCAAATCTATTCAAGCACCCCAGGCGCCCAAGCCATCTCAGATACTCTATGGTCGATTCCGTGTAACTCGACATTGCCGACCACTCTGTCCTTCGCTGGTAAACCGTTCAACGTTCAACGCTTCGATCTGTCCACTTAGGTTCAATGCTATGTATATTTACGAACCTGGACCACGAGATGTTAAATGTTTACTTGGGGCGTAGCATTGACATTTTCCTAACGGTGAGTGATCTAACCGGGTAACTGCCATAGGAATTCGAGGCGCCTACAGAGGCACATACTGCGGGCCCCACTTGCAGCCTCGGGCTCAAGGGGGGGACAAAATTGTACGCAATTACAAACGTTGGTTCGGGGTTTACAATTAACGACCGTTTCACGGCACGCGCAGAACTTGTACACTCTATTTTTTCGCCGACTCTATTGAACCCCCACCAGGGGATCTGGTACTTTCGAGGGATGTGATCGATGAACCTATTCTTTCAAGGACTTTCCACTCTGTCCGACGTATCAGGTAATTGGGATGCAAAGGGATCGATGTATCAAATGAAAAATGTAGTGATGTGGAAGGAGATCTAGAACGTAACGAAGCGTCTGCGATATCGTAAAGGCACGCAAGGTCCGACATCTGGTAAGATATGCATCGCAAATGCCACAAAGAAGCGGCAATTGTCCCGGTGGAAGGTGACCCAAAAATATACGGAAGCGTCTGAGATCTTGTAAAATGAGAAGATGCCCAAGAGGAAGAAAGCGAATAACAAAAGTCTAAAATGTCATGAACTCGTAGCAGTAGAACGTCAGCAAGAATGCCCGTAAGAAGAATGTCCGTAAAAATGCCCGTAAGTATAAGTGGTTAGCTGATGGGAGATGCACTCGCGGCAAATTGGGCAGCGGATTGTCCAGTCGCAGGGCCATTATAGCTGCGAAATATATCAACAGGTTGAACGGAGCGGGTAGTTGAGGAACACTTGCTGTCCAGATCCGTCCTGAGGTGATTTAGTAAATGATTTAGTCAAATCTCTTTTGTGCATTGTTCCGTGACTGGTTAGGCCTTTTTGAGACTACTAGTGATAGCGTGAGAAATAAATATAGATGTTGCAAATATGTATTGTTCGCTCACAAGGTACTCCAGTAGACTACCGACGTTTGCATTAATCGCAAATGCCAAGTGATTCAACCAGAATGAGCTAACGATTTACAGTATTCCTTCGTCACGATCGCAGCGGCTGTAAGTGCCTCGGGTTTACCCAGCCTAGGAAGAAAAGGAAGGATGACATATTTGTAGGGTTTACCCCCAATAGAGTGGGTATCCAAACATGGAAAAAACAAAAAAAGGAAGAAAAAGCGGAAGGATTTCAGGATTTTTTGGCTCTCAAAATAATCCTTTGTTACTACTTGTCATCTCTCCAGATTCTTGTTTTTTTTGCGTTGGGGGCCGATTTTTCAGAAAGAAATCTCGCGCTTTGCGCGTGATCAAAGGGGAGTCCGACAGCTTCCCATGCCCGATACAGAGCTGAAAAAGTGAAAACTCAACCTCTTTATGTAAATAAATGGGGTGTAGTATCAAGGGTAGATGCTTGGAAAAATTCTATGAAGCCGTCTGAAGCCAGGCAGCTGTGATATGTTGGTGATATGGGCCTGTGGCATTAAATCGTGCAGTGGGAACCTCATTGCCTAGATGTTCAAAAGCCTGATAAAAGTGAGAAAGGAGACCAATTCTTTCTGCAGGCACTTGAATTTGACTTAAATCCCACCGATGGCTGGTTACAATGGCGTTGAGGGCTGCAGAGAGTGGGCGAACCCGTGCAACAGCATGCGATCGTGGCTGTGCAACGGCAGGTAACAGTTGTCAAGACTGCCGTGGATCGCGAGATCGGATAAAAAATTTAAAGCAGCCATTCATTTTATTTTATAGTCATATACTCATTTAAATTTTACCAGAATAAATAAAGCAAACCTACATGAGCGAAGGGTCAAATACTTTGGTGACGTGATTTGCTGGGCAGGTACCATGGCAGGTAACAACCCACTCCATTGGGCGGTAAACCATTTGTAGAGCATGAAAGATGTTTGCTCCACTTACAATGTTGCAGTATTTGGATGCACAGCCGCCCATTTACCGTCATCCCCAATATACTCCGCAGCGGAAGAGTCGTTCGTCTTGGCGAAATACTGTGTTTGGCCCGGGAAGAGTTGGCTTTTGAGAATGTCAGTAATGTACGGGGTCACGATGGGAGGGGGAAGCTTACAAAGAGCCGAAGTCAATAGCGAATATGTCTTCCGTGTCGACACCATATGACTCACATCGAATGGGGAAGCGAAGCCCCGGCTTGTGTGGACTGGGCGTACAGATACCAGATCATCCATACGCATCCGACCACCCAAGTGAAAGGGAACGTACCCTGCAGTTACAATGTGATTGGAATCAAGCGTTTTGATGTACGCCGCTGCAATAGAGGAGTCCGATTAGCCTTGATCAGACGAAGCGTCTGATAGATTGCTCACAAATGTCGGAAACCCGTTTAGAAATGACAGCTGTGTTGCAGGTGGATGACGCCAGAAGGCTGATGAGCGGCGAAGGTCATTCCCTAATTCCCACCCGAGAACCGATCACATGCGAAACGTAGTTTTTGAAGGCCTTGATAATTGTGGGGTCTGTGTAGAACAAATCGTGGATACCACCGGAGTGGAAGGTATGAACGTAGAGATCCATCCCGCTTACAGGAAATATGAGTAGTGGATTTCAGATTCGCCTGACAGCGCATGGACAGCTCCTTCACTCCCAAAATTGTGTTATCGATCGATTGACTCGATTCAGTGGAGGTGCCAAAAAGATGGCCCCGCTTTCGTTCACTTTGTAAAGTTTCGCATGGTTTCAGAGGCGTATTCCAAATTCCACAAGCAAGAAAAAACGCCTGCTAAGATCACTGGTAAATCGGAATCAGTGCTCGACACTATGTGCTGACCAGCCACTCAAGTTCGCTCCATTTTAGTCCATTTAGATTTTCCTGCTTCTGAGAGGATGCCGGTATAGGACCGCGTGATACTTTAATGTCCGTCCATGATAACGATTTCATTTGCAACCGGTGGACGCGACGCGTTGGTAAGTTGTGGTAATGAACCAAGCAAGTTGTTTAGCCTCTTGTGGTGAGGTTCTGGACCTGCAGCGCCAGCGCTGAATGATGTATCTTGTTTCTGTATCTATGGATTTGGCCTAGTATATGCTGTAATCTAATGGTTATCTATCGTATCACCGACGTCTGTAGTGTGCCAGAGCCCAATTCTACACCGGGAGAAGCTGTCAATTCACAATTGGGAATGCGAGGCACGCCTCCAGGTAGGTACTAGGCGCCCACGTACCACCGATCGGCCCGATAAAGGTGGGCCCTTCATTTCTCCTATTGGGCGCCGAACGCACATCGTGGTCTTACTTATTTTAGTTTAATGCCCTTCCCACTTGAGCATCAGCATTTGAGCATTTTAGGTTGCTCAACCCTGCAAATCTAAAAACGCGAAAACTAAGCCATTTCGGAATCTGGGAACCTATGTATGTCCCCCTTTCCTGGAAAGCTGGTACATAGTCCCTGAATTACCATTTGTAGCGTCTCTCTCAATGCGGCAACCTCGGCAATCCGGAACTATTCTGCCGTTTTGCTGATGCCAAGCAAATGTCGGGACTTTCTTCCGTGGGGGTGGTGAGGGTTTGAACGTCGTCGAGTTTAGTGGATATGCCGGATGTGGGGATCACACGGACAAAAACGTATGGGATAAAACTCCCAAGAGAATATGCCGTGGCGTCGGTACCGAGGTGCCCTAGATAGAAAGAGAACAGAAACTAACTACGAAACCCCGTCCGCCATATGCAGCAAGGGACTCGATACGAGGAGGGCCTCGTGCCGTCTATATAATATAATCCACCGAATCCGCCATGATCCGATCTCAGCTTGTAGCACGTAGTATCAACCTCACAATAGATATGACAGGGGACGTTCCTGAGGTGCGGCTAATGTGTTAAATATGGGTAGGAAATCGTGGCTCTCATTCATCGCCAGTCTAGGAGAACACGTCCACCGTCGCGATGCCCCAAATATTTCCCACACCAAATGCCCTCTCCCTAGAGAGTACGCCAGAACCCACCCCTGGTCTATTTTCGACCGTCGACGAAGACACATCATCGAATACTATCGCTCGGGAGAATGCCCCAGAAGACAACCTTGGTCTGCATTACTTCTCGATATCCTAAACAGCACTGATATATGGAAACAGAGTCAATCCGGGACGACATGCTCTTGCTTGCCGGCATCGTATTCATGCTGGTATGGCCTTGGGTATTCTGGAGCGTAGTTTGGAGTCGAGATGGCATACAGATGAACAACCATGTCGCAAAGGTTGTCATGGACAATCCTCATGGCACCACATTCTTCACGACACTCCTTGGCAACGTCACCGCTGTGATCGTTAGCATCCTCTTTTCCTCCGCTATTATTCGTTTTTCCCAGGAATGGGTCGAGAGAAAAG
>Ga0307517_10015008_pt1 | contig 10329 bp, 10 predicted proteins | sample 23_EM_MG_FD_194515 | JGI IMG/M metagenome (GOLD analysis project Ga0307517, IMG submission 194515) | Populus trichocarpa ectomycorrhiza microbial communities from riparian zone in the Pacific Northwest, United States - 23_EM | ecosystem: Host-associated > Plants > Roots > Unclassified | place...
ATTTTTATATGATTTTGATATCCAATATTAAAAATAAATTTTTAAATAAAAAATACTCTAAAAAATAACTTATCTTTACAAAAATCAAACCAGTTCGAAGCGAGTGCATGTGCTTTTGTTGTGCGCTGGTAGCAGACACGAAGGAGAGGGCAACCAACAACGCGCCAGTGACGCCACTCAGCTGTGCCTCGTCATGGCACGTGCTTCCCTTCTAAAATAAGGGGCATTGATAGCATATGATTACTTGCACTACAAGTGCTTTCCTGTGCCAACTGTGGACTGCCTTCCCTTCTAATTTCGTTGATTGATGCAGCCTTGCTGACGTTAAGAAAATAAAAATAAAAATAAAAATAAAAATAAAAAAGCAGCCTCACGCAAATTACAATTCCTTTCTATTAGTTTTCTTGGTTTCGTCGAGAAAATGGGAGCAAGGCTATTTGTTCCCAAGCTGCTTATAAATCTTGGCAAAATCAAAACAACTTTTTCATGTAATTAATTAATTGTACAAAGAACAAAAAATAATCAAAGGCGAGAATAAAATGCAATAGGTGGATCGTCGTTAAGAAATAAATAAATAAGAAAATGAAAAATGTTCTCGGTCAACGGACACATGAGCTGTTAATATTGAATGCAGGGCGATGAATTTTTTTTATCATATTAAAATCATAAAAAAACACTAAAAAATTAAATTGAAATTTTTAAAAATAAATATATTTTTAAAAAGAAATCACTGGACACCTCAAAGCCAGTTTTTGCTGCCAACATTCAAACTTGTTTTTAATCAACGCTTAAATAAACCATCCATACACACCAGACCAGTATGTATAGGTGAATTTTTTTGAGCGCTTCACCCCTTACCGCTAATATTTGCTCCATGAAAAAGATATAATTGTAAAAGAGTAAAAAAATAAAGAGAGAGAGAAAAAAATATTCTAAATATAAATAAAAATATTTTTTATAGATTAGGATGTGATTTTTTTTCATTATTTTTTTTTGTAAATTTATAAAATTAATATTATTAATTATTCCAGGATATTCTAAAATCTTCCTATTAGAAAAGAGGTCAAGGGATGCTAAAGTTAACTTGAAGCGTCATTTAAATTTTCAAACAAAGAAATAGCGAAAAGAGAGAAAACAACATCGATCTAATCTTTAAACGTATTATATTTCATATTTCTCATCGAGAACAACAGCATTTGGAAGCCATTCTCGAGTCCCACCATCAAACCACCCTCTCTCTCTTTTTTTTAAATACATTCCTTGCATGCACAATCTCTCCCCACCACCACGTGCTCTCTCTCTCTCTCTCACTCTCTCTCTGTCTTTCCCCTTCTAAAACCATTCCAAACAAGAGAGAGAGGGGGGAGAGAAATCAAGAAAGAGAGGGGAGAGGTAGAGGGAGAGCACTAAAAACACAGAGATGCATGACGACACGTCGTAGGAAAGAACTAGTAATCAAAACGACGAAGATCCAAATCGAATTACTATTGCAATTCTACTAAATGCACGCATACAATAGAATACCTAGCAGCGGCCACACAACACCCTCACCGCCTCAATCGCCGCTCCGTTCACCTAGGTACCGTCACGGAAGTGGAGGAGGAGGCCGGTCCAAGTCTGGCCGGTTCACCCCTTCCTCCTACCCGCCAGGAAGGTCCCTCGCACACCGCCTCGCTTGGTTCCTCCTCTCTGCCCTCCTCCGCCGCCAGGGGATTTTCCTTTTCGCTCCTCTCATTTATATTTCTGGTATGCTTTTGTACATGGGAACGGTGTCGTTCGATGTTGGCCCTGTAATTGACCATAAGCCTGCTCCTGGTTCGGTTTATCGGAGCCCTCAGATTTATGAGAAGCTTCGACCGGAAATGGATGCCGATAATTCTTCAGCTGATGCGGTGCGCTTTTTATTATTTCTTTCTTTATTTTCTGCATGATTTGGAAAGTTGGGATCTTGCAGTAGAAACTGTTTGGCATCGCATGAATTGTAAATCAGAATCAAAGTGTGATTTAACTATCTAAAGTTTTAATTATCACTTAGTTTTGTTTCATTTTTAAAACGGGGCAGCTTGATGTTGCTGGCTCCAATTTGTGATATGTATAGCAATGTCTATAGAATTGGATAGAACTTATTTCTGAGAAATGCATTACTATAGTTCTAAATGCCTTATATATATATATATATATATATATTTGTGTTTGGCTGCTTGTTATGGCTATCTATAGAATCACTCCATTGGTTTTTATGTTTATGATTTACTCTTTACTCATGTTTTAGTCCGTGTTGATAAGAAATTGAATTCCTTGTAGCTATCAACTGTATGGAAAAACTCGTATAGAAGTGGTGAGTGGAGACAGTGCATAAAGAAGTCTTCTGAAGGTATGGATTATGTCAAGGAGCTTCATTATGCTATATCTTGACCAGCTAGTCTTTGAAGTGTAGTGTTGCGAATAGTATGTAGGGTTTTAATTGTTGCAATTGTTTGATATAAACCTGTTATTAATATCAATTAATTTTTGCTTGCTTTAGTTTGATGCATCTCTGCTGTACGAGATACTTGGATTTGGATCTTTTTAGTTGCAGAAATATGGTTTCCTTAATAAGATGTAATTGGATGTTAATGAAGCTTTGTTGCATTTATTTGAACAGTAGCTGTATTGTGTGCACTTGTGCGTGGCATTTGTTTCTGTTTAGGCTTGCATCATTCTTGTATGGATAAAGAGAATGTACAGGAGCATGAAAAAGTCTGTCTGAATATAATGGTCACAGTTGTTTTGAGGCAGTTGGTCTGCAGATGTTTTTAATAGGATATGCTGCATAGGAATGGGATTGACTTCTCACTGTTTATACTTATCCTGCATTTCAATTCAGTGCCTGCTTTCTTCTGTCAAAAGAAGCTGGGCCTTATTGAAATTGGTCATTCTGGTATTTATATGGTTAATGATCATAAGTTGGACTATTACTGGAATAATATTATTTTACTATATTCAAATCATTGCTACTATTTTTTTTGGCTCACCATTGCAAACATAACATCTAATTCTGGTTTTGCATCATGAATACCTGTTCTTGTGGTCACTCTTACTGCTATGAAACAACAGAAAACCAATGCTACCCTTGTCATTTTAATACAGGACTGTATTTATTGTAGCTCCCACCTTTAACAACCTGTTTCAGTCTCAATATCATTCAAGAATTTTTTTTATGCCATAGAATATCAGGAGGATTTTTCTTATCGGTTAGGGATAAATAATATGTTTTCCTCACTATAAATACTTGCCAATATCTTTGTAATCATGTTTTCCTTTTCTTTTCATTTTTTTTTTGTGTCCTACATGTTTCTTGTCCAAGTGTTAGTCATGTTTGTCTTTATGTTTACCAAGTTTCAGTGTTGTGGATGTTTCATGATAGGCTTACCTGAATCAAATGGTTACATCTATGTCGAGGCAAATGGTGGTCTGAATCAGCAGAGAACTTCGGTTGGTTTCATTCTTTGTTTTTGCTTATTTCATAGTCATAAATGTTCAGGATTTTTTTAGTATGCAAGCTTCTTGTTCATTTAACAAATTGTCAATTTTGTATTCTCAACACAATTGCTGTGGATCCTTGTAGATATGCAATGCGGTTGCTGTGGCGGGCTTTCTTAATGCAACTCTCCTCATTCCTAACTTTCATTATCATAGCATCTGGAGAGATCCTAGGTTTGTCAACACCTGTTCTTCAGTAATCTTTTGGGACCATATGCCTAATAATGTCGTAATAGAGAAAAAAGTACGAGATTTTATTGGTTTGACTCGTGAACTGTACTACTGAAGTAACTTGTAGGAATACCACGTCATATGCTGTATTATCCCTTTTTCAAGTAGCTTAATCTGATAAAAAGGTTCTCATGATGTTGGGATATTAATATGGCTATAAGTTGACCTAACTATTGTAAAAGGCCTCTGTAAATTAACTATTGCATTCTGCATACAAATGCTCGGATTTCCCAATTTGGTCAATACCATAAGAAGCTGCTTAGCTTACTGCTTAAATGCACGCTAAAATCAAATAAACTTACAACAGCTCATGCTCGTGTGATGCCTGTCAACATTTTATCTGCCAAATAATATTATAAAAACTATTTCCTTTACTCTGTATGGGCAGAAAAACTCTTATTAGGACACTAATTCTGAACTAGAGTTTCCATTAGATTATCTATTAGACACTGTTTGGATTTGTCACCTTCCTCCCCTTGGTCCTGTTGATTGTGGTTGATTGTTTCATGCATAGGACATGTAAGATAGTACGAGTTTTCTGTTGGAGATAATTTACAATCTATCGAGTCATACAAATAATGGATGATTTGGTTTAGTTATTTGGATTTTAATATCTAAACGGTGTATAGCATTGGTTCTTTCATGCATGTTTACATATGCTGGTCAGATATACTTGAATACGTTTTTAGAGTTCCCCTTTGCACTTTCTCTGTAAGACCTGCCATAGAAGTTGGCCATGATAGAATCAATTTCAAATCACTCAAACTTGGCTTCTAGGAGGGTATAGTTTGGATGATTTTTTTGTTTTGGGACATTTTCATTGATAAACAAATCAAATGCATATTCGTTTGCTTTGAAAAATTAGCTTGAGGGTTGACTGAATGAGCAAACAGTTGCATGCTTATATTAAAACTTTGGAGCTGTCCGCTTTCTTCATTTGACCCTAGCTGTAGTTTCAACAATTAAGGCGAGAATTCAGTTAGCAGTTATGGTGGATAATTGTATATGATGCAACTTTATTATATATGTCAGGTTTGATCAAAGTAATTTTTTGGCGTAGGTTGCAGTTAACTGCCATGTTTTTCCGTGTGCATTATTGTAAAAGTTTGGGCCTGATTGATGTGCTATCGATTCCCACTTTTTTCTTCCATGTGGACTAGATTTCGTGGCAGATGTTTGCTGCTATGAACTATGGGCATTTTGTTGGGTAGTGGGCAACTACTTTACCACTTTTCCTTATATCTTTTGTATTCAACCAAGCACACAAAGTTGTGAAACTTCAGTTTTTTGAATTCCTAACAGAATTGGCTTCTTGACAGAAATAAGATGCTTTGGTCTATTTTAAATATGGTCAAAAGAAATTACATATTGGTAGTTTGGGTGGATTATTTATCATGATAGATGATTTTGATTTTCATACTGGTTTGTGTTGTGGTTACTAGCTTGTTTTGTTTGTACCTTTATGAGGGAGATTCCAAGCTGGTTTGTCTAGTGGTTGCTAGATGTTCCCACCCTATCACATGTTACCTCTTGAAAAATATGGTTCTTGGAGATTGATATTTTGTGAGAAATATTTAAGTTGATTTCTTATTGTTAGGTATGCGTTCTGCAAGGTGTGCATTTGGTTTGAGAGGTTCCTTTGACTATCTTCTACTTTTTTCATTGAACTAGCTCATGAATGAGAGAGATACATATGTAAATTATCCATGATCTAAAATTTCTATTTGAGAAAAAGAGCAGTTTTGAAGTTGGGCAAACAAATTGAGGATTTTTATTTATTTTTGTACTTGTTGATTATGTTGTGAACAAAGCACAACATTGTCTACAAGTGGAATCCTTTTATTGTTTTTATTCCACAGTTTATGAGAAATTTATGTGTAAATAATAATATTTTGTTCCAAGAGACCTGTTTTCATATAGACCAAAGCAGCTGAGACGGGGTTTTACTTGTGCAGCAAATTCGAAGACATATATGATGAGGACTATTTTATCAGTACATTGGAAAATGTAGTAAGGGTGGTTGATAAGATTCCTGAATATCTTATGGAGCGTTATGATAACAACATGACTAATGTCCAGAACTTCAGAGTAAAAGCATGGGCACCTGTTCAGTATTACAGGGATGTTGTCCTTCCAAAGCTATTAGAAGAAAGGTGAGTGGTAAAGCTGTAATCTTATTTGTTACAACATAGATTTCCCACCTTTTAACTTGCCTACTCTGTGTTCCATCTAAACAGCAAGTCATTCCAGGTGTCCCCCTCTCTCATTTCATTCTATGTTTCAGTTTGTGCTGATAACCATACCATCCATTGATGCCTTAAGATGTGGTTTTGGGCAGCCCCCGTGGTGGTCACACAAATAAGTTTTGGAACGTGTTGGTATTTATTTATGAATGATTGTCAAGGTCAAATAATCTAATCTGTCATTATTAATTGATCACTTTCTTTGGTCAAATTAATCTAATCTGTTGTAATTAATTGATAACTTCTTTCTTGTATTGCTCTATAACAGTTTATTTCACTCTGTAAAAGAGAACTACATCTTAACATTGAAATTGTCTGCATCACTGTATTGATGTTAAACCTTAGATTCTGACCCTGACTACTCTGATGCATTTTCCCTATTTTGATTGCTTTTCTCGAGAGATTATTATAACCAACATATGATGCAAACATGTTCGAAGTGTAGGTAGGCAGTGATGGGGGATGAAGAAAAACAACGTTGGGAATTATTATTTGACTGTTTAGGAATTCTATTTAGTAGGTTTCTTATTTTATTTGTCTTGTTGCCTATAGATAAGCACCATATGCAGACATTCATAAAGAACGTCATATATTGATATTAGAAAAGATGAATTTTCTTCTAGAGAATTAATTCTCTTGTTTCTGGTTTTGTTGATGTCTTCTTTGGAACGACTCCGGCACATTCTGATGATGTTTCACGAGTCTCACTGTGTGTCTATTACCGATGACTGCTGAATATATTGCAATCAATTTTTATGATTGTTAATTTGAAGCAATGATTTTTGAAAACTGTCTCAGGGTCATAAGGATTTCTCCTTTTGCAAATCGCTTATCATTTGACGTTCCTCCAGCTGTCCAACGGCTTAGATGTTTGGCAAATTATGAAGCTTTAAGGTTCTCAAATCCCATATTAACTATGGGAGAAACATTGGTAGCAAGAATGAAAGAACGCAGCGCAAGCCATGGTGGAAAGTATGTTTCTATTCATCTTCGCTTTGAAGAGGTTAGCTGTCATTAAATTAGCAGTTTCAATGCTAGTGTTGTTTACTATTACAACCAACAATGTTTTGTATTTTTTGGGTGAAATCTTAAATTGGTCGCAAATGCACACTTGCAGGACATGGTTGCTTTCTCTTGCTGTGTATTTGATGGTGGAGAGCAAGAAGCTATAGACATGAAGGAAGCGAGGGAAAGGGGTTGGAAAGGAAAATTTACAAAGCCTGGTCGGACTATACGTCCTGGGGCAATTAGGCTCAATGGGAAGTGTCCTCTTACTCCTTTAGAGGTAATATACATTCATATTCTGTTACTCGATTCCATTGAAAAGCAATACTCAAAATTCAATTCCATGTGTTCTCTTTACATGATCTTCATGGTCAAATAGGTGTAAAATACTCATGCTTGACACTTCGGTAGAAACTATTGTGAATGCTAATCGTTGCCAATGTTTTTCCCTTATTGTGAATCCTTGTTGAGACATTCTAAAGTAAACTGGAAATATTTCAGCTGTTTTTTTGTCACTATCTTAAAAGTTGGTGGATAAGTAGGTGCATATGTTCTTCTAGCTCTGAGATGACTGAGAAATGGGTTCAGTTTTACAACCTAGGAAGCACAAACAGTTTTCAACATGTCTTCAAGTAACTGCACTGTGTATGGCCTAAGAAACTGTGGTCCCATAACCTCACATTCTCTTGAGTTATCATGCAAATTCTGTATTTTGTCACTACTAGTTTAAACTTGAAGTCCAAAGGAAAGCAGGTATTGACCCAACCATGAAGCACTGGTGAATGCATATGAAACACTCTGATCACTTTCTTACCTTAAATTGAGACTTCTCAACATAATGAGGTGTAAATAAAACTTCCATCTGCTTATGTAACTGTAAAGCTTCTTATACATGTGCCTGTAGGTTTGTAGATTTTGGTTTAGTTTTCTCATAGCATGATATTTTTTAAACCTTCTCAGGTTGGATTGATGCTTAGGGGCATGGGTTTTGATAAAAACACGCATATCTATTTGGCCTCTGGAAAGATTTACAATTCTGAAAAATACATGGCCCCGCTGTTGGAAATGTTTCCAAATCTGTTAACTAAAGACATGCTGGCATTGGATGAGGAACTTGATCCATTCAAGGTCTGTATGGTTTGTGGTTTTCTCTCATCCATCTTTCAGGCCTGATTAAGTGTCATTGATTTGACTTGAGTTGCTGCTTCCAGAATTATTCTTCCAGGATGGCTGCAATAGACTACACTGTGTGTCTTCACAGTGAGGTATTTGTGACAACTCAGGGTGGCAACTTCCCCCATTTTTTGATGGGTCATAGAAGATTCTTGTATGGTGGACACTCGAAGACAATCAGGCCAGACAAGCGAAAGTTAGCATTGCTCTTTGATAATCCGAAAATCGGGTATGGATTTATATTGCTTCACAGATAGCACCCTTGAGTTTGATTTTGACCCTGCATTTCATGTGGTGCTAGACTAAAATGATCGGATAAAGAATTGAAGGGGACTGGAGTCTGAACATGTTTGGTTGTTTAGAATGCACATTATTGTGTACAGAAACAAGCACTGACTTTTTTGTATTTCCTCTTTTTTTGCAGATGGAAGAGCTTCAAGCGACACATGATGAATATGCGGTCTCACAGCGATTCTAAAGGATTTGAACTCAAAAGGCCAAATGACTCCGTATATTCCTATCCATGCCCAGATTGCATGTGCCGTGTGAACAGAACAGAAGATTCAAGATCATCTTCAGTTACGTGACCTCGGAATAGATTTTGATTGTTGCCTACGGTTATTTTTGTGGACACATCTTGCTGATGACTCCAATTTTTTCATCTCGCGATTCTTTCATTTTTTCCCCTTCCTGCATGGTGGGAGGGCTTACACTTCAATTTTGGGAGCTTCAAGGATTTAATGGAGTTCGCATTCATCAGATTATTTCCCGGGACTTGAAATGGGGAAGCTGCAACTTTTTGTACATGATGCCAGAGGACGCAGATTACATTTTACCCCGGGTATTAACTGAGCATTGTTATCATACATACTGCTACAGCTGCTGTATCTAACAAGCTGTACAATGGCTAGTCAGATTCTTTTGTACCCTGGTTTTCTCGTTGCTTGTAAATTAGTTGGAAGTTTGATAGACGTGCAAGACCCTAGAAAAAGGACACGAATTGTGTACCTTTGTGAAAATTCAGGGTATCATTTTTTTCGTAGCTTGATTCTTCTTTTTCTTATAAGTTGCATACATGTTCTTGCCTTGCCTCTTGATTGCTCGTCTAGTGAATCCTGTTTCTTGGTATGATTTTAAGGGAAGCTATCGATGGCCGATCTTTTGCTCTGACATTCTTGGGCAAATAGTTAGGCACCGAGCCTGGCCACTTGACTAATGTCTTGCAATTGAATATTTTGAAGAAAAAAAATGATTTGGAATTTCAAATTTTGGTCGGCCAAAATATTTAGTCATGAACATGTTTTTCCTCGTTTGAGCAATCAGCATTTTCCAAACTCTAGGCAAAATGGTATTTTATTGTAAATGCTCCAGTTTGGATGATTTATTTAAAACTCAATTAGAAAAGGATTTAATCTTGTTCTATGAAAATTGGCTCAATTAGAAAGGGGTTGAGATTCAATTAGAAAAGGATTTAATTATGTCTTTTTCATTATAAAAGCTCTCTTGTATCTTTTTGGATTTGGACCCTCTCATGTTTTTGAAGTCATGATGGATCCAAATATAGTTAATAAAAAAAATAGAGATTGGGATCCAAATATTGCAGGATTTGGTGACCAAACTCAGATTAAGGCTTGTTTGGTACTGCTACATTATGTTGTTTGGTGTTATGATGCAGTTCGCCGGGGTAAAAATAATATTTGATAACTGATTATCATGCTTTACATTTGAAGCAGTTAAATAGTGTTTAATTGAAATTTATTATTGCGCTTTTAAGATATAAAATCATCAACAAGTACTCTAACATACTGGAAATATTTTAATGAATATTTTTTTAGTAGTATTAAATAATGAATAACTTATTAAACTTACATGATGACGTGTATCCATTTTTTTAATAAAAGTAATTCTTAATTTCAAAAAACTAAAAAATATAATAATAATATATATAGACATATCATTTCAATAAAATCAATGATATGATATTTTTTTAAAATCAAGTTACATAAAATATTAATATATCTGGTATGTGTAATAATAATAGTAGTAGTAGCAGCAGCTATAATAATAATTATAAAAGAGAAACTTATCATTTTAATTAAAAAAAATAGATAATATAATAAACACTTTTTTTATTTATTTAAAAGAAAACATATAT
>Ga0307517_10015010_pt1 | contig 10328 bp, 10 predicted proteins | sample 23_EM_MG_FD_194515 | JGI IMG/M metagenome (GOLD analysis project Ga0307517, IMG submission 194515) | Populus trichocarpa ectomycorrhiza microbial communities from riparian zone in the Pacific Northwest, United States - 23_EM | ecosystem: Host-associated > Plants > Roots > Unclassified | place...
AGGGCCTTTGTGTTTTTTTTTTCGAATTTTTACATTCGTGGACAATCGTTTCCTTTTTTTCTTTTCTTTTTTCTTTTACATAACGCCCCCTCCTCCCCTCCCTTTTTTTGGCCCTCAGGTAAATTGATTGATCTGGAACGGACATCATGCATGCATCCACCACACCACCACCATATACAAACGCACAACCCAACCCAACCCACTACTACCCACTACCACTACCCCACTATAACTATTTTTCATTGTTCCGCATTTTTCCTCGCCGCTCACTGTCCTCACTGTTTCCTTGTTATACTTACATACACATACATACATACATGCAACGAACCTCTCGATTCCGATTTCGATTCCGAGTCCAACCCCGCTCTCCTCTCGTTCTCGCTTTTTTTCCGACCAACATTTAGGATTGGGGGCATGCATAAAACCTTTTGTTTTTTTTTTTTAATTTACGTATGTATACATTGTACGTACGTTCCCTCGTGCCTTTCCCGAATTCCCGCCTATCACCCGCCCCATCTCGATCTCAGGCTCTGACAGCATTTGAAAAAAATATTTCCCATCCACTCAAGCAAGTTGTTTATTTTGTTATTTGTCTCGCTATATTATTTTCGCAATGCAAGGTTCCCTATTGACCTCGGATGATATCGATGTATCTGGGTGACTGGTGATGTTCCCGTTCCTTCCTCTACCCATTTTACCCAGGACGAACTTGAATACACATGCCAAGGAAACTCTCAACCGCGGCATCCTCTGCATTACAGATGACACCCATGCCGACACCCTGCAGTTTTCCACGCGACAGAAGGGATTGATAAAGCTTGATATTTAGCACATACTGATGGAATAAAAGTCTAGTACTTACTACTTGCCACCGGGCTGCCAATTTCGAAAGCATTACGGCGATCACAACGAAATGGGAATAGTATTGCACAATCTTGAGTGGATTTCTCCTGAATGATACACCCTAGAACAAGCTCTGCATTGCGCCTCGTTCGATATGTAATGAGTTGTTTTAAATTTTCGGAGAATTGCCTTTTTGGGGCAAGGAGCAGCCTGATATGGACATGGGATAGGCAAATGCCTGTATCATGTATGGAGTGAGAGTTGGGTTATGTGTGTGCTTGGATTTTATGGCTAACATGCAGATACTTAATTCGAACGAAACTGCCAAGGGTATATTGTATTCGACAAATCGTAGACATCTGCCGTTTCTTGAAGTAGATCAAAGCTTTGGGTCAATGAGACGTAGCCCTCTGAGAAGCCTGTCATCTTTTCCTCAATGCAGAACCCTGTTATCGAACAGGATCAGGTGTACAATGCATCAGTCGGTTAGAGATAGTACATGTAGGTCATTGCATCAGTTATGGAATACATAGGGTTAGGTGTCGGATTCTGGTTGGATTTGGCATTCGGTGCCATATAGGGATAGCAAATCGGGTAGCCTAATGAAGGGAAAGCTATCGACGACGTCAAGAAATAAAGAGCCAAGAAAAAATACCCGAATCTGGATCACGATACTCAACAGAGGGGATTATAAATGAAAGGGTATTCTCGGAAGGAGTCGAAGAAAAAATGCTCAAAAAATGAAGGCAAGTTTGAGACGGTGGCACAGATGGATAGATGTTCGCTATCGCACAGTAGGCTCGTCATCCGGAATTTCACATGCGTTACAAGGCATCATGAGGTATGACTTGAAATGGCGGCCACCGAACAGAAACGAACCTATGGCAAATGATCGATGAGATTGGAGTCAAACAGCATTATTATAATAAATAAAATCACTTGAAGCTCAATGATATGCATCTTGAGACATCATCGAGAAGCATTGCTCTCTATTCATTGTCGTCAACTGATCGCCAAACCTATCTTTCAGATCCTTCGATACTTGAAGTGTGAATTTATCCTGCTCCGCCTTTATAAGGCGCTCTATCTGTGATGCCCCAGCCCTCTTTAAGTCCTCTAAAAACGCGCTTTTGTGGCGGCGAAGAGCGGATATTGTACGTTCTATCCCCCTTATTACGTCAGTGTCAACTCTTTTCACTCTGCACATAACTCGAAACTGTGCATATGTGTAATCCGGAGTCCACAAGAGTAACCATTCATCAGCGCCGATCATCTCTTTCAACGAGTGAATCTTTGCGCAAACAGATTTGTGGGGAAGTGTAGCACTTTTCCACGCCTCCTTTTGACACTGCAGAAGATTCTCTCGACGGTAAGTAAATGGGAAAGGAAGAAAAGAAAGAAAGCGTGCCTTCTCTCCACAGAATCTAATAAGATTACACTTGCTACACAGCCGCGAATGAATGGCGTTCGGCGTCGAAGGACATGTGATGTTACAACAGCCCATCTTTCGGGCGTCAACCATCGCGGTGAAAGCATCCTCGAGTAAATCACGGTGCGGAGACTCGGCCAGGAGCTTACTACGCTCGAATTTAATGAGCGCAGCTCCTGTTACCGGATCAACTTCTGCATTAGCGTAAGCGGTGAGAAATTGTGCGAAAGTCCGGGTTTTACTCCACTCTTGAGGTAGCGTGGATAAGATTGTCGTGAGACGTGCAAGAACCGGTGAAAGGGAACGGCCTCGAAAAGCAAACATAGTGTTGAACTGAGGTGTGTCGCATTTCGAAATATTCTCCCAAAATTCAAAGATTGTCATGACTGGGTGGGAGAAAAAATGTGTGTGTGCAACGGGTGAAGAATCGCCGTCGTCATAAAATTTGATGGCCTTCTCAAGGTGTCCAAGGGGCCGAGCCAAAAGAAGCGGCGACTGGAATATCTCCTGAGCAAATGGGACATAAAACATTGCCAGACAACCGGCCAGTTTGAATACAATGTATCCAAGGCCTGCCACCGCGAGCCAATTGTCTAGCCCAACTAGAGCGTCTTTAGATCCCGGTGGAAGTAGGTCCTCGGGCCCTTGAGGCCAAGGTTGTTCACGAGTGTTCGCATTCTCAGCGCGAAACTTGTGCTGTGTTAGATCGGCAAGGGCTAGGATAAGGCAGTTGCTGACAGTGGCTACTGCATCAAATACAAGGGCGATCATATTAACCCGAACTTGTCCATCGATCCGGTATCTGTTAGGCTTATGAAAGCGCCTCATTCCAGTTTGACCGAAGTCGCAATGGCACGACATCAAATGGTTCAACATTGCTGTATAGTCAGGAGGAGGTTGTTTAAACGTGAGGAATTTGATCCCAGCTCTGAGGAGTTCGGGATAGGATTTCGCCATCTTGATCTTTTCAGCGACAGAACTGCACGTTTCGAGTGCCTGGTCGATGCGGTCTGCTGCAACAGACAATCTAATAGCGCATACATTGGCTTTCATGGGATCTCGCATTGTCGATGTTAAGAGTTCGACAGCTGATTTCAGAGATATTGGATTTGTAGCCATAGCCGTCCTGTCTAGACGTCTATGATCAGTAAATACTGATGAACTTGAATGTTTGCAGTGGAATTACCTCGCAAAGCGCCAGAGAATCAGGAGAACTTGAACTAAATGAGAGCGGTTTCGAGCGAGCGGTTTCGAAAATTGGGGCGTCCGGTACTTAGTGCTAATTTTCAGTGGGAGAGGATATACGAATAGCCAGCCAAGGGCAGTGAGAAAGTGGGATTCGAAGCATCCCTGGTACCTCCTTTGGGCCATGGCTTCAACTTGATCATGAGACGCGCCGTCTGGCAGGCATTGAATCTCGTGAGAATGGGCAACCTGCCAATTCGAAGTTTTCGTAACTACGTACTGCCCTGGCCTTGGTTAAATAAAGTCGAGACAAGGTTGGCGGGACTCGGAAGTCCACGGCAGGCTTGCATTCACGATTTTCACAGCCCAATGCCACAATGTCCTTCATCGCATAGAAATTGATCTGATCCAAAAGGGCAGATTTCAGATAGAATAGGTGCCTCCAATTTGTGCGATAGAGAATTTACATGACTCCGACAAGTACATAAAATCTAAAAACCTTAGAGCTTCAAGGTTACAGCAAACCACGACAAGAGGTAGTCTACGAAATGCTCGTGGTTGATAGTAATGTCTATATACATTTTTAAGAGAAAATAACCAGATGGCGTCAGAAGATTGCTCGTATAAATTCTATCGTATAACAAAATAGCTGACCAAACAATCTGTGACCATGAGTGTCATTCTTCATCTCTCGCTTCGTGAATATGATTCGTTCCCATAAGTACAAGGAGAAATTGAAAGGTCGGAGGCTGTGGGGTACAGTGTGCAGGGGAGGGGGTTAGGGTTATCCGTTAGTTCGTGTATCCTTCGATATCCTGGCCCACGATCTACCAGGCTTCACTTCCATCATCCCAACCACCTTTATCGCGGATGCCAGTACTTCCCAGCTTCGTTTTTGTCCTGGCCTTACGGCCTCCCAACTCCTTGTACATCTCTCGCATCTCGAGTTTCCCCGGTTTTGAACTCGCCTCTGATTCGAGTTTCCATTGTTCTTCCTTGATCTCGCGGGGGGTCTGGTATCCAGACATGTTTCGAGCCGGCGATGTATAGCCCGAGCCCGACCGAGAGAATGCTGTGGATGAAGGTGATCGCTCTTTGGTTGATTTAAGATAAACTTGACGCTGATATCACGGTTGGGAATTTAGTATTGTTCGAGAACAATAAGACGAAAAGCAGGCATACCCAGTTTTGTTTAGATTCTCGCTTCGTCCATTTCCCCGGAGGTAAACTCTCATCGTGGAAATTCTCCTTTCTATAATGCTGGAACCAGACTATGAAACACAGACACCATTAGTGTTTAAGATGGGGGAAAGGCAGGAGAAGGCTCGCCGTAGTTTAACGACTGGCTACGTGCCCATTTCTTGCAAACAAGAGCACATTTTGCGAGGTCCCTGGTTGGTAGCCTCGAAAATATCTGCTGTGAAAGTTCCGTAGGGAAAGCCTTCAATGGATCGAGCCGACTTGATGAGATAATAAGAGGCCTTTTGGCGAGCCGTGATGATGCCCTACTTCCTATAGGTGAAGAAGGCCTTGTTCGTGATGGAGTCCCTGGGAGCGAAACCTACAGCCAGTCGATAGCATTAGACTTCACGATCAACCCCGATGATAAAAAAAAAAAGAAGAGACGTACAACGTTGACGAGATCATCGTCGGAGTCATCCTTATCTTCGTATAGCGTGCGTTGTTTGCCGTCGAGACGGATAATGTTGAGGCTTTTCTCTATGTCCTCTGTTTTGGATCTAAGGACGCCCTGGAGGAGACTCATTGTGATGGTAGAGGTAACAGATCAATGGCGGTCAGGAAGAGTCATTTACCACGGCGATGACAAAGCACAATGATGTCATCATATTTCCTTTTAAAGAACATGGCTGTACATACGAAGAATTAATTATCGACCAACATTTAAAAAAATGTAGAATCTACTCAATGCTGATATGCAATAAATAAAGATATGCAGTAAGTAAATGTTAAACAGTAGTGAACAGAGTCCAAACCCCCTTAGCATACGACACAATTTCGTTCGCGCCGAGCTTGCTGTCCCCGAAAATACGGTCCACAAATGTGATAGGAACCTCGCCGACCGAATACCCCAGCGCACGAGCGCGCACCATCATCTCCATCTGGAATACGTACCCTTTCGACACGGTCTCTGTGATTATGTGACGCAGAACAGGCAGTCTGTACAATCTACAATGAAAGAACCAATTCAGGACCGAGTTTGAGAGGCAAGCAAGTCCGCAACGCACCGGAAACTCCCCGTCAAATCACTAACTCCTGGGTTCAGAATTGTATCAGCGAGGAAGTTGGCGCCTCTTGATACGAGCTTGCGTTTAAAGTCCCAGCCATGCACACCGCCAGGTTTCGACTCGGACGCATAGGGTGTTGAAGTAGACCGGTATCGCGTCCCAGTTACGATATCCAAGTTGTGGGCCTTTTGTAGGCGGATAAATTGAGGAATGAACTTGGGCTATAGAGGAAACATTAGACGAGCAGCATGATACTCGTATATTCAATCATACGTGATGAGAGAAGTCTGCGTCCATGATGATCACAAAGTCTCCGGTGACGAAGTTCAAGCCATGGATATATGCAGTTCTGTGTTCACCGTTGAATTATGGGAGACTCCAGCAAAAAAGATGCAACACACCCTAGACCTAGTTTCCCAGCACGCGGTTTCAGAACCTATCGCCCCTTTAGACCCAGAAAGGCAGAGAATACTTTATCATACTCACAATTTTGTCCTCGCCATACACCTTTGCCAACTGCTTCGCAATTTCCTGCGTTCCATCTGGGCTGTTGTCATCGACAACAATGACCTCCCATTCAAGTTGACTGTGCAAATGAGAATTAACTTCCCCAGGAGACAAGCAACCTACCTTTCCATGAACGTCTTGGCCAACAACCAGACAATCACAGGCAAATTCTTGCGCTCGTTGTATGTTGGAAGAATGACACTGTACTTGTGGGTGTCCGAGGAGTGGAATGATCCCTGCATATTGCGCGATACGTTGCTCTCGAACGGGTTCATACAGGGGTTTGTTCAGATCACTTGCATCGTTGCTCAATGCGAGTGACGTGTCTGAAATCATTGTCGTCACGCGACATGCCTTTCGCCTCTTCACCACCACCATTGTCCCCGCCGCTCTCATCCCCACCCCAGTCTTCAGAACTCAATGAATATGGGCAAGGCTCGGCAGTGAAGACTGTTCAAGCTCTCTTACGTCAACTTCTTAGAGTAACCACAACAGATGGCCGCATCTTCATCGGCACTTTTGCTGGAACCGATAAGCCTCTCAACATCATTCTTGTCAATGCGGAAGAGTTCCGTGTTGGACCTGGCCAAAATCCTGATGGGCGCTTTGTCGGCCAGGTGATGCTTCCCTGGAAAGTTATCGTCAAGGTCGAAGCACATATCGCAGCGGAGCCACCTGGGCGAGATTCGTCTTTGGATGGACTGTACATGTGGTAGGTTTCTATCATTCCCTTCCTGGATGCTTCTCAGACCCCTTCTCGCGGGACAATACTCACCAAACATATAATTTCGTAACGCAGACTACCTAGACTCGCAACTAATTCAGTCATGTATTTTGGATATCCCGGCAAACAAATCCATAACATTTTCGATATTCTTTTTGAGAAGCTTATCTCTTCGCTTCTGGCTCTAGCAATGAGCATTTCCAAATCGCATCAAGCTGATCTCACGACCTCTTTGTGTGTGCACTCGCTTTAGTTAGGCCTTCATGGTTTTTGGTTGTCTTCGTTCTCATTGTCTAAATTTTGCAGCACGTAATGTGGGCATACTCCAGGGATGGCCGAATCTTATCTGACTTGAATACTGATTTCGATTATCTGATAATCTGTTCCCCACAGAACGTAGTATCAGAACGCAAAGAGTTGGACGGTGAGATGCGAAGCTGGTCTCTCAAAAAAATTTATCCTACATCATTCAAAGTGAGCCTATCTCTTCTCAGCATCTCTTTTTTGGCAATTGATCACCAAGTGTCCACAAGCTATGCTGTTCAAGCTCAAGTCTCGTCACGCTTTCGCTACTCTTGGTGGCCCTTTCCTCCTCGTTGTTCAAGTGGTGGCCGCGCCCCCGAAGGTTGGCGATATCCTTTTCTATAACACTCCAGGCGTAATCTTACCTACTGATGTTGCGAACTCTCAGGCAAGAAGATTCCTGACTCTCAAAAGTGGTCTCAGACGTATGCTCTTTCTGTGCCATGTCCGCACATAAATTAATCTTATCTCCCAGAGAAGCTCGATGCCCACAAAGCTGCACACAAGGGCGCAATGCATACACAGCTCAAAGCAAAAGATGTGTACATCCAAGTCCACCATGCGCCTAAGAGTATGGCTATCCGGCACGAATTCTATGCGACGGGTCTTCGCACGCCTCTTGACCGTCCACACCGCACGGCTGCAAGGAAACACAGGGAGAAAGGTGAGAATCACCTATTCCAGACCGCCTCACATCGCTCTGAGGCAGAACGCCATGGTACCACAGGACGAGCCCAGTCTTCCTTCTCCAGAATCACCCAATCAAAACACGAAGGCGAAAATTCTATCAAGAACGCCCATTCTTGCACCGGCATGGGGGCCTGTTGAACTCGCACATGAAGGCGGCCAATAAGTATAGGACTTATAGGCTACTTCTGACACTTATAACTACATTATAATTACATATCAGCACCATATCGGCACCATATCAACAACTCATATGCCTCCGTAATTACTGAAATGGTTCGATAATTACCTATAAGCTTTTTTTGATTTTTCCTCCAGGACGAACTGATCATGGGACAGATCGTTCATGGCCAGCTGTTCATCACAGCCAGACAACTTGCTCATTTACAAGCCAAATTCAGGTCCTCAAACTAGCTTGCTTCTGGGCTGTAAGGATTTTGCAGTGCTCGGACAAAAGATTAAGAATTCTTAGACCGGCACCCTGGAGGACGAACTGATATGGGACAGATCGTTCATGGTCAGCTCAGCCAGAAATCCGGTTCATTTAAGCCAAATTCAGGTCCTCAAGCTAGCTTGCTGTAAGGACTTTGTGCTCGGAGAATAGATTAAGAATAGACTGTATCCAGCCCTTACGCTGCAGGCAGCAAAACTTGAATGTTTGATGTCTCCTAAAGAGCATTTTGTAACATGTTCATCCCCCGCCATTGCATGTTACATTTACTACAATTGTTCAGTTCAAGTTCATGACCGACTGTTACCCGTTACATGAACAATCGGTCGGAATGGTACAGTAACGTTTTATTTCTTAGGTCTTCGCACTCGTCTCATTTGATTCTTATCATTTCTTTCTGCGTTTCCGAGGAATATCTATCTCAACCCTTATCTCCACGATCTCCACCTTCTGGACGTCAAGGGTTTGATGGCATTATCTAATGTATCCGAACACCTCGGAATCTGCGTTGATTTGTTTGAAAATCAGTGTTACTGAACAGGCTCTAACTCAGCTGCCAGCTCAATCTCGCGTTCGAAGTGTGGCGATTTGATAGGATCGCCAGGAAACAAAACCTCGAAGGAGAGATGTCGGGGTAAAGTGAAAATGCCAGTGAGCGCCTAATTTTGGACTCGCCACACAGGCTCTTCCCTTCCATCTGTCATCCAAACGTGTACACATTCTTGCAATGGAAGACACAACACTGTCATGTCTTCTCGTTCTGGCGACACTTCTCAGACAGGACGGAAATGAAATGCGACAGTGTTGTGAACTATAATGAGCAGATCGAACACCGGTAATCGGCAAAAAATGAGGTACCAGTCCAAAGCCAACTTCATGGCAGATAAATCCCTCAAACCTCGTTTGCAGGAATATAAATACCTCCAGGTGTTATGACTATCCAGACGCTTCCTTCCAATGTCCACCGTAAACAACCTCTGCCGGCGATTGCTGGACACCGTAAAGAATGTATTCTTCAGCGGCACCCTTCGCGTCTTTCTAGTTTTTGTGCTCCTGGTGACATCCTGCACGATTTTTGCGGTTTCAGCACCCTTGTTTGTTACCAGTTTTGCGGTTAAGCTGATGGTAATTAATGGCATCGTATTTTTCCACCACTGGTTCGGCATGATCTTGTGAGCCTCGTCCTCCAGTCTGGCCCGCATGGCTGACCACCCCGCATGTACAGAGTTAAGACATTAAAGATCAAGGCCAAGTTCGGATCATTCATCGACTTTATCCTCCTGGTGGCCGAATGCACGGCGGGTGGGCAACAGACCTTTCGAGAATTTGGTCATGTTCCTAACATATCGCTAGTATTTTCCATCCTGAAACCTTGGGCCTGGACATTCGACCGCTATGATATGTCTAGCTTTATCCTTGCCGCTTGCGCGATATACGCCCAGACAGCATGCCTCTGCATTCTTCTTCTGATACGTTTCGGCGTGATTGTTGCAAATGTCATCGATAAACCCTCTGCAGCACTGGCCAAACCATTTGATTTCTTTGCCATGTCAAATGGCGACAGCAAAATCGACCGACTGATCGACCGCCTGTATTCCAGGTCCTTCAGGTGTGTCAATTTTATGCTCTGGATATTTGCGCGGTTCACAGTTTCGCAGCCGGGACGGTTCATCGGTTCGCAACCATGACCAACATTGGTTCATCTTCCTTCTCAGAAGCAGCGGCATCGTTGTCGTTGGGATATCCCTCCTCGCAGTCCTGTTCATGGACCTCGTGCTTGAACCCGTTCACGAGACTGGTATGCCTCCTCAGAAATTGTTTACCACAAGCACGCCGCCCTTTCCCTTTTTTTTGGAGGCCGATAATATTAACTGGAGTATCATTCCTGTAAGTAAAATCTTCGTTCGGTAAATGTGTTTGTTCAGGACAATAACAGCTTGTCGCTGGCAGGTT
>Ga0307517_10015011_pt1 | contig 10328 bp, 12 predicted proteins | sample 23_EM_MG_FD_194515 | JGI IMG/M metagenome (GOLD analysis project Ga0307517, IMG submission 194515) | Populus trichocarpa ectomycorrhiza microbial communities from riparian zone in the Pacific Northwest, United States - 23_EM | ecosystem: Host-associated > Plants > Roots > Unclassified | place...
TTGATTTGATTTTTTTTTAGTATTGTAGTATAGGGTTGATAACAGAAAAATTACGAGTTTAAATTTTATTATTTTTATTTATTTTAGTTAAAATTATAATTTTAATATAAGATATTATAGATACATGCAAATCTCAAATTTGAAAAACTTATATTCGAGGCATGTATTATAAAATTAATATTTCCTTTAAAGGGTATTTAAAATATTAATATAAAATTATTAATGAACTCTCAAGCCTCACCCCAGCTGTTTAAATTTTGAAATTAAAATGCTTCTTTTAATAGTTTTACATGTGTAAAAAATAACTTGATAAAAATTGAGCGATATATAATATTTATATTACTTTATCCGATCAAATTCATCTATAATACTTGTATTAGTCAATTAATTGAGTTGATGTGATAAATATAAATTATGTTTTATATTTTATAATATGTTTTGAGCTAATTTAATGAGCCTAATCTTAGTTTAAAGTAAGTTCTACCCATAAAAAAATATAAGTATAATTTATAAATATTTATAAAAAAATTAACTAAGCATAATATATCCATAATTTATAAAATATAAAAAACGCGGTTGGATATAATAATAGCCAATTATATTGAAGAATACGTTGGTTCGTTTATAGTTGCATCCAACTAATTTAATTCTGTTTGCCTTTCTTCCCTCCCTATCTTACACACGGCATCCCTTTTCAAAAAGTTTTGCAAAGCTCAAAAAAATGTACATTTTGAAAATTAGCGGAGCTTGCTTTGTCGTCATGGATCCAAGGCAAGGAATCAGAGAAAGGTGGGCCACATGACTTAAAGCAGGCTCTGTAGTAGCTTATTTTCAACATCTATCGATTGTACTGCACTATTTCTTTTGTCCTGGTCATTATTTGAAACCCAAGAAGAAACAAAATCACTACTGAGAATCCTCCCACCCTAAAATGGCACTGAGCAGTAATGTTATTGGTGCTATCAACTTTGTTGCCATGCTTCTCTCCATTCCGATTATCGGTGCTGGGATCTGGCTAGCAATGGAACCAGACAACTCTTGTGTCAAGATTCTACAATGGCCTGTCATTATTTTGGGAATACTAATCTTAATAGTAGCTCTTGCAGGCTTCGTGGGAGGTTTTTGGAGAATCCCATGGCTCCTTATTTCTTATCTCATTGCCATGCTCATCCTTATAATATTGCTTGCATGTCTAGTGGTTTTCATCTACATGGTCACTGTTAGGGGTTCGGGTCACCTTGAACCCAGCAGAGCCTACTTGGAGTATCGTCTTGATGACTTTTCAGGTTGGCTTCGCCGGAGGGTTCAGAGTTCATATAAGTGGGATCGGATAAGAGGCTGCCTTAGCTCAACCAATATGTGTGCTGAGTTGAACCAGAGTTATCGCATGGCTCAAGATTTCTTCAACGCTCATATTAGCCCCTTACAGGTTACTGGAGTTTTTTCTTGCTTTCATTCTTCGTCCCCCCCCATTTTTACTATATACCTTTGCAATTGATTTAGAAGAAAGATGCCTTTCAATGGCATTGTTCTTTCTATGTGGTGGATGCGAATTTCCGTTTTCTTAGAGAGATTAAAGCTGGAAAAACAAAATAAATTATTATAATTTAAGAAATGAAAACGATCCTCTTTTTTCCCCAAACTGTTTTTTTTTTCTTTCTTTCTAGCATCTACCTAGAATTAATAGAATAATAGGCGATATCATCTTCTTCGAATAGATCCACAAAAATCAAAACACGTCAAGCGTGAAGTAATGGAAATTTCTTTGGTCTTTTGTTCATCAATATAAAGAAACGGAGGGAATTGTTGAAGGGCTCGAGGACAGTTCCTGCTTCTTGTCCCCTCCCCAACACATATTTAATATCAATCATATAATTTTCTTTTTTTTTTTCAAAATTGTAAATTTACTACTAAAATGTTAATATACTAAACTTAATTATGAAGTTCCTAAAGTTTATTTCGAAATAAACAGCGTTTGTTTCAGTGACTCTAAAGAAAGAATAACCTTTATCTACAGCTAGCGTGTGAAGCATAGAATAATAAAGTTGATTAGATCTCCTCTACCATGCGATATCTTCTTTATGCCTTATCTTTATTTTTATTTTTTTTTTCTTTTGCTTTTTTATCGTTTACAGTCAGGATGCTGTAAGCCCCCAACCCAATGTGGGTATACATTTGTGAATCCAACGTATTGGATTAGTCCCATTAACAACGCTGCAGATATGGACTGCCTGCAATGGAACAATGACCAAAATCAACTTTGCTACAATTGCGATTCATGCAAGGCCGGGTTGCTGGCTAATTTGAAAGAGGAATGGAGAAGGGCAGATATCATATTGCTCATTACTCTTGTTGCCTTAATATGCGTATACTTGGTAGGCTGTTGTGCCTTTAGGAATGCCAAGACAGAAGATTTATTCCGCAGATACAAGCAAGGTTATACATAGAACCTAAGTAATTGGAGACTGATGTTGTAATGTTTGCTGGTTCGTACGTTGTTTTTGCTAATTCTACGAGTTTCGTGTAAGAAGACTTTGATTTCCTGATTAAAGTGTGTGCTGTTTTGGGGTTTCGATGTGCTTCGATCTTAGTGAAGAAATCCGAGTAAAGATGTTGATAGCAGTGCGCGATTAGCGGTGGGCACCGAAAGTTGATTGCTTTGTGCTCTGCCAACTACAATACAATAATGGGATTGAATTCCAGTAAGGTGACTTTTGAGGGAAGGTTTCAGGGTTTCAGCCCCTGCAGCCATGTCCCATTGTCAGCTGGAGTTTGACAAAAAATCACCATATGTTTCCTTTTTATCGACGAAGCTTGAAGTGGGTCATAACTCATAACCCATTTGCATTGGTTCATGCCACAGACCTCTCTGTAGCATCATGCTTCCGTCTTACGGTCGAAGATTACAAACTGATTTATTTTGGTTTCTGTTTCTTCTTCCTTCTTTCATTTCCAATGGCTTTATCATTGAATATCAGCAAACCTTTCTCTCATATGGCAATGGCACCACCCTCAAGGAATTTGTTCCAGGTGCTAATCGCGAACCTCCTAGTTATTAGTATCTTGATTAAAGCAATTGTTTTTGAGCTTATTGAAAATCACAGCACAAATGTTCATAAAATATCGTCTTTTGATTGTTTCTGATCTGTTTTAATACTATCATCCCTTCATCTATAGTCGAAAACTCAATGGCCTTTTAGATGCTGCTGACTGTTTCAGCAAAGAATTATTCAAAATGAAGCCAAGACACCGGTCAAGTAAAGCTAAATTTGGCCAGTAGCCAACCCAACTTTTTTCCTTATATCCTTGAACGAGTTCCATTACATAAACACACACACACACACACTGGATTATTGTTATGGCAATCAAATTCTCAAATATAATTAATCTACTTACATGTAATAATTACCAGCAGGAACACAGTAAACCATACAAAACAAACAAACTGGAAGGCACATAAAACGAAGTGATCAGTTCAGTTCGGGAACAAATGACAGATACATACATCCTAGTATATCTGTTTCCGAATCAATATCAATTTTAAGAAAAAGATATAAAAAAAATAATAAGAGTATAAAGTGACGTGTTATCTTTAGCAGTTATGCTTGATTTAAGCGACTGGAGTTTGACACCCAAGTAATTTGAATCTTACTTGTTTATCAGATTCAAGTAAACGCAAATCCAGCACAACATTTTGAATTTAAAAATAATAAAATCAATGTCAGACCCAAAAACCTGGGCATGGTCAGTAGACCCAAATCACTTAAATCTGGCTTGGTTGTCAGACCTAGGCGTTGAGTTAAAAAAAATATATATTAACAATATTTAAATGATGTGGGGGAATCACTGTTCCCCCACACCTAAATAACTGTGGATTACAATAGTAATCCACCGTTCTTTTTTTCTTTTTTTATTTTTTCATTTTTTTTTCCAACTTTTCCTCTTTTTTTTGTTTTTGTTTTTTCCAAAATTTCTTTCCTTTTTTTTTCCAACTTTGCTTTTTTTTTTTTCCATTTAATTTTTTTTAAAAAAATATTATCTTTGTTGATTTTACTTTTTAATAATTGAGCTGGTTAAAAATTCTGTTTTGTAATTTTTTTTCTTTAAAATACTGTGGATTGCTACGGTGTTTTCCCACATAGTTTTTCTACTTTATTTTTTTAAAATTATATTTGTTGATTTTTTTTTATATTGAGCTGATTGAGAATTTAGTTTTGTAATTTTTTTCTTTAAAACATTGTTGATTGCTACAGTGTAGCTCCGCGTGGTTTTTTTTTTGTTTTTTTATGATTTTCTCCGAAATTATCTTTTTTTATTTTATTTTTTAATATTGAGCTGGTTAAAAATTACAGTTACAATATGTGAGGAAAGCACTGTAACTTTCCTCATAAATTACTGTGGATTGCTACAGTGTTTTTTCTCATACGGTTTTTTTTCTGTTTTGTTGTCGCACGTGAACGCGCGGCGTCGGCTGGCGATTTTCTAGTTCATTTACTTGATTCGTTAGGAGTCGCCACCTAGTATTATGGTAACTAGGAACCTATGATCTGTGAAAGTCTGGGTAAGGGACTGGTTGTGCAAGGGGAAGACGCATCACCCCAAGTGCACCCTACCTAAGGTAAACTGCATTGTTATTTGATTGTTTTCTAAGTCGACTTTCTATTTGTTGGTCTTTTCTAAGGTTCAAGGTAGATCTCTATTCATGAGAAAGTCTCTACCTTATTGGATTAAATCCTAACCGTTCTAAAGTCTAAATTTTAGCATCGTATTTATTTATACCTTGTATCTTTAATACCTGATGGTGTACTTTATCGTGTAATTTTACACCCACAAATATTAAAGTCTACATCTGGATCTTAATAAACATTTGAAAAATAGGTTTTTGATATTTTGGCCAAACTCTAATGGATGATCATAAACCAGTCATAATATCCATTTTATTTTCAAAACATGGGAAAGATGCAAGTTTTTTTTATATATATAAAAATATGTTTGGAAAAGTTTTTAGGTTTTGGCCGTATGCATGAAATTCTTTGTATTTTTTTTCCGGAGAAAATCGGGTATTTTAATACCGGATTTGTATTTTACAATGTAAATATACAACCCGATATTATGCAAAATTGGTAGAAAAATATTTGAGAAAATCACAAATTTTTCAAAAGGCCTTTTCAAATTTTTTTGGAATTTTTTTTGTTTTTTTTATTATAATATATTATTATAAATAAATAAATAAAAATGAAATAAAAATCTACATGGGCTGGGCCGGCCCAGCTAACTAGGCCAGGCTCAGCCATAGAAGAGTTTAGGCCGATCTCGGCCCGTAATGGTTGGGCCTATCTGGCCCGAAATGGTTTAGGGACGGGCCGAACCTAGCCCAGAATTTTGGTCTGGGTCAGATACGGCCCGACCCAACGTCCACTGCATGAGCAGTGGGCGTGAATTATAATTCACGCCTACTGTTCACGCAGTGGACAGTGGTGATGAAGAAAAGGGGGAGGAAGAGGAAGAGGAAAGTTACCTGGCGTGAGAGTGGTCTGACCGAGGAGGACGACGTGGTGCAAGCGGTCGCAACGTTGCTCGAGTTGCAGGTGCTGCTGCTGTCACGGTCGGTGCTGCGGTCGCTGGCGGTTGGAGCGGATGAGGAGAGAGTCGCCGCCTCTACTACTGCTGGTAAGGGTGGAAGCCGCTGGAAAGGGTGGTCGCTGCTACTATTGGAGTCGCGGTGGCGGAGAGGAAAAAAGATTTTTGCAGAGAAGAGAGAGAGAGGGAGAGGTGGTGCAACCACCACGTAAGGTTGTTGGAGTGTCTGGTTGTGATGAAGGTAGTGGTGGGAGGTACGGTGGCGAGAATAGTGGCGGCCAAAGGTGCGGCTGAGAAGGAGAAAACAGAAAAAGATGGAAACAAGGGAGAAAGGCTGGTTTTTTGTCAACTTTACACTTGATTTTCTTCCCCCTCCGAGCATGAAATTTGCTCCTATTTATAGGGGTGGAAGAGGGTAATCTTGTCTTCGCCGGGAAAAAAATTTCAGCCCTCGATTTGACTCAAAGAATCTAAGTTGTCGGTTCAAAGTGTGCACCTCGAATTGCCAAATTTGACAGTCCAAGGCTGCCCGAGGTGGCCACTTTAGGCTAGTCACCGGAGCAGTTTTAACGTTTATAGGCCTGAACGGACAATGCTCGGGGATAGAGGGGTTTTAGGTGGCCATTTTGGTGCATGAGTTGTCAATTTTGGGGGCCAAACGAGACATTAAATGCACCTGTAAAACTGCTACCCTGACAGCTTCACGGGGAAGATGATGAATAGTGACCAGGTGACGCGTTGCCTGGTCTCTTCTTATTTTTATTTTTATTTTCTTTTTAACGCAAAAAGGGCGCCGTTTTGGGTTAAAATTAGGGATTTTTGCTGATTTTCAATTTAGTCCTCCAGCTTTCAATTTCTTTCAATAGAATCCCTAATTGACCCTAAACCTTTGATTTAATGCAATTTGGTCCCGGCGTAACTTCAACTTCAGCCTCGAATTTATGCGCCTTTTGCATTATAGTCCTTGGTCTCAAATTTATGCAATTTCGTCCCTAATTGACCATTAAACTTTCAATTTCTTCAATTTGACCCCCAGAATTTGTCAATTAAGCCCCTTAATTTTGGCGCCTTTTACAGAAACGTCCTTGGCTGTCAATTTCTTCAATTTAACCCCTAATTGACCCCAAAACTTCAATTTTCTTGCAATTTGGCCCCTAATTTCAATCAATTAGCTTGATAAAAATTAAATTTAGTCTCTTAAAATTCCAATCTTGTCAATTAAACCCAAAGTAGGCTCCCAAACTTAATTTTTCACCAATTAAGCCCTAAATAAAATTAATTTGGTCCATTTAAAGTATAATTAAGTCCTTGCACTTAATTAAATCCTTCAATTGGACCCAAATTAATCCTTAAACATAATTAAAATTTAATTTGGCCCATGATTAAATCAAATTGGCCTATTAAAATTTTAATTATGTTATTGGACTTAATTTTTATGCAAATTCGTCCAATAATCATTTAATTTAACCTTGAATTTGCATTTTTTCTCCATTTTTGGGCATAATATGGCACAATTAGGTCTTGAATTTTCTCCAAAAAAATGCAACTTGATTTCCCGGCCTACTTTCTCCATGTTGCCAGCCTTTATTATTATTTTTTATTTTTATTTTGAAAAAGAAATGAATTTTGGGGAATAACCCAGAATTGGGTTATGACATTTGTTATGTTTTTTTCTAAAATTATCTCTGTCAATTTTATTTTTTAATTATTAAGCTGGTTAAGAATTGCAATTACAAGTAAATACAAGTTTTTCCTCACAAAACACTATGAATTGATACAGCTTTTCCTCACATGGTTTTTTTCCAGTTTCTTTTGTGTTTTCTTTTTTTGTAATATTTTTTTCCAAAATTATCTTCGTCGATTTGTTTTTTAATATTGAGTTGGTTAGAATTTAACTTTGTAATAAAACTTAATCATGTGGGGAAAACACTGTAGCTTTCCTCACAAAACATTGTTGAAAATTACAATTATAAGTCATTACAAATAAGGTTAAATCATGTGGGGAAGCACTGTAGCTTTCATCACAAAATACTATGAATTGCTACAGTGTTTCCAACATGATTTCCCCCCCTTTTTTGTGTTTTGTTTTAATATTTTTTTTCCTAAAATTGTCTCTGTCGATTTGATTTTTTTAATATTGAGCTGATTAAGAATTTAGCTTTATAATGTTTTTTCTTTAAAAAACTGTGAATTATTGTAGTGTTTTCCCATATGATTTTTTTATTATTTTTTCTAAAATTATCTGTCCATTGTATTAAGTTGGTTAAGAATTATAATTACAATAAAGCTAAATCATATGGGGAAAACGTTGTAGTTTTTCTCACAAAACACAATGTATTGCTACAGTATTTCTCTAAATGGTTTTTTATTTTATTTTATTGGGGAAAGCACTGTAGTTTTCCTTACAAAACATTGTCAGTTGCTACAACGTTTTTTCTCATAGGTTTTTTTCCTTCAAAATTATCTTTGTTGGTTTTTTTTTAATATTAAGTTGGTAGAGAATTTAGCTTTGTAATTTTTTTTTGTTTTTTATTAATAGAAAAGCTAAATCATGTGGCGAAAGCACTGTATCTTTCCTCCCAAAACACTGTGGATTGCTACAAATCATTTTGTTCAGTCTCTAAGTTTTGATCACCAACACAACTTTTTTCCGTCATGAAATATTGGCTCCATCATACCTTTAATTTCTATTACTTATCTAATGCTGGTTCACAATTATAACACTATTAAATATATTTGTTTTATAAGCCCGCGGCAGCGCGCGGGCATGCATCTCGTAGATATTAAAAAGAAAAAAAAATAGAGAGAAAATAGAATTTCTATTGAAGGAATAACAAATTTATAAACATAAAAAAATGAACTATTTCAATGAAAAGATATGATTTGAATTTTTAGATTTAAAACATTAAATTAGATTTATGTGATGATTTATTGTTTATAAATAATTTCTGAACTTTGATTTTTTTAAGATACTTTAAGGATACTTTAAATGTTTTTTTATAAAAAATAAAAAAATTATAAATCTCAACATTTTAATTACCACCTGCTTAGACCCAAGTCGCTTGAGTTTGTCATGATTGTCAAGCCCAAGCACTTGGGTCATGCCAGACCTGAGCAATGAGTTAAAAAAATATAGTTAAAAAAAGAGAGAAGATATAATTTTTATTGAAGGAATATCAAATTCATAAACATAAAAAATTAATTATTTCAATAAGAAGATATGATTTGAATTTTTAGATTCAAAACATTAAATTAGATTTTTTTGATGATTTGTTGTTTATAAATAATTTCCAAACTTGGATTTTTGTTTAAGATACTTAAAGGATAGTTTAAATATTTTTTTAAAAAAACAATTCTAAGTCTCAACATTTTAATTATCGTATTCTCATATCAAAGTCGTTTGGGCTGGCGTGACTGTCAGACCCAAGTCGTTTGGGTCTGACATTGCCACCAAACCTAAGTTTGCTTGGGTCTGGCATGACCGTTAGGCTCAATGGTCTTGGGTCTGGCATGACCGCTAGACCTAGGCACGCGAGTCTGGCATGGTTGCCAAACCTAGGCGTGCAGGTGTGGCAGACCTCGACGTGGGTCTAACATGGGTGGCAAACCTAGGCGTGCTGGTCTGGCATGAACCCAAGCGTTGTGGGTCTTACAGTCATGTTTGGCCTAAGGTGTATTGGTCTAACCTTAGGTTTAACAGTCACGCTAGACGCAAGGCGCTTGAATCTGTTAACCACACCAAACTTAATATGCTTGGGTCTGACAGCCATGCCAGATCCCAAGGTGCTTGGGTATGACAAGCATGACTAATTTGACAAACAACAGACAAAGAGGACAATTGTGCATTTTATTTGTTATGAGAGAGAAAAGAAAAAAAACACAAACAATTTATCATCGCGCAACAATCCAACTATTATCTATCTACACGCGCCACGCCATATGAAAGGGGGCATGACTGTGCATTCAGTGAGACAACGGATAGCTAGATTTGGCCACCAGGAATCGTCACACGTGCCTCTTTAATAGTGCGAACACCACCCACTTGCTGGGAAAGAAAAGGAAAGCTAAAAAAATGTCTCGTGAAAAAATAAGAAATTAAAAATAAAACTACTATTACAATTCACAGTAAAATATCTCTTAATTTATAGTGATATCCCCACACCATTTAGCTTTTGTTGTAATATATTCAAAGAAAAAGGTGTACAAAAAGACTGCAAATGACAAGATACAGATAAACAAACATGACAGAGTAACAAGCATAAACAACTCAGATCAGAACTACCTTTGATCCATTTTTCTTCTCCACATCCATGGAAAAATTTTGTTCTCCAAATTTAATATTCAAGATCTTTGAGGCCGTCTCAGTCTTATTTATGCCTTTGAACTCTACTTGTTATACCAGCTGGCATGCAAATAGATTTTGTGTTTTGGTTGGTTTATCATGCCTGCTTTTCCTTTATCTATCTCTCTCTCTATATCTGCATTTCACCAAAATTAAACATAACAAATCAAATATAACCTATAATATTCAGATTTTAAAATTTCATAAATTTTATATACAAATAATTGTCAAAGAAAATTCTTGTTCATTATCCTCATACTAATCCAATAATGTATACTAAATAGAAGATAAAAAATATCATAAACATCTACATAAATGAGTTCATAATATCAAATACATAATCAATATAAAAATCATGATATAATATCAATAATGATGTCCAATAATACCCATTCTTTCAACATAA
>Ga0307517_10015012_pt1 | contig 10326 bp, 5 predicted proteins | sample 23_EM_MG_FD_194515 | JGI IMG/M metagenome (GOLD analysis project Ga0307517, IMG submission 194515) | Populus trichocarpa ectomycorrhiza microbial communities from riparian zone in the Pacific Northwest, United States - 23_EM | ecosystem: Host-associated > Plants > Roots > Unclassified | place...
AGATGCAGAGAGCAAAAAAAAAAAAGGCTAAATGTTACTATAGGTTTAAGGTTAGCAAATACATCTTATTTATACTTGCTTTTTTTTTTTAAGTGTTGACCTAGTTGAACCAGTTCGGTTCAGTTCAATCAGTTTCAGACTTTGAAAATCCAAACCGGAACTTTTTTGTGATTTTTATTCGGTTAATTTAGTTTTTTTTTTTCCAGTTTTCTCAATTTAATTAGTTTATCGGTTTTTTTACTCATCTCTCTCTACTGTCGAGTATGCGATGCTTTACAGGCCGACATCCTGTACTGTTCTTGTGAGTCATACAGCTAGCAGAAGAGATTATTTCCTTGAAACAGGCATCCCTGTCCTGTTCTTGTTCCTAGTCTGAGCCAAAAAGAATGACAAGAAACTTAATTGAGAATACAGCATTGTGATGTCAGAATAGCAGTTCTCAGTGGGAAATTATTGTGCTCTCTGCAATGAGATGACAGTGCTTTTTCTTTGATGGTCAAGAAAAAAAAGTTTCATAGGAGAAGAGTAAAAGATAAGCTTTTCTTTTCTCTCTCTGTTTTTATTTTATTTTATCACGCTGGATCTCTGCAACTTTCACCACCAAATATGGATGGCCTTGAATCCACGAAAGAATCAACATTGGTCACATGCCTATGCTTGGTAGTTTCATCTTCGAAACATTGATGCAGCTCCTTTGCTTCACATGGTATATGCTCCACCTGGAACAGGTCAAGGTCACCATTAATAAATAATGTAAAGGTGACAGTAATCAAGGGATGCCAACCTTTATTTTTGCGGGGAAGAAAAATGGAAACACCCCCTACCTAAAAGAAGAACGAAGTGATGATTTTATGCCCAGAGCAATGTCATGACCAGAAATAAAATGAGGGCCAGTCCAAAACAGAATCCAACAATTGCTATGAAAGCCTGAAACAGTAAAATGTAATGGTTACACGTAATCGAATGAATGAGAATGTTACGAAAATGCCAAACATTAGATATGTACCTTCTCCTGAGACTCAAATTTGAATTTGACAGTGAACCATGACAATCCTCTGTCTACAAAAGGTGCAAGAGCAAGGGCCCTGGGCAAGAGGTATCTCTTTAAGAAACAAATGCTTCAAAATATACAATGCACTTACTAAATTAGGCTTAAAAGATTTAAAAAGATAGTAAAAGAGCCTTACTGTGGATGGGAATCATCCAATTCTATATGCAAAATGGTAGTATAAGAACATCAAACAAAATCATAAAACAAGGACAAGGGGAAAAAAAGAGAGGTGGATAAAATAGAAATGATGGTTCATGATCTAGAAAAAAAGAATTACCATGAAGCAATCCAACAGAAAACTGTCTTAGTTTAATATAAAACAAGCTCACAAGGTTCAACTACATCCATGTCCTTGCAACTTTGGGAAACAAATTCTTTGCTGAGGTTGAAAACAGGGGTTTAGTTCCTCTAAATTGCATTAACGTAACAGCAATTGCGCATCAGACCAGGAATTTATATCTCCAAATATTTTGTGTTTTCTGGTTTGCTCGTTTAATTTCAGACACTTTTGAGAAATGTTCCAACTATGGTCATTACTCGTTACAGTGTCCCAATGCTTGAGGACCATCCGACCTCAGCAGCAACCCAAACAGCCCATAAAACTATCCATTTGTTAAGCCCCAAAAACAGAAGAAAAACCAACGAAATTTATGAATTTTGAAATCTAGATTGAATCGACTTCAAGTGAACATGACCAGGAAAAAACAGTAGCAATAACAATTCCTGAACACCTCCTGGTTATTTAAGGTCATGGAATCAATCTTTACATTTAGACAAGTAACATGAAGAAAGAAAAGTCGAGTTCTAGCAGCTCACCCTCCTGCTCTCACGAGCTTGGTAACTTGGCTCCCAGCCCACACCATTGCCATCACTTTGAGAAATCTGCAACAAGTTAAAATTTCCATGCTATTTTATAGTCCCATTGATGTTTAGAAAGATCAGTAATTTACCTTTCAGCAGCAGCGAAATAACCCATTTTTCCAGGTGCAGGAGCAACATAGAACCTGGTAAGCAAGTGAAGTATTCTTAAATTTCAAAGGCTGTAGAGTATAAGCCCAAGACAGTCCACAAACAACATAACTTTGAATCTGCCTTCAAATTCAAAGATAAAAAATCGAATAAGTGACACCCAAACTTAGTTATAGCAGCAACTTGAATTATCAAATCAGCACCCCAACATCCTCCTCCTATACAAGAACCGGTCTAATATATCAAGAAAATGAATTTGTGTGGGAGAAAAGAAAACACCATACTTAATCCATTTATTCCAACTTTAAGTGGACACTATGTTTCTCTCAATGAGAAGATCCAATAAGGCTCCCTAAAAGTAAGCTTCTTTTATTCGTAATCAAGCCATAGCTGGATTCTTTCATCAAACATTCATTTACCAGACTCGTCTACAGAATGATGATGTTTCATGACCTAGAAATGTGACTACTCAAAAGTCTAGAGATAAAGCAACGTACACCACATTAAGAGCAGGTATAATTAATCTTTGGTCACAAATTTCAAACCCACAGCTTGCCAATTAGCATTGAAGGTGTGCTGAATGATGTGAGTGACAGGCTTCCATGATCAAACAGCACAAACCTCTCAAGTTTGTCACACTCTGGGGTTTTATGCGCATTAAAAGAAACATGGACCAAGTGATTCTTATAAAAGGTTACTTCGCTTACCACACCAAGAGAAAGGTTGTAAGGTAGTAGGCAGTATTCAAAAGCCCATAGGATAATATTCCAGAAATCCCATATCTCTTTAGTTTCTTCAACAAACTGGTGACAAGTTAAATAATAATAAAAAAAAAGGACTAAATCAGTACACAGACAATTCAAACCCTGATGAACAAGAGAAGATATTCATGCATTTCTAACTTACCTTTTCTTCTCTCCGTTTATAACGACAGTAAAATCACACCATTCAGACAATACTCATTTTACAAAAAGTAATCCAACCCATTAATTCAAAGCTATATATAGCTTCCGTTTATAAAACATTCATCGCCAACAGAAATCTCCATGCCTCTAATCAACAAGGCAATTAGCAGAAAGAAAAAAGAAAATCAATCTGTACATTCCTATGTATTATATTCAAGGGTAAGCAAGAAAGCAACAGCATTGCCATCATCATGCTATTAACAAACAAAAGAATGTCAGCACAATGAATAAGAAGAAAGTACTCATTCGAAGCTGACGATCGACTCATTTCACTCCTTTCCCTTGAGCCTGGAAAACAAGGCAAGATGCCGGATAATTTAGCTGGCAACACAATACATTCATCAAATTTTCAACACCATACTGTTGAAAGAACAACATAACATACCTTCATGGTCATGATTTTTGTTGTGAGAACCCGATGAACCAGAAACCTAACCTTACACAACCAAAGACCAAAAAAAAAAAGTTTTTAAACAAACATTAATCATTTTAAGAATATGGGATAGTCAGAATGTGACTGGTACTCACATTGTTGTCGCCAGTAACTGAGCAGAGACGTTGAAAGTGGGACAGGTTTGATGAGGGGCTCTTTGATTTCTGTAGGTGGAACCGAGTGGGAACCCTAAAAGTGTAAATGCAGGGAAGCTCGTTGAAACACTGGTAAGCAGATTTGAAACAAGGAATTACTTTGCCATGAAAAAGAGGAAAGGAAAAAGGAAGAAGAAGAAGAGGAAGAAGAAGAATTACCAAGCGATGCAAGAGGGGTTTTGGTGAGAGAGACATGGCTGAGGAAGAAAGTACTGCCACAATATAACCAGATGTTGATCAGTCCATTTTAGGCAGCTCTATCTGCAATTAGGAATCGCCTAAAGTAAAAAAAATATAAATTTGTACCATGTACATGTTATTTAATATGAAATATATAAAATTCAATATATATATATATATATAGTCTAAATATAAATATTTAAATTATAAAATAGATAATAAATATGATATATATTAATAAAAATGTATTATTGAATAATTAAAGGGAGTGGATGTTTTTATCATGAATGATGTTAACAAAAATTAGTGAATTTTTTTTAATTAAAATACTTTATTATTGAAAGTATTTAATTAATTGAGTTAAGTGGATGATATCGTTATATATAGTAATTTATTTTTTCAGTACAATATATTAATTTAAAATTATTTTAGAAGTATTATTTCATATCTTGAGTTTCTTTATTAAATAATAATCTTGAATTCTTATCATTTTTGTTCTATCTAATTAAATCAAAAATTAAAAAACAAAATTATTTTAAAAAATATATTAGAAAATATTATAAAATAGCTTCATGTGATTATTGTTTAACAAATCAATCTTTCAATAAATGGAGATTAAGTGTATGTTTAATAATACAGTGCTTTTATAAAAATATTTTTTTAATAAAAACCATATTAAAATAATTTTTTTATTAGTATATTAAAATTATTTTAAAAAATCAATTTAAAAAAATCAATTTAAAAAATAATTTAAAAAAGCAAGTTACCGAAATACTAAACTTTCGTGTGTCAAGGATTGTCCAGCTTTCAGGTCTTTAATACAAAAATTAATTTAAAAATAAATAAATAGAATAAACGCGACGCGCTAGTTGGTAAGTGGACACGTAAGCCCGGCCCAATAAGAAGCCACCCGTGAATCCAACCATCCATCTATAAAACCTCAACGGAAGCAAAATCAATAGCGAAAAAAGAACAGCAGCAAGCAGCCTCTTTTTCCCTTGCTTTGCCATCTCCACTGCTTTGCGCCCCCCTCAAAAACCCTAATTCCTCACAATTCTCAGAATCGTAGAAAAACCCTAATTTATAACCGCAATCATTTTTCCTCTCGAGAAAGAGAGCCCTCCTTTGGAGCTCCATCTCTCCAATAAACAAGCGAACACCTCAAACTCAGGTAACAACATCTGCTCTTCATTTACTATTTGGTCGTTTTTTTCAGCTCTGATTGTTCACGTTTTGTCGTTTTTGTTGTTTCTTGAAATCCCTTTTTGCGATTTTAAGTGATCGATGTTTTGATCGTTTTTATGTGGTCTGATTTCGTATAAAGTCTAGTTCGTGGTTATTTTCCCATCAATTTTGCTTCTTTATGTTATCTGCTTGATTATTTTGTTGCTTTACGTGATTTATATAACTAACGTTGAGGGTTAAATGATCATTTGTGTTTAATGACGTTAGCGAAGTTACAAATTAGCCTGATGTTTGCTTATTTTGATTTACTAAGGTTTCGTGTTTAATATTGGTACGAATGCTGAGAAGGGTTGATTTAGCTATCGATTTAATTTAATGTTGGATGAAATTTCCAAGTTTGCTAACGATAGGGCCTTGTGTTTTGATATTAACGTGAACTCATTGAAGAGTATTTACAAGGATATGAAGTCTGGTGAGCTTTCTGGAATAAATCCAAGAACCCATGAGCGTAGTTGGGTGATGATTTTTGTGATTGAGGAGGAGTTGGGTGAGAGCTGTAATTGTTCTTGAGAAGTTCTTACGAACGTGTACTGGAGAAATTTGGTGTCTTTTTTTTTGGATATGGTAATTTTAATGGTAGAATTGGTGTTATTGACGGGGTGTTTGTAGGTGATTGTTGAACGTAAAATATTTGGCATGTTGATGACTCCTACGCTTTTATGTGTATTCAACATGTAAAATTGAATGTTACATGTTTTCTATATGACATAATGTCTTTTAGGCTTTCATAAGGACTTGGAATGTTACTTATTGCTATTTTATTTTGAAATAAAGTAGATTAACTTTTGTGGCAGGGCATTAGAAATTTGCTGCTTTTCTGTGGGCTTTTAATGTTGTGTTGGAGTTGATAAATATTGTTCCAATACAACTTAGAGCTTGATGGTCTTGAGATGGGTGCTCTAATATTTATAAAAGCATGTTCAAGTGTGTGAAGTGGCTTTCAACTGCGTGTGTGCTTTTTTATTTTCTGCTGATTCATGCTAGTCAATATACCTGTCAACTAGCATGTTCTGTCTACTGTCCCTGTACTCTACAACATGCTGACCAAGTCACACTCCTTGGATTATTGCTAGAAAGTATTAATCCTTGTACTTTCTTCTGCATGAATTTTACTGATTGAAGCTTTGTTCCAGTGCAGCTTGAAGATAGCTACAACACTGATTGCTGAACAGGGTTCTAAATTGAGGTGATTTTGGAGATTGATATTGGTAACGTCATGGCCATCCAAACTAGTCTTCGTCTTATTTCTTACTCACAAGAGCTTGTAGATGGACAGCCATTGCATGTTTCTTCAAACGGCCTTCCAATCAAAGCTTTGAAATTCGAACCAGCTGGGCATGCTTTTCACACTGCTGCTTTAAAACTCCTTGGCTGGGAGGAGGAAGGCACAAAGACTGAAGATCAGAAAGTGTCCAATGACAAACAACAATCATACATGCCATCATCTGAATCCTATAGCACCAAAGGTAAAAAGAAATCTGGATCTGGAGATACTCAACAGGATCACTATGCCTTGTTGGGTTTAGGCCATTTGAGATATCTGGCCACAGAAGAACAAATACGGAAAAGCTATCGTGAGGTTGCTTTGAAGTATCATCCAGACAAACAGGCTGCTATTCTTCTTGCCGAGGAAAGTGAGGCTGCAAAACAAGCAAAAAAGGATGAAATAGAGAGCCACTTTAAAGCAATCCAAGAAGCATATGAAGCTTTGATTGATCCTGTGAAGAGAAGAATATATGACTCTACAGATGAGTTTGATGATGAAATTCCCACTGACTGTGCCCCTCAAGACTTCTTCAAGGTGTTTGGTCCTGCTTTTATGAGGAATGGACGATGGTCAGTTAACCAAACAGTCCCATCTTTAGGTGATGAGAAAACTTCTTTAAAAGAAGTAGATAGCTTTTATAATTTTTGGTACAGCTTTAAAAGCTGGAGAGAGTTCCCTCATGCGGATGAATTTGATCTTGAAGAAGCCGAGTCTCGTGACCACAAGAGATGGATGGAGAGGCAGAATGCAAAGCTTTCAGAAAAGGCAAGAAAGGAAGACTATGCACGGATACGTACTCTTGTTGACAGTGCCTATAAGAGAGACCCAAGAATATTGAGGAGAAAGGAGGAGGAGAAAGCCGAGAAGCAAAGAAAGAAGGAAGCTAAATATTTGGCAAAAAGGTTGCAAGAAGAAGAAGCTGCAAGGGCTGCTGAAGAGGAGAAACGCCAGAAAGAAGAGGAGGAAAAACGTGTTGCTGAAGCTGCTTTACAGCAGAAGAAATTAAAGGAGAAAGAGAAGAAGCTTTTGCGTAAAGAGCGGAGTCGCCTTCGAACTCTTTCAGGATCTGTTCTGTCACAGTGTTTGCTCAATCTTAGCGAGGCTGATGTGGAGAATCTTTGTATGTCACTGGATATTGAGCAGCTTAGGAGTTTATGTGACAGGATTGAAGGCAAAGAAGTGCTAGAGCAAGCAAAAGTACTGAGAGATGGATGTGGATGTGATCATGATTCTGGGAGCAGTAAACAAGAAGAGAAGAAGATTTCACAGCAGAATGGCTCTTTGAACTCCAATGGAAGTTCCCCATTAAGCAGCTCTGGAAAGAAGGAGAAACCTTGGGGCCGAGAAGAAATTGAGCTTCTGAGAAAAGGAACGCAGAAATATCCTAAAGGAACATCGCGGAGGTGGGAGGTTATTTCAGACTACATTGGTACAGGAAGATCTGTTGAAGAAATTTTAAAAGCAACAAAAACAGTCCTCCTTCAGAAACCTGACTCCGCTAAAGCTTTTAATTCTTTTCTTGAGAAGAGGAAACCTGCACAATCCATTGAATCTCCCCTTTCAACTAGAGAGGAAATAGAAGGGGCATCAACTGTTCAAGCACTTGAAAGTAGTGCTGCAAAGGTGGCTCAAGAAGAGTCTTCAAGTGACACGGACAAGCAGAAAACTGATGATGTGGTCACTGCAAATGGGGTGTCTTCAAGTGCTGACCAAGATGTGTGGTCTGCGGTGCAAGAAAGAGCTCTGGTTCAGGCTCTAAAAACATTCCCAAAAGAAACCAGTCAACGTTGGGAGCGGGTTGCTGCTGCTGTTCCTGGGAAAACTATAAACCAGTGCAAGAAAAAATTTGCTCTGCTGAAGGAGAGCTTTAGAAACAAGAAAAACACAGCATAGTCTGTTGTCGGGTGTGGCTTTGAGGTAGTTAAAAAAATTAAAGATGTGCGTGAGGAGGTATAAATCTTTATCCCTTTGAGATCCCATTCTTTCTCTCCCTAGATAAGAAGCAGTGAAGCTACATGTGACAGCAATTTCTTTCCCTAGTTTTGACCCTTTGGCTTTTGCCATCATGCCTCACATGTTTCGTTTAACATTTTCAGAGGGGGAGCCATTAGATGGAAATTTTTGTGTGTATTCATTTTCAGCTGAAGCTGCTCCATGTTTTAGAGACGTATTAGCATGTGCTTCTTTTTAGATCATGCCTTATTTACAGAATTTTAGTTGCATTACATTTATCGAGAGCACGAGAACATCTGTATAAAGAATTAGAAGAGCAATCCCACCTCGAGTAGATTTTATCTGGTGGATCTTTATCTAGGTGGGTTAGTCTACTTTGTCTTGTACAATTTTGATTTATTTAAATAAAATGAAATTTGGAGATATCTCATAGCCGACCACTTTTTTGAGTGAGGATTCCTGTTGACCAACAACTACTTGCTTGATCCTTTGCCTCTTCTTTTTTTCTTCCAATCTTGAACATGGTTGTTTCTCACTCTTCCGGCATTTCTTTTAATCGGCATGCTGAAATGGTTGTTGCATGATCATTAGAGCTATTCATTGTAGGAGAAATGCCTGAAACAGGTTTTACAGGGAGGGTTGCTTTATGTTCTTGAATTGCAAAATTAGTTAGCCAACCAAAACTATTTGTAGGAAAGAATGTCCAGGAAGCTTTCTACTGATATTGTACAATTGAAGGAATTGAGGAGAAATGTCAAATATGCAGGGGTTTGAACCAGAAAAGCATTTTTGGACCCATTTCTCTGTCCCACAATGCAAAACACTTTTGCAAAAGCTTTCGCACACGCTTCTTCAGGGATTGTTTGCTGTGAAAACTTGCCTTGGTATATTTCAATAAATCTTGTCTATTCTCTGCTTGGCTCAAGTGGCATTTCATCTGTTTGTCCTTGCCCTTTATCACCCATTTGCACAGTGGCCCAATGCTTAATGGGCATGATATAATTTGAATATACTGCGACTGTTACATTATAGTCAAACTGGTAGAAACTATGAGATGCTGCTAATCGTATCTCAACAATCAAGACTCAATCTTATGCTTGTCAGAAATAGAAGCAAACAGTATGTTAATTGGATAGTTCATGAACTGTAAAGTAGGAAGTGTAAGTAGCTTTAGTGGTGTACCTCAACTGATTTTAAATTTATTTTTTAGAGGTTACTAGTTTGAGTTTCACAAATCTCAGGGTTATTGGAGGTTTGCATAGTCGTTAATTTTAAGGCCCGTGGAATTCGTTAATGTGCGTAGAAGTTGATCCGAACACCTATATTAATAAATTAAAAAAAAAAAAATTGTACATTGCAAGATCCCAAAGACAGATAAGGAGATCAAAGGATAGTTTTTCAGTAAAGACACGCTTGGGAATCCCCTGAAAAGCAACATAATCATATGATGACAATTGCAATAAAGTATGACAAAAACTTTGGATTATAAAAATAAAAATAGATGAAAAGATCACAAGGATGCGGAGAATCTTATGGATATACAGCAAACCAATGGTTTCTCTGTCTTACTGTATGCCTACGAATGTTAGTTGGATTTTCATTCCTATGTGCAGAGGGTTTGTCCAACAGAACAAATTTATTTTATTTTTTTGTTATTATTTTTTTAATTAAATATATTTTTATTCTTTCTTCTATTCTATTTATTTTATTTCAGACACTAACCAAACACAATTGAAGGCTTTAATGTTTGTGAAAATATCATGCTACTCAATGGAAAATAACTTTGTGCCCTTCTTTTTTTTTTGTAAATTAATGCAGAAAACTCACCCCTGATACCGGTCTCATTACCTGAATTATTACCTGGATTACAAACTTGGCAGATTGACTAAGGATTTTTTTTGTATTTTTTTTAATTGTTTTTTTTAATTTTATCTTTCAACATTTAGTTGATTGAGAATTTGATTTCATAATTTGTTTTAATTTATTTTTTATATAGTTATCCCAGTCACATGACCTGATTGTGGGCTTAATACGTTAATTTAGGTTAACTCGAATTGTTTGTTTTTTTATTTTTTTTAATTGAATTTTTTTTTTTCAATTTCATCCTT
>Ga0307517_10015015_pt1 | contig 10325 bp, 3 predicted proteins | sample 23_EM_MG_FD_194515 | JGI IMG/M metagenome (GOLD analysis project Ga0307517, IMG submission 194515) | Populus trichocarpa ectomycorrhiza microbial communities from riparian zone in the Pacific Northwest, United States - 23_EM | ecosystem: Host-associated > Plants > Roots > Unclassified | place...
ACATTATAAACCTTTGTTTGGGTATATTTGACTAAATGGATTTGTGTGCATTCATTGAGGTGAGGTTGCTCATGGAAACTGCATTTTTTTTTTAATTTAATTTTGGCTTGATCAGGGAAATTCAAATTTTTTTTTTATTACAATCTCTTTAATAATTAAATTTTAGATGATAATATGGAGAGCAAATCACTTATCAACCTTGCTAAATCTCCAATTGGATTAAAAATAGTTCCAACAACCTCTCTAATTCTTCTTGTATTTTTTTTTTCTCCTTCAGAAGATTCATCATGGTAGAGGGGATTGCTCTTCCCTTTCCAAAACTAAATTTCTTACTCTATTTAACAAGTTAGCTAACAGCCACAATAATTTCTCATATCCTAATTAATTGCATATTTCGGCTCAAGCGAATCTCGTATATAATACTTTGAAAGAGTATTTGAATATTGTAGGAGGAGGTCGTTTATGATTTTTAAATTCAAGAAACAATCAAAAGAACGTGGCCGCATCTTAACATACTAACCTTCACATGATCATCTCTAGCAAGTTTCTGCGTATTTTTCCTAAAGATATAATTGAATCCTGCTCAGCAAAAAAGAGCTCTTGGCTTCTTCTTTTTTTATTATAAACATTTGGCTTTTTTCATAAAAAAAAATTAATAAAAAACCTAGTTATAAAATCTTGGATCGACCCAACTAATATAGGCCTTAACAAGTTAGGGTTGAAGAAAAATATGAGTGATTTAACTTGTCACGTCAAAAATATAGGTCAACTTGCAGCTGTGAGTAAAATCCAATTCTCATCTTGTTAATTTTTTTTTAAAGTTCTGTAAAACAAGTTGTTTTGATATTAAAAAAAAAATTGAGTTAAATCTTCTAACCCATGATTAGGCTTTGTCCCGAGTAGACACTTCGGTTGGATTTTATAGCTATAATAAAAAAAGATATTTAGTAAAATTCTAAAAATGGTTTTGAAAGTTTTTTACAAAATAAAGCTTTTAAGGTTTTCATTTTTATATTTTTTTCAAATTAGATTTATTGAGGATTGAACTTTATAATTTTTTAAAATTTATTTTTTATAAAATTATCTTAGTTTTATAACTTAGATTGCAAGTTTAACGAGTTAACTCTGTTAATTCAAGTTTTTTTCTCTTTTTTAATTGATTTTTTTTCTTCAATTTCATCCATCAATATTGAGTTGATTGAAAAATATGTTTCTTGATTTGTTTTGATTTGCTTTTTATGAGATTATTTTTTTCTCATGACAAAGGTCATGGATTTGGTAGGTTAACACAGGTTAACTCGAATTATTTTTTTATGTCCTTTTTTAATCTATTTTCAATTTCAATTTTATTCTTCAATATTAGGTTTATTGGTAATTGGACTTCATAATTTTGTTTTCAATTTATTTTTAATGAGGTTATCCTAATCTTATAATCTAGATCGCAGATTTGACGAGTTAACTCGGCTGACTCGAGTTTTTTTTCTACTTTTCCTAATTAACCTTTTTTTTTTTTAATTTCATCATTCAACATTTGATGGTTTGAAAATTAAACTTCATGATATGTTTTGGTTTGCTTTCTATGGGGTGATCTCCATCTTATGACTTTTTTTTTTCAATTTCATCATTCGATATTGAATGATTTGAAAATTAGACTTCATGATTTGTTTTGGTTTGCTTTCTATGAGGTGATCCCCATCTTATGACTTAGATCACGAGTTTAGTGAGTTAACCTATGTTGACTCGAATTGTTTTGTTGTGCCTTTTTTAGTCGATTGTTTTTCAACTTCATCTTAATTTTAACATTGTGTTGATTAAGAATTAAGTTTCATAATTTGTTTCGATTTACATTCTATTGGGTTATCTCGGTCATATAAACCCGGTCGCAAGTTTGACAGGTTAACCCGGGTTGACTCGGGTTATTTTTTAATTGAATTGTTTTCAATTTTATCCTTCAATATTGAGTTTATTGAAAATTGAGTTTCATAACTTATTTTGATTTGTTTTTTATTAGGTTATCATGGTTTCATAATCTAATATACGGATTGGTTGGTTAACACAAGTTGACGCGAATCGATCTAATATGTTATCGTCTCAATATTTACCATAAAACTCATCTTGAATATTTATTTTGAATCAAACTATATTTTTATCGGTCATCTAGATTATTTTTAGACCCGTCAAGTCAACATGGTTATATTTGATTAATTCTCGTACAATTTAAAATTCTTTTCTACTAGAAAATACATTACCAACACCTTAGATTTTTTTTATATGTTTTAAAAAATAATTAACCTAGTTGCAACTTGCAACTAATTAGGTAGCATGCATTATGGATAATGCTCGATCCATCAAAATTAGGATACCCTTTCTTGAATTAATTAACGGGGTTTCACATTGGATTTATTCATAATCTCACTCTTGAGGATAATGATGCTAGTAATAATCAACTGAGAGCAATTCAAGCGGGCCATCTATCATCATCCCTGGGGTTGCGAGGAGGGAAGGGAAAGGAGGGATCATGAGGACCGGAAGTTGAGATGTTCTCCTTATTTGGTAAGAATGATCGAAATGCAAGAGAGGATTTGAACTACCATCCATCCTTCTTCACTTGAGCTCTGTTCTTCGAATGGATCCCAAGTCTTTCATTGAACAATCCACATCCAAACTAATGAACTCATAAAAAATGGTTTTTATGATTAATGTGAAAGCTAAATGTACTTACCAATTAATATAATAAGCCCGAAAGTTTCTTCAAATCCATTTAATTAATTTCCCTTTGTTTCCTAGCGACCCACATGACCTAGGAGTACAAAATCCTTAACATAACAAGAATATTGACAATATTATCAAAAAAAAAAAAAAACAAGAATATTAACAATAAAATAAAGATGATGGAGCCGCAAGAAAGATATATAGTTGAGTAAGAGCAAACCCCATCATGGCATTTGGATCACTTGACCGAAATTAGGCTTCATTCATTAATTCAAACTTCACGACCGACCTCATCATCAATCTAATCCTATCATTGGAGACCGTGCTTTAATATTAATTAGGGAGTGATATTCCGAGAGAAGGAGCCCGCCCCTCTGCCCTATAGTGATTTGCCTATAATCCCAATATTAATTAATTTTCCTGGGCTTTTAAACTTGTTTACGATCCCTTAATTCTTAATTATAACTTCTGGTTTGTTCTCTGAGGACTGAGATTTTTTCTGATAATTTTATTAACTATATTCTTGTCAATAATAGAGAAAAAAAAGAAAAACCATTATTTGAAAATAAAGCAATGATCTTCTAACTTACTAATAAAGCTCTCGATCGATTATTATATATATAAAAAAAACAGTGATTAATTCTTGTGATTCAAATCAGTGATCACAAAGTCAAATAGGAGATGTACATGATTATGCATATGCATGGTTTGTAACATGGGGGCTAATTATAAGGTCAAGCAATGTGGTTTCCGCTAATGATGCATGCCTTGGCTTATTGACTATATATACTTGGGAAGAAAATTCTTGAATGAATTTAGTATTCCACTCTTGAACTTCGCAGCTAACTTCTCACGAATCCATGTGAGCCTTGACTAAATTAGTGCGGAGGATCGTATATTAGCTACCCTCTAAGACATTTTATCAAAATATGAAAGCAGTACTACTAGAGCTTTCACATAATTTACAAGGATACAAATTAAGGAATATAATAGATCCTCTAAAGCTATGATCTTATGGCCGGTCCCTTTCCTAATCATTGTTTAAGCTAAACGATATCGGTTTTTCCCTGTCGAATCTTATTAACCCGATCTTGGACGCACATTTTCGGTCCTCAATTCTGTCGACGATCGAAACGGACAAGAACCTCCAAAGAAACGTTTTCCATGCTCTCAAGGGAGTGGGAAATTTAGAGGGAAAGGAGTGGGAATCAGTAGCAATGTATTCATTTGGGTAAGAAAATTGTCAAAGATGAAGCGTTTATGGTGTTTTGGAAAAACAAAAAAGTGTAAATAAATGATAATAGCGGAACCAAGATTAGTGTCATAGTCAATATTACATCAATGGCCATATAAATACTTGTTAATTTATCCTCTCATGTCCTTTAACCCAAAAGATTAAATTAAGGAGTAATTATGAGATAATCAACGACATGTCTTTTTTCATATCTTTTCTATGTAGGATAGTTACCACTTTTATGTATACTCAACGACACATAATTAACGAATACAATATGAGAGATAATCGAAACAACTATACTGGAGTTTGATATTGTTACCGACAGACACACTGTCAGTTTGATAAGGTAAAATCTTAGTTTTGGTGTTCAACATACATGTTCTAGATTCAACTTTCGTATAATTAGATTGAATCTTTCTCGTATTAGGCACTATTAGGCAGATCATTTATATCTAATAATCTAATGTATCCATGAAAAACAATATCCTTACTTACAACTTCAACATCTTGTAAAAATAATAACTATAATGAAGTGAGCTCTGAAGGGTGTAGTTCAACTGATCAAATCCTGAGTTTGCTTTCTAGAGATTACCAGTTCAAGTCCCACAAATCTCAGGACCACTGGAGGCTTAAATGGTTGTTAACTTTAGGACCTGTGTGATTAGTTAAGGTACGTGCAAGCTGGCCCGAACACACATATTATTGGAGGTTTAAATGGTCGTTAACTTTAGAACCCGTGAGATTAGTTGAGGTACGTGTAAGCTGGCCCGGACATCTACATTAATAATAATTAAAAAAACTATAATCAAGTGATGATGTTAGTGATACAAATTTGCATGTGAGAGTATGCTTAATTGTGCCTTGTCTGTTTTTAGATATCTAAGGATGATGAAGAACAGATATCCCAAGAGTTCACACATGTCTAACTTACGATCGATGATCAGTCATAATCCCTATTAAAGGACCCTACAGCGCATATTTAATGGAAACGGATAGGTACTCAAGGATGGGTCTTGTTGCAGTATCCTCAGCTCATCTTTCTTATTATTATCGCGATGATTCGTGTATGATTGGTAGCTCTTCTTGTTCTGATGTTGCTATCAACGAGCTCATGCAGCACATCATGAATTAATATAGCTAGCCCACCTAGCTTGAGCACACACTTCTTGATGCTCTATCAAGAAAATGAAAGTGATCATCATCAGAAAGAAAAGATTTGCGATCGACCCCATGTTGATCGCATATTAATTAGCAACAATATCATAGTCACAAATATCATAGTCACAAGGTAGGCCATTAACCCAAGCTGGCTCAAGCAAAGCTTCCGAGGCATTGGAAATTATGGGAACTCGGAAACTGGGAGTGCGTGATCATCACAATATCCACTCTTCTCTATCACACCCTCAACTCTCGACAAAGGATAAATACTTCTTTTTTTCCCCCCCGATGAGGGATACAATGGGTTTCGAGTACACAACGGGGCCTTTTTAATTTCAAATTCTCTCCCTTTCCCTTCTAACAAGGCTTAATCTTGAAATCTCTTTATAGAAATTCCACATTGTACGTAATTGTTTGATCACGACTGCTTTCTTTATTGTGATAATTACTATTTAACTCACAGTAAAAACATACAATGCACCAAGACCTCCTTCAAATTTTGGTTCAACCTCTTTCATTAATTGAATCACACATTGAATATTACTGTCTTTGTATTTTGATTTGCTTGGATATATAATTAATGAGAAAGCTAGATCACGTCCATGTACACAATTTAATAATCTGGTCCTTTTCTTTTGATTCTAAATCGTCTAGGGGATGGCATAACAGTTTTGGAATGATGATTTCTGTTCATTTCGAAGCTTATAGAGATATGAACCCAAGAATCCCCAAACGCTAACCCTATCTTTGCATGAAAACAGTGAAGATTATAGATGAAATCAAAGTTCCATGCACATGCAGCTGCCTCTTTTTCCCATGAAAACTCCCTGTATCCGGCCACTTGCCAAAATACTATAAGCGATGTTACATTATTGGTTTATGATTCAATGTCATATTCTTCATAAACATTCGAGAAGTTCAGAGAAATTCTTTAGCTGTATGCCATGATACGCACAACTAAGAAACGTGGTTCGGGTGGTCCAAGGGCCACATGTTTGCGTGCAAGAACAAAGTATGCAAAGCAAGGGTATGTGGTTCCAGATTCCAATGGAGGAATTGAGTCCTCCGAGTGAAATAATCAAGCTCCTCTTACCCACAAAATCAACTAATTCACGTGGGCACATTGTGCTAATCCTCCTCGTCGACGTCGGCTTTACTTCTTGGACATTGAAGTTGGTCGATATTTATACAGATGGATGTTCTCTTAAATACTAGAAAGGTACTTCGTCCAAACTCAAATCTCTCCTCTCTAAAATCAGGACAAGAGAATAGTTGTCAAGTTTCGCTTTCCAAGAGTTAATCCCCTCTTGCTTTTGCCAATTTTGGAAGTCAACAACAAATTATTTCCATTCATTGTGTAGAACTTACGCGATATCTTGGTCTATCGAACCATTAATTCCTCGTATATTTACTTTCTGATCTTCACTTAATTTCTTGCTCTTTTATTTTTCTTTGGAATATATCCGTGAGTTTGTTACACTTATGTTATTTTTGTTAAATATAATGATGTGTAAGTAACTAGACAACTTAATTATGTGCAAATTAATCATTGACTACTTAGCAATTTCTTCAAGATAAATTACTACAAAAATTAGACAACTCTTGTGCACAAATCTTTTAGATTAATGTGGATATCTGGGCTAACTTGTACGTACCTTAACTAATCTCACGAATCTTAAAATTAATGACCATATAAGTTTTCAATAATCCTGAAATTTATAGGACTCGAACCGGTGATTTTTATGCACAAATCTTGCTATACTATTAAATAGAGTGTTATCTAATTAACCCCATATTTAAATATAGGAATTAATTAAGATCAATTCTTTTCTTTTAAAAATATATATTATTATCTAAAAAAGCTCTTTTTTTAATTATATTATATATCTTGGATATCTGTCTTTAATTAATTTCCCACCCGCTGTTGATTATAATTACTATATATATATGTCAAATCTTGGAAATGCGTAGCCGCATCATCGCATGTTTCAAACCCAACCATTAAACTTTCTTGGTACTTGAAGAAGCTGCATTTCATCCACGCACTAAGCTAATTAACAATTAGTATCACACAAATGGCTCAATATGTTACAACGAGACAATTCAAAATAACTGAATCATGCCCTTGAGGGTCCAGCTGTTGTGGTCAATCGTGTGACTTGTTCCGCCCCCGTCCCGGGTTCGACCCTCTATGTGCACGCCTGTCACCCCCGCGGTGCCTTACCTGCTCCTGGGCTTGCAGGATGTCCAGTGGGCCGTGGGGAATAGTCGTGGTGCGCGTAAGCTGGCCCGGACACCCCACGTAAATCAACAAAAAAATAATAATAACTGAATCATCATGTATCGAAAATGTAACTTACTCGAACGAGTAGCTTATTTTATCTTTATATTTTAAATATTAATTATTGTAAATAAATCCTTGCGTGTATAATTATATCTATTATATATTTCATTTTTAAATGACGTGTCGGAAGGAGGATAGTTTATTATAAGAATTAAACTTATAGGTCAAGTCCAGTTTAATTGTAACATTTTAATTAATTAATTTAGATGGTTTATCACAATTAATTTCAATTAATTTTTACACCCATGTGATATCTTGACAAAAATAAGATATACGGGAATTATTAGGATTAAAAAATTAATTTCATGTAATGACTAAACATACAAAATAAATTGTTGAATTGTCTTGCATTATTAAGGTATCAGGAGGAGAAACACCTGGTTTTAAAAAAATAAACTTAAGAAGGAAGAAAGATTTGCAACTCGGGCCCACACTACACCATGAGGCCGGATCATATATTTTTTTCTCTCATGAAAAAATAAAGTTTTGGTATTGCTAGAGCGTTTTAAAAAATAAATAAAAATTTACGGGTTATAAACCTAATGAGATTAAATAAGATGATTTTATTTTAATTAGAAAAACAAATAAATAACTACAACAAATGAATCAAATAATAATAAAAATGATTCTAATAACCTGAAAAAAAAACCAATTTAGTCTAAAAAATCAAACTAAGATGAAGCAAGAAAAAAAATTCAATTTTATAAACTATCTAAAAAAAAATATATATATATATAGTGATAAAAAGAAGAGGATCAACTATGAAAATAAAACAAATTGAAAAACTAGTTTGAAATTCTAAAGTGTTATGCACGAAAACTGAGATAGAGAGAGAAAAAAAAACCAATACCTTATGTGCATCCGTGGAAAAGAGAAGATGCCGAGACAAATCTAACCATATTAAGAAAGCACGCCTTTAACTACCAAAGGCCACAACACGTGCAAGTTGAAGGGGGCAGAGCGCCTAAGACACTGGCACATGTTATGCGCACGCTAACCATATTTTTTTATTTTTAATATTTTATATTTATTAAAAAATTAAATTGTCCTTACATCAACATGAATATAACAAAAAAACATAGTGTGAAAAAAATGAAATAGCCCACGGATGATAGCTTATCACTTTTTTTATTTTTAAGGGTATTTGCATCATTTAATTGTGCTAAAAAGACAAAAATAATATTGGATGGTAGTTTTTTTTTTTTAAGGGCACTTTAGTAACTTTACTGTGATAAAAAAGAAGCAAAAAAACTGAGTTGTCCCTAGTTAATTGCACTATTGATTCACCACTTTAGTAACTTTATTAACTAATGAATTACTGGAAAAATTAAATTACTCTCAACACCAAAGCTATTAGGAAGGCCATTGATTTTTTTGAGAATAGCAAAACAATAATTAAACTATAGTGGTGAATAGTAAATTCAGTCTATATGCACATTAAATTTGCCTTTTGTTTTAGCTTTTTTTGTTATTTATAAATTTTGAAAACATGAATAACGGCCTATAATAATAATAAAAAATCCATTGGAGATGTAATTAAGAATTAAAAACACATTAGGTATTGCAAGGATTTATCAGAGAATTAATTAATAAAATCTTTTAGTCATGGATTAAATTGAAGAATTCTCGTAATATAATTATGCTTTTCCATTGATAATTATACCTGTATTTATTAAATTTCTTCCAAACATGCATTTAATATATATATATATATATAAAGAGAGGCTAGCTAGAACTGGAGATTTTTTTAATAGAAGATGGGATATTATTAATGCTAATTTAGCTAGAGCTCATTGGTTGCATTTTGTAGTTAGATGAGCATTATTAATTATGATGAGATTATATTAATTAACCACACATATTCCTAATTAGAGAATTTAATTTTATTACATTTAATGGTTGATTGGTAAGAGATATATATCCATAACGATCGATATATACATCAGTGTCAGAGGACAAATTGATATTAATTGTGATAAAAATTAATCCGCAATTAATTAATTCGGCCTTGATTGCATTATTAAAAAATCTACCAAACTTATAATTAGGGTTTCTGATGATTGAATGCATGGTTGGTGAAGTTATAAGGGTCATTGCTTGGAGACCGCTGCTAGTGCTCGCTCGATCATGTGCTCATAAAGCAGCCAAAATTCATTAATTTTGTATCGGTTGGCTTCTCCACAAGAGACATGCCTGGTTGACTTATATAACATCATTATATATATAACAAAATTTCAGATTTAACATGACCCGGGCTCTGTAATAAAAACAAATATTACATAACTTATATTTAATATTACGTGGCAGCTTGGATGTTTGTGGGTAGCTAAATAACTTTTTTCTCGCCCGGGTTTTTTACATTTAAAAAAAAATTAAAGTTCTATCTATATGTAAACTAAACTAGTTTAGGATGCTTTTATTTAAAACGTTAAAAAAATAAAACCATTAAAAAAAACATGTACTTATAACTTTTAGTGATATTTAAATTGTGCTTAAATAAATTATACTTCAAAAATTCACCAAATCCTACCTCATTTTCAAACACAATATTAGATACGATTTGTTTTTTCATTTTAAAAATGTTTTTAAAAAAATTGAATTTTTTTTATTTTTTCTTTATTTTAAATTAATATTTTTTTTGATGTTTTTAGATTTCAAGTAAAAAATACTTTGAAAAACAACCATTTCTAAATATTTTTTAGACTATACATGTGTTGTTACATTATAGCCCTCGCAGCAACCTAACTCGACTCGAGTCCTGACAGAGATTGATCATTGAGACTGTGGACTAATGTGCTTGTTTTGCTCTTAATAATTCATGGGGTCCATACCCATGTGTATTGGCTTACCAAAGTAAAAGATAGAGTTTTACGG
>Ga0307517_10015017_pt1 | contig 10325 bp, 9 predicted proteins | sample 23_EM_MG_FD_194515 | JGI IMG/M metagenome (GOLD analysis project Ga0307517, IMG submission 194515) | Populus trichocarpa ectomycorrhiza microbial communities from riparian zone in the Pacific Northwest, United States - 23_EM | ecosystem: Host-associated > Plants > Roots > Unclassified | place...
AAGAGAAAGCATGGGGCAGTTATAGCAACAGCAGGACCCAGGATAGTCGAGGGAACTGGAAAAGCAAGAGTCCAGGTGGCTGGAGCAACAACAGAGGCCAGTCTGATCGACCGAGCTGGAGCAGCAGAAACCAGTCTGAGGGGAATAGCCGACCAAGTTGGAGCAGCAGGGGCGAGGAGGGGAACATCCGACCGAGCTGGAACAACAGGAACCAGTCTGAGGGGAATAGCCGACCAAGTTGGAGCAGCAGGGGCGAGGAGGGGAACAGCCGACCGAGCTGGAACAACAGGAACCAGTCTGGGGGTACTGGTCGACCAAGCTGGGGCAGCAAGGGCGAGGAGGGAAACAGTCGACCGAGCTGGAGCAGCAACAGGACCCCCCAAGAGGGAAGGAGTCGGGAGGATAGATTTGGAGGACATGAGAAGCCAAGTGAAGACGAGGGCGAACGGAGGGGTGTGAGGAACAGAAACAAGGCGAGCTGGATTGGCAGGGGCAGCAACAAGGCAAAGAGGGGCGGCTGGTAATGTTTATTTATTAATATTAGAATATCATATGGCGTGGTTAAACATGTCTACCTGCAAGAAGTCACATATGTCGACGAGGAGATCAACCTTCGACGCTTACTCTCCAAACGTTGCGAGCACAACCGTGTTCATGGGACCCTTATCCATCGTCTCCCAGTCGAACTCAAGAATCGTATTTTCGAACTCCTTCTGCCTCCGCGGAAAGAATGGGGTGGAATCTATGGAACCGGAAAACATTCGTTTTTGGCCACTATCTCGGTGTGCAGGGGGTGGAGGGATGTCGCCGGTCTACAATGGACATAGACCTTGGGTCATCGATGTTACTCAGTGGAATCAACGACTGGATCCTGCGCTCTCGAACATTGCCTCTTACACTTCACATTCAATGTTTTGACAGCAGCAAGATAGAACAGTCAATTAAAATCTTGGCGGATATGATGAGCCTCTGCTCCAACAGATTGCAATCTCTTTCTCTTGTCGTTCATTCACAAGTCTTACGCGGGTTGCACCACAATAGCTTTCAGTATCATCGTCTCACGCAACTCCGAATAATATCCTCCGGAATCAACCAACCTCCTTTATTGAACCCGACAGCGAGTCTGGAAAAGATCGTATTACGCTGCATGGGCACGGAGTCCTTCCGGTCTCTACGGATTTCGTGGAACCGTCTTACCTCTGCAACAATCAGTTTAAAGTTGGAAGACGCCATCCAACTCTTCCAACATGCGTCGCAGATGACTTTTTGTCGAATTTCTTTAATCGGGCGCGGTCCCGGTACCATCTCAATGCCTCCGATTATTCATCATAGACTGGAATTACGTTTAGAGGACCACGGTGCACCTGATCTTCTTGGTTCCCTCACACTTCCCTGTCTCCAGGAAGTCGAGATCTTCAAAATTATTCACCTGAAACAACTTTCTGCCCTTGTGCGCCGGTCATCCTGCCCTTTGACAAAGCTCACATTACACCTGTGCCAAATTGAATTCCCTTCCGACGAGTTGCAGCCTTTGCCCGGGGTGACTGACCTAGTTGTAAGATACTTGGGCGACAACGAGGGTGACGCGATGATGAGACTTTTGGTTGAAGGTCACTTTCCAGATCTGCGCCATCTCACTCTTCGACTACAACCTCTTGAGGTGTTGTGGAATATTGGCGTCATTCCCTTATTGCTAGACCGCAAACGACCGCGACCCGATGAACCGAATGGAGGAAGACTCCGCAAATTTATCGTCGTAGACGAACTTTGCCACTTTGATCGCATGTGGAATTCGGATGTTGGGGACCAATTGAAAGAGTTTGGCATCACTAAAAGGGAGGATGGATTTGAAATTTTAATATCAGTGGATTGTCAAAGCCCGCAGTACGTTGAATATTTTTCTGGACGTGGTTGCACCAATGAATTGATCACAGAAAAGCCGACGGGGAAGACGAAGATGAATCTTTGGGACGTGCTATGTCCTCACCGTCGTTCATGTCAGCATCAGTAAATTCATCTCCAGTCATGCTCCTCCTGGTGAAACCCAGGATGACCTCCACGCTCCCTTCCATCTACCTCATTCGGTCTTTTCATGGCAACAAAGGCTTGTCTTGGGCCCTGCCTTTCTTATTGATTATGTATATATACAGATCGACATCAACATTGAACTTGCCAGTGACTGTTCAGCGCAGTCATTCAAGTTGTGTTAATGAACTGATTACCCTCGATGATTTCCGTTCGTTGCCCTGATCTTTTGCGAAGCTGAGACTCCCGGAAACGGTCGTCATTGTGGGACCAGGTGAAAAACATTTTGAGAGTCCCTTGCTAAACAGGCACGGAATCCCAGGCAACCGTTGAGCTGCTTTGGATCGAACCAACCCTCCCAATCGCTTTTAGAAACTTCTCTTTGACTTTTGTATTCTCATAGTTTGTTGATCTGCAATTGCACGCCGTGAGCACTCCATAATCATCACCACGAATCTCAGCACACTGACAAACAAATGACGACTGTGAGTACCGATGATTGTGGATATTAGTGGCATAGAACGCACGGTGGGGGCTCATATATCATTCAAACTACCAAATGTCCATGAAGACATAATAGGATTATAATGTCCAATAATAATAATGTACTTGCTCCATGAAATATCCGCAGTCGAAGAGAGGCATGTAGAACCTACTTTCTGTGCAGCCATATCCGAAAGATTTTAGTGAAGAGATAAATTTATGTAAACCTCCATTTGAAATTGTAGGACGTTAGGCCAAGTCACCAAAGAAATGACTTTGCTGAGCAAACTTGACGTCATTGTCACCGTTAACTTTTGACGCTGAAGACTATATCATGAGCGATTAGTAATGATTGAAGAAGCAAATGTCATGAAATATTCACCCTTTGCATTACGGATTTGTCAGGCCCAGCTTCTTCGGTTATACTGGTCATATTTCCCAGTCTGCCTGTCGTTATCTCTTGAAAGCTTATATTGGTCAACTTGAGTTCGGTTCCATTGACAATGTTGACGGTCGACCTTCTGTTAAGTGTAGTGAGGAATGAATTGGTATAGACTGGTTATGCCTCTGCTCAGCATGGTGGATTATCGTACAGCCGCAAGTTCACTTACGATAGCCAATACACTGATATAATGCTCCATAGGCGAGGCTGTAAGGAAGTGAAAACAGCTAATGGACTCATTAGAGATGGCCGTATCAGCATGAAGGTACCAGGGACTCACACAAATCAATGCCACGATGGCGAAAACCCTTGGCCAGACAGGTTCAATGACTGTGTTGCAGTTTAGCGATGAACTTACGAGGTGAGTCTAGTGGGAAATATTAGAATTCATGAATGAGAACGGGAGACAAAAGAACGAACGATCCTGTACTGATGATGAAGAGGATCTGCATATTGAAAGGTGAGAAATGGTATATAAATCATGGTACCGCTCTGGAATAGACGAACAAGTCTGTTAATCATCGAGTCCGAGCTGCAAACGGGTAATTAACGAAGAATCAGAAGAGAAAAGTCAACCGCACCGTCTGAAGCCAGTTCTTGCAAGGTAGAGGAGGATGCAGAGAGTTGCGGCAATAATGACATCGATTGAACAGGAAAGGCCGAGGATTGCTGTGGCGAGGGGCTTGCATGGGGTATAAGATATGAAATAAAATGCAGTTCGATGAACGTACCTTGATCTTGAGCAAATCGCGCCACTTCTCCTCCCTCATTCTGAAAGTTATTTAATGAATCATGACCTTGTCCAGCAAGAAAGTGTACTTTACGCTAAGACGAGCCAACCTGAATATACAGGAAAGCGAAAGATAAGCAACTATCTTGTACGAAATGAATAGAGTGACTCCCCGGTGACAACCCCTTCCAGTGGCCATCAGCATTTAATACATTAAGAGGACGACAAACGAACCTGCTTCGCCACATACAAGTAAAAGGAAGGAACCACAAAGCAGAATTGATGTGATTTTATGTTTGCATACTGCGTGTACTCAACGTCAAAAGAGTAATGTTATGACGCATGTGTCAACGTACACAGCCATACTCGGTAAATGTAGAATCTAACAAGTGCATTAAGTCAAAAGTATACGCGATAAGGGCTTACAACTTACACTTGCACGATGGTGCTATTTGCAATCTGTCAACACTGGCAGTAGAACACAACCGTAGGTCCTATTCGAGAGGACGTACCACAAACGCAGCTTCCATCTACATTATATGTCAGTGGTTAAAATGGCCAACAAAAAGTTTATCAACTTACCAATATGGGCCTAAAGATACAAAATTCCGTTCAACTGTGGATTCCATTATAGAATATGAAAATACCAAGTCAGGTCTTGAAGTTTGTTTGGGTTACTACGAGAGAATCAGTAACACACTTGATAAGGATAGAAGCGGCGCACTGATAATTGGAAATGACGTAGTGATATACTTGGGGGACAAGCAACGGTCAGGCAGGTCTGCCTTGTTGGCATTAATCACAACTCACCACCCATCACAACGAAGATCAGGTGTGCTGTATCGAACGTAACAAGAGTTATAACCTGTGAAAAATTGTGATTATTCAGGCCGAGCGTAGTAACGAGAAGACTCACAGCTGCTTTGGTAAACCATGGGTCTCGTGCGAACTCTGTAATTATATTTGAATGATTTCTCAGCACGTTGAAGATGGAAGCTTACTGCGGAAATACATGAAAGCCTGAAGACAGCAAATACCGTAGAGAATTGCGCTAATCAGTACACCGATATAAAAGACCCCCATCCTAGACGGTAGTCAGACAGTCATGAATCTGCGGGGAAAAATTCCGCCTACGAGTCGTCAAGGGGCCCGGTGGGATCCAAGGTGGCTGGGAGAACCATTGGTCAAGTTGAGGAACTGGATGGGAGGACAGGTCGGCGTGTCAAAGGAGAAGGATGGGATGGAAAGGGTGGATGATTACTGCAATATAAGGAATCAAGAAACCTGCATTGAGAAGTTTTCATTCGAGACTTATTGACGATATAATTGCAATTGGTGTGAAGAAGATAACCATGCTTATCACATTGTTGATCACCGATTGATATTGCTGTGCGAAATTTACTCGTGGCTTGAGAGGCAATTCCCGACTGCATTCTGCAATAGAGTTAGCTTATTTCCACTTAGTGTCAATGGCGCACCAGACTATACACCAGTGTTGTACATTCCAGCGAAAACACAGATTTATAGCGTTTTTATTTCTGAGAATTGACCAATTTGTAAGCCTTCTTGTCCGGTTTTGAGCACTTTCGTGAGAGAAGGTGATACACGGGACCACGAGTATAGTGACCGTCCGGCAGCCACAAATCGCTCACGCTATAATTCGCCGCTGGTTGGTATAGGTGGTATTTATGGAATGTAGCAGTTGTAACTCCTACATACCCTTTGTTCACGGGTCTCCGTGCCAATGGTGTGCAAGCGTCGATAGCTTACCGGTCAGCAGGCCAACGCCTCCGTGGGCCCTGGGGCCAAGAGTGGACTTGGTGACACGAATCACACGACACATGGTGTGTCGGTGGGAGAGCGGATTGGAGATGAAGATGGGGACGGACCTGACAAGGGTATTGCTGGAAGTGAGAGGTCATCCAGCACACCCTTCAATCTTGTGCAGTGGAGATTGTTCGTCAGAAAAGTCGTGGCGGAAGCGTCGAGGAGGATGTGGTTGGATGAAGCGGTTGATTTGTTCCTGCTCGTCTATGCCCTGACACCTTTCCGCCAATAAGAACTGCGCAATATGTGGCGAGGTGGTGCGTATGGTCGAGAGAGATGTCAACCGACATGATATTAAAACCAGGGTCGTCATGATGGCTATAGGTCCCAAGTCACTACTTAGGCCAGCCTGGGCACTATTAAACTGAGGTAGCGATAGTTCCTTCTGGACCTCACCAAGCCTGCAGCATGTGCACGAGCAACCCCTTGTGTCTTTCGATACTCCTGCATCCAGACTGCAATCATTTGTGTCATAATCTTGGTAACGTCTCCACCATGACCCAACCTGCAGTGTCAGGATTGAGAGGAGGTAGATTAATTGGTTGCTTGCAAAAAGCCTCCTAGAATTCGCATTGCATTCAGTGTCGAGATAAAGGGAATCATTGGCAGCGACCGACTTGACAGCTGTCCTGTGCCCTGAGACAACTGCCCTGATCCATGTACAGCACAATGGCCTTCGAGTTTGAGCAGACAATGTTCCCGACACATAAGCCCCGGGGTACATGCGTCTTGATTGGGATACAGGTACAGGCGCGACCATTGAGAGCATCAGATGGGGAGGATGGACCCGAGTTGAAACTGTTGAATAGATTCAATAGAAGGCCTTGCGGCGGGAGACCGCCAATACGTGCTGAGTGTTGAGAAGGAGAGAAATATGTAACTCCAAGTTTCGTTACTGACGTGGAACTGTATGTTAAAACACTGATAACGATTGCATGTAAATCAACTGCAAACTCACGCTAAGGTAGAAAGGCCTGAGTGCAGCGCATTCCCCACACTTGATATTGTCAAGGAGGAGAGGGAAAGTCATTGGCGTATGACATCTAAGGAAAGTTGGACGGGCGTCTATGGGGCATCGCGGGCGTGTCGAAATCGTGAAGGTCGTTGGGGTGAACGTTGAACGTTATGTAACGCGTTCACGCGTCAAGCGCGATTGTAAGCAGGAAATAAAATATCATTTACACCCCTTTTTCAGCTGCAATTACACGTCGTGAGTGGAACCAATTAACCATAAGTTATCCTCTCGCAGACACGCTGAAAGTTTTAAACGACTACCGATGTTTGTGGCACTGCCTGGAAGGGGTGTGAGGGCTCGTATATCAGGAGGAATTTCAAACCATTCAACTTGAAATTGTCTTCTCCTCAAATCAAAAAGGAGTGGGGAAGAAAAACAGAAGATAATGTGACTTAAAGTGTGACAGTCACTCCTTTCAACTCCGAGTCGGACTAGGCTTGTTTGACTGGAAATATCATATTCCCTTGGGCTTCTATAGCGCTTATCGATATCACTCTTTGGGTTTTAACTTTTTTGGCTCCTACACAATTGGAGTTGCAATAACATACGTAACTGTACACTGTAACCTCTCAAATACCGCTCCTTCTGAACCGATTAACCAATTGACGGTTTCTCATTCCCTACCTGCGGGATATGACATTGGCTTTCAACCCCGCGTGGTCATCAGGGTGGTAACAGAAATCGGACTCGTCTTTCTTTTCTTGGCACTCGTGGATTATCGGGAAACGGAGGTGGTGTTACCATAAACCGTACTCGTCGCCTTGTCCTTTCCGGTGCTCGTGGTCTCATCGGTACTCGTGGGTAGTCTGGTAGCGGAGGTGGTGCTATCAGAAACCGTACTCGTTGCCTTGTCTCTTCCGGTGGTCGTAGAAAGGTTGGATAACGAACAACCGGGTCTGACCAGTTCTTTAGTTCTCCAAATTGTGGATAACCTGGTGGTGGAAGTTGTGGTCTGTATCGTGGGGGTGGTAGTGGATGTAGTAGTGGTGGTCGTAACGGCATTGCTTGTCTTCGATGTGGGTGTCTGGGAGGTAGTGGAAATATCGATGGTTGCATTTGGTATATGATCACTTGTGGGTATTTGGGCACCATATGGGGGCCAGTGGGCCACATCATTTTGGCTACTTGGACGGCAGGAGCGGAGCGTATACGTTTATCGTGAAGACCCTGAACCAATTGCAGGGTTGTGGCAGATGAACGATTTATGGGGCGTAACTATCCTCACAGAGATACGCTCGTCTTATTAAACCTCTCAACTCAAGACCGGTCGTTCGTTCGTTACCTCAACTGCAGGATCGTACCCAGGTCTAGTGCAGCAACGCACCATTTGTACACTGACAACCTGGAGCTTGAGTTGCAGGACTCGAATGTTTCCGCTGCCCGTCTCTAAATTGGATACCATCGTCATAGTGTCTCTATTTTTATCACTTTGCTGGTTGCGTGGTGCAGGCGACGACACGTTAAACATGGAGCGACTCGAATTGTTGAACGTTTGTTGCAGTGCGAATCCAATCTTGACTCTACTCCACAATCTTTACAAGCCCTTCTTATTCGGGTATATTGTCCGAAGCAGTTAATAGAATAGGTTGTTATTTCTGAACACCAAATGCGACGAGAGATAGTCACCAGAGTTTCAATGCCATCACCAACAGTGCGTCATGTTGCCGTATATGGTAAAGGAACACCTTTGGTTTCCTCGATCACATCAACATCACATAGTTATAGCCTCAGAATTGCCTGATTGCTTCCCGATAAGACCGTTGTGTCTAGCCAAATTCAGCCAACTTAAGTCTCGGGTTTCGGAATTTATTCAAAACACGGAAAATTGGGAACGCGAAAATCATTGTTACAGATTAAGAATCTATACTACAATAAAAACACGTGAGCCTGCCCAAGGCCGAATTAGGGTTGAGATTCTTCACATGCGAACTCTGGAGCTCATGCACATGCTTGGCCACAGCGGGGTAGAGGCGCTCCACTGAATGTGCATGTCAAATCATGGCCGAGGCCAAATAAGGGCAGCGGCACTTCATGCGTGGCGTAACCGACAAGATACGCCTGAAACACTGCCCACCGCGGTCATTTTGGAAATGGGAGGGAGGTCTGAAGGATGAGACGTTAGTGGCGAGGGAAAAAAATCGTAGGAGTCGGACAGACACCATTAGTTGGACCGTTGGTAGTGATTAAGACTGGGCAGCTTCAATTCAGGAGAAAGGGGAACTATGGCGTACGTATAATGCTCGGAGGTAGTGAATATCGCCAAAGGGAAAACAGATGGTATCATGAAAGGTAATCATGAGGGATAGAGCACTCGTCCCTGAATGAGGATTATATACCTACATGTATATATGAGTATGATTGACGGGAAGATGACGTAGGAAATTTTGGGACTGACCATTAATCAAAATCGAGGACTGAGAAGCCTGAGATTGACGAAGGGAGGAGGACGCTGCAGTACTGACAAGCCAGTCCGCAGATAGTGAAAGGAGAAATGTTGTAATTGTGGTCGCTGAATGGGGATTATATGCCTACAGGTATGTGAGATCTAGAGGAGGAAGGTGCGTGTAGGAAACAGGGCATTACCTTTTGGCTGTCCATGAAAAAGGTGAGGACTGAGCAGTCCGAGATCAACGCCAGTTCAGAAGAGAGAACATTCAGGTACGTACTAGAGGTGATATGCCAAAATGCGAGTTGAAGAGCCTGCAGGTAGCAGTGAACATTGCTGAAGGGGAAACGCATTTTGGAGGAAAGCCTTGTCCAGGTGAGATAAGAATGAGTAAAATCAAGGCGATGGCATCTTCACCCACCATTGCACCAGCCGGGTGAGCCGGTCCTCTTGCAGCTGAAGCTGTTCCACAAACACTGTCGGCCCACAAACGGCCGAGACGAACGGAGGTGAGGGCGTGCAGAACCCAGGCTTGAAGACCCATGAAGAATGAGTATAAATATTAATGAGTCGGCAACGTCATATCACCTCTTCCTTTTTAATATCAGCCAACTGGAATCAAAAGGTCCTAGCTCTCTGAATGGAGCTACATAAAAAAATATGAACCACAGATTATCGGACCAGAGCCACGTACATAATGCCCCCGTGCACGAGGTGAGCGTCTCCAAGTGTTCAAATTATATCATGTTCTTCCCAATACGCATTCTATCGAGTCAGGAAACCCTACCTAGAATATCTCCAGAATATTTTTGAACAAGGCATCATTAGGCATGGTTTGAGAATTGAACGGCCCAGGCGGGCCGGAACGAAAACAACCTTTGTGTGGTACAAAATCAAGAGTTCAAGGAAGCTCGCCAAAGTGTTCGCGATACAAGCAGCCTCTTCGCTCCCGAGTGCTAATGATCACTAGCACTGGTCCTTCGAGACCTATAGGTCTACACAATGACCATTCCTTCTCTTGATATGACCGTTTCCGATGGCATCAGCCTCATAAAAGATTACTCAAGTCCAGGGCAACGAGATTTGGCTTGCGAAAATCGTCGATAGCTGTCCTGATTTTTGAAACGATCGTTCACAGCCAGCTCAACCAGCTCAACCCGCACTTTGTTCCAGGAACAGTGGTCTCGACGTTGCACGCTTTTAACAGACACCCATCCGTGCAGCCTGTGCTATTTTTTGCCAGTATTCTAAATTTGAAATCCCCCGGGGCGTGGTTGATCTTGAGATACGTCAGCCCCCTCGATGACCTTTATAAGACGCGAGAGTTTTACGATTTTGCTTAAACAACTCTCTTCTGAACTCCATTGACGTTCGCCCCGCTTTATACCAAATTTTGCCCGCCTTGCTACTGAAGGGT
>Ga0307517_10015018_pt1 | contig 10324 bp, 7 predicted proteins | sample 23_EM_MG_FD_194515 | JGI IMG/M metagenome (GOLD analysis project Ga0307517, IMG submission 194515) | Populus trichocarpa ectomycorrhiza microbial communities from riparian zone in the Pacific Northwest, United States - 23_EM | ecosystem: Host-associated > Plants > Roots > Unclassified | place...
ATATATATATATATATATATATATATATATATATCTCAAGTAAGATTAAATCGTCAATTTATTTATTTAATTTTTTTTTTTTGTGATGGGTTCTATCCTGATCCTAAATTTACATCTCAGCATCAAATAAAAAACCTATATAAAAAAATTAACTAAATTGTCACCATTTTTTTTTTATTTCTCACAAATAGTGTTATGTTATTCTAGATAATTAAGGTTTTTTTTTTTTTTTCCATGTCTTGCTGGTTGATTCATGGACGATCTATCTCAACCATGCTCAATTGATAAGTTGGGATTAGTGTACAAAAACTCACTTAAAAGACACCCAAAGAGAAACCAGAAACACCGAGCAAGACTACGCTGGAACAGAGTCAAAGAACAAAAGCAAAGACACAAAAAGAAGATATGCAAACTCAGAGAACCAGCCCAGCTTGTAATGATGAAAGAAATCTCTTGAAAGAAAAAGCCAGAAGAAAAACCATTGCTGAAATCACCAAGATTTCACTTATACTTCAGCAAGTAGCATATAAAATCTCTTGTTTAATTTCAGTCTTTCTATAAATAATCATTAATCAGTACTGTGAATTACATTGATTGCCATTGCACGTAGGTGAATCGTTTGCCATTAACTAGAGCCTCTAGTTTCCAATATTCTGGATAAATTATGAAATGTAATCTGGAATGGATGGACTGACTTTCAATCCTTCATGTAACTCAGCAATTAGACGTCATTCAACGATCGATTTGCAGAAATTTAGATAATTAAATTTTAGAATATTGTAGTGTAATACAATAAAATGTATTATACATAGCTATCATTTTTCCTCTGCAATCTGCCAAACACATCATAAGCGGAAGTATGGAAGAGTAGGATCTAGTTAGTGTTTGTGAGTGAACAAACAAATCAATTAATCTAGAAGAACTACACCAAAATGCAGGCTTATTAAACGACAAATTCTTGGACAATTTACTTGATCTAGACCAATAAGGAAACATTCTAGGGGGATTTACTGTTAATACTAGAAGGCGCGTGTGTGAAAGAATGAAAAGAAAGAGAAAAAGAAAAAACAAGAAACTTACAGTAGTGACCATCAGATTTCTCGATGAATTAACTAGACGTTATATAGTTCTTGAAAAATGTTAAAGATAGAGGAAAGCTGCAAGCAAAATAAACATAGAACATCTAAAAAGCACATGCAATGCTAGGAACATCAGATGTCTACATTAATTAGAAGAGCTTGTAGTAGATGGGTAATGAAGTAATTAGACTAGTTAAAGTACTTGACAAACGTCTTAACCTTAAAATCTTTCTCCAACTACTAAGATTAGAAGCTAAAATTAACAAGATGAGAAGGACGTAGCAGCTCCACTTCTTAGTAAGGGGTAGTGACACCAACATTAGAAGAAGCAAAAAACCCATCGTTGATCAGAACATCTTCTCCTTCCTACACCAATCCAGATTCAGACAGCAACGTTAGTGTCTTTGATTTATGTGCAAATTCATCTGTGTGCAAGATGAAGATCCATTGTGCAAGCCTGCAACAGACAAGGAGTGTGCATAGGTTACCTGTTGGCGCACGTTATTCTTCTTCATGGCCTGATCGGGCATGAGACCGAAGTGAATATGTGGGAAGTGGGCCCACTGACATAATAAGACAAGATAATATCAGTCTTGAGGACCCACATACTGCATTTGCTGATGCTAGTATAGAGTTTTTTTTACAGCATATATAAATAAAAAAATGATAACCTCATTTTCTTGTTATGGAAAAGAAAAACCCTAATTTGGTAAAGTAGCTAGAAACCCTAAGAAAAATCTCATGGATCTTACATTCTTAGCCGCTGCACTGAATGCTTCTCTGTGACTTATATCTGGATTTCCAGCCTTGATTCGTTGGATCTCGTCCCTGCAAATTGTTGGTCCAATATTTACATTTGCTTCAAATTTAGCAACTTCACATATAATAATGCAAAAAAAAAAAAAAAAACAAAACAAAACAGAGAAAAACAAAGAGGTTGAAATAATTATTACTCACTTGATGAAGCGATTGTACGCAGAGGGGACTCTTTGTCTCTTCTCTGGAGCTGGACATAAACAGGCAGGCCACAAACATAGACACATTAAAATCACTTTGCTAGCTTTTAAGTTTTGTATTCTTCCCCCTCATCTTCTTCTACCGTCACTTCGCATTTCGATCTCTCACACTCACTTCTTCATCAAGAATTCCTTGCTAGCTTCCCAGGAGAAGCAACAATATTGTACAATCATTCTTTACTAGCATCTAGCTTTTCGCGGGATACTGCTTTAATTTAATTTATGATCTCAATATTGTCTATCTATTTATATTTTTTGCTAACTAAAAGGCCAAACTATAGCCAGCAATTGTTTTGTTTTCTTGTGGTTAGATTAATTGCTTGAGCAAAGGGAAAACAAAAGTGGGGAAATTAATTCAGAAGAAAAGAGCGCCAGATTAAGAAATAAACTTAGCAGTTTGATCAAGCAAGAAAGAGGGGTAAAAGCCTCTCAATTTGAAAGAGATAAAAATCACTTGACTTATTTCCTTAACACAGCTTGTATCTATAAATGATGATTTCTTAGGTATAGTAGGGAATTTCGAGCAGTGTTCAAGAAGTGATAATTCTAGTGTGTGTGTGTGTGTGAATATCTATATATATATATTAGGGTTCTTTACTACCTATTAGAACTTAGAAGTGAATAGAAAAAGGACCTGACAGTTATTACTAAATCAGGACTCCTGCACAAAAGAAAACAGATGATTAAAATGGCAGGCAAGACAGGGTTTGGTTTTTAATTCATGTGACAAATTAATTAGTTCCTTTCTCCCTTAAAATACCTGCAGATCAAAAGACCTTCAAGACTGTTTCGAGTGAGCCAGAAAGGCAAATGGTTATGATTCTGTTACCATTATCTTTTTTTGATTCTCTAAGAGAATACTATTATTGGACATGTTAAAGTGCTAGCGAGTTATTATCAACGGAGATTCTTGATTGAATAAAGAAGGGAAAAATGCATGAATCTCTCACATCAAATGATAAAAGGGTCTTCATTTTTCAAGAGAATATTGGCGAAGTGAGAAACATTTGCCTCCCAAAAAAAAAAAAGAGTGAGAAAACATTTATGACCTCGAATTGTAAGAGAGATTCTTGATAGAATAAAAGAAGGGAAAAATAATAAAATAACATGATTCTCACGTCTGTGGATAACGGGTGGCCTAGGAAGTTCATGATCAGCCATTCCTCGAACTGTAACGCTAAAGTCATTCACATGGGTTTGATTGATCAAGAAGTTTGGAGTTGGGTTTGGGATCTGATCATCCTGACAAATATTATTCACCAGCATATTTTACCATGAGAGAATTCTACAAAATCAAAACCAGAAGTCCATAGCAAGTAGGGGTTAAAGAAACTTATAGGCTTGCCATTACACACCAGGAGATTATGAGAAGGAGAGTAGAGATTGTGACCCAAGGGAAACTGACTAGCAGAAGGCAAAAACAACCCACGCATGTTGACGGGAAGGAGATTGGTGCAGTGACCACATCGAACAGTAACTGTCTTGAATAAGCTGGTGCAAGGAACACTCACCTATCATGAAGCCAAGAACCCCAGCATATCAAAGAAATGCATAATGAATATAAAAAGAAGAAAGAAACCTAAATTGTCTAAGAAAGTAGAAATAAAAGGGGGAAAGAGAGATAAATATTGGAGACAATAAAGCTAATAATTTGTGATAATAATACCGCAAGCACAGTGTCACAAATGTTGCAATGGACATAACAGAGCTGCTCGGAGGGAGGGAGGTGGTCCAGAGACAAGGAAGAAGAGCTGGACATGGTGTTTAACCCTTTTCAAGTGCTTTAAAAAAAAATTGATTGGTGATTGCTCTCTATCTCTGAGTTGATTGATTGATGATTGATTGATAGATTGACAGCTTAACCTATACCTTGGATCTGCCTTTTTCTTTGATTAGTATGAGAGAGTTGTGTAAGAAAGGTGATCTATCTGGTCTAGTAGATACAACAAGAGAGCAGAGGACACAGGAAATCCTTCTCTTCCTTCTATTTATTGGTCTTGTTTATAGGTCACATGCATGCACTATATTTACATGTAATCTATCATATGGTATATATGCCCATGAATGCATGTGTATGTCACATGCATGCAATTAACATAATGAAAATACCATTGTTTTTATGGCAAATAAGAAAATCATGTGTGGTTGTCATTCCCAAAGCATATAAGAGAGAGGGTGAGAGAGAGAGAGAGGCGGCAGATGTGGGGGAGAGGAGCCAGAAAGGGACCTGTTGTTTTCACTAGTTAAGAGGGTGTGTTGTATAGAGTATAGACTATAGTGTCATTTAGTGGTGAGATTTAAAACCCAGAAGCACTTTTCTTGGCCTCAATTTCCGCACCCAAACCCTAAGACCTCCTTGTATCTCCCGGACAATATGCCATAAAACCATAACCCTCATCTTCCCAGCCTCCGCCTCCTCAGGGCTATAAATCTGAGTTTTTTTTTGGTTTACAGCACAGTTAAAATTATTTTTTGACAAAGTAATTGAAGAAAATATTTGGGGGTATACCATGGTTTTACGAGTTATAATTGCTAGCTGTAACACTCGAGTTGCAAATACTATCTATAACTCTCATTTCACAAATAACATTTGTGACACATAAATCGTAGGTGACATTTGCAACTTTATTCAGAATTAATACCCAATGCCTCTTTCTCCCTTTCTTTCCTCCTCTTTCTCTCTCCCCGTAACCATCCACCCCTCCCTTCTCTAACCTCTCTCTCTCTCTCTCTCCTCCCATCATGAAACACACCTAAAACACCACAAGATCACCCATCTCTATCTCTTTCTTTAACCTGATATCGTAGCCCCCCCTTCTCTCTCCACTGCAAGTCAACCAATTTCCAGCCAAAACAGCTACCACAAGTCATCATCACCATCCACATTCTACATGTAGAGGTATATTGAACACTTTTTGTCTATCAAATTGATGTAATTTATGCTAATGTGTTATAATTTGATTTCATACAATGTTAGGGTTTTAAATTAGGGATATTTTGAAAAAAAAATTAGAGTTTTTTTTGTAATTAGGTTAGTTAGATATAATTTAAGTTGATAATGAGGTTATTTTGTGAAATAATCAATGATTTTTTTGTTGTTGATTGTGAATTAACAAAACTATTTTGTTAGAGTTAGTGTTGATTTTGGTTAAATTATGGATTATACTGAATTACATATAAAATAAGATAACTAGATATGAAATACATGACTTTGATTGATAACTTTATTATGGTTGCGAAATTTGATTCACCGATTAATTTGATGAATTTAAGTTTTAGCCGATTATGTTACTGTTATGGTTTTATTGATAAATTATGCACTTTGATTACCCCCAATATATTAATAAATTAGAATTGTGTTTTGCTATATTGTTTGACAGAATGTCTGGTAATTTAGAAATATTATGTTTCTATGGTGGTATCATTGTCAATACCGATAATGGTATCACTTATAATGTAGGAAGTCATGAGTTCCTAACGGCTATATTAGACATGTCCCTTAACGAGTTATCTAGAATGTTATGTGATTGACTTGGCTTGAATATATTTGAAATAGAGGTTGACATTACTCGGAGGATATTGCAAACTAGGGTTAATTAAGCTCATTATATCGGTGTACTAACATGTAGTGAAGGGAGTGTGAATTCAATGTTTGGGTTTGCAAGGATTAACGAGATTAATATGTTGGAGCTCTACTTGAATAATATACCTAGACGAATAAACTCTTTGAGTATGGAGTTGACTTAGGTTTCAAGTAACTCTTAAAGAACCACACAGGCATCACGAGCAGTTAGTCCACCTAGGTTAGGTGGTAATGCAAGTAGAAAAATATCAGTACAAGAAATTGTTGATACGGAACCTCAGTTGGGTATGACATTTGCTCCATACTACTATGGAGAATCCAAACTAAATGATGATGAAGATGACCATCACATTGATAGAGTTGAGGTTGAGGAGGAAGACGAAGAAGATGACGATGCTAAGATGAAGAAGATGCAATGATTTAAGAATACCATGGAGAGGGTTTATGAGCATGAAGTCTCCTATTGGAAGGCATGGAAGGCTAAACAGAAAATATTGGAGCAATTATTTGGTAAACATAAAGAGTCATTTCAAAACCTACCTAGAATGTTACAAGCAATAAGAGATTAAAATCCAGGAACAATTGTCACTTAGGATCATAAAATGGTTGATGGCAACAAGACAACATTTGAGAGGGATTTTTGGGCATTTACTGCTTTAATTGATGGGTTTCAATATTGTCATCCTCTAATTAGTATTGACAACACTCACCTTTATTGTAAGTAAAAGGAAAAGTTGTTGGTTACAATTGCTTGTGATGTGAATAGTGAATTTTATCCGTTGTGTTTTGCTATTGTCGAAAAGAGACAAACAATAATTATAGTTGGTTTTTAGATTTGCTTTCGTTGATATATGATTGACGGTCATATCAGGTTGTATATTATATCATATAGACATGCGATGATTAAAAATTCCATTATACATATTTTTCTTGAGCCTATTGGATATCATCGATATTATTCATGACACTTTATGAGTAACTTCAACAAAAAATTCAAAAATATTGCCTTGAAATAAATGTTGCATAAGATATGTACAAATCCTTCTAAATATGAGTTTAACATTTATATGAGGATTGGTGGAGACTGATGATGCGACCAAAGCATGGCTAGAAGTTGAACCTGAAAAAAATGGACAGTCATTCGATTTTGGTGGTCATTGTTATGGCAATACGACCATGAATTTGTCAAAGATTTTTAATAATGTTTTAAAAACTGCCTATAGCTTGCCTTTATTAGCTATAATACACATAATATTTTTAGGTTTAATAAATATTTAGTGGAGCATAGAGAAAAAGTTGAAGATTTTTTTAGTCGTGATGTATTCTAACCTTCAAAGGTCCTAGATAAATTACTTATAGATACAGATCACGTATGATATCTCTATTTGATCTTGGAACAAGATATTTCAATTTGAGACATTTTTAATAGTTAGTGTTGTTACAAGAAAAGTGCGGAAAACAAGTATCACAAATAACATGTACGACTCAATTGTCGCAATTGACATATGCGACTCTCGAGTTACTGATAAAAAATATAATTATCAAGTCGCACATGTTATTTGTAATTTTCTTGTTGAAAATGTTATATACGACTTAATCAAGTATGCTAAGTTCCTAAATAATTTTTTATTTAGGTTAATTTACCAAACTTTTTCTTTAATGTGCAAGTTCAAAAAAAAAACTCATAAATCGATATCTATATGCATTTACATTTACATTTACATTTACATTTACAATTGCTAACAAAGCCAGCAGGACTTGATTACACATATCATAGCATAATCATGACATTTTTTTTTTACTTTGGACATAATTATTGAAAATTTTCATTGCGTAAGTGCAGGATTACTTTTCATGATTTGACCACTCATTCTCTTTTGTCTTGCACACATACCGATAGGTATTCAAGTCAGTAAAAACAATCTCAGTGCCATCCCTCTCTTTCTACTTTTGTCCTTTCCTCGTGTAATTTTTTCTTTCTTTTTGGCTTATGTGAGCTAATTTTGTTAGAATTTTTGCCCTAGTTTCCTATACTTGGTTTCCTTTGCTAATATTGCAAGCTTCCTTGACTTGGGTGGAAAAAAGATAATTGTCCAAGCCAAGCTCTTTTCGATTATTTTTTTTCTTTTCATTTAAGAGTTTTGAGGATAGTTTTTAGACCCGACCTGATCCAAGGCTCGGGTTTCAGGTTTTGACCGGGTCGTTCGGGTCAATTTTTTTTAAAAAATCAAAACGACGTTAATGTTTTAGTAAAAAAAATTGTCAACGAGTTGCAACCGGGTTTTTAACTAGGTCAACTAGGTCGCCCGATCAACCCGCCGGGTCACACTGGATTTTTTATTTACTTGTTTTTTCTTTAATCCAGCCCGGTTTCAGCTCCGGGTCGACCCGTCAGGACAGACCGGGTTTTAAAACTATGATTTTGAGGAACTATTACCATCCTTATTCATTCAAGCCTTTGGAGAATTGCTCTTCCCAAAAACTGAACTGAAGGTTAAAATTTAACTTTGTAATTAGTATGCTATGCTAGCTATAAATGTCATTCTAAAGAGTAAAAGGCTTTTTGGTCCGGTTTTTGATATCCTTTCATCTTCTTGAAAAAGGGTCATATTCATTAAATCTGAATTAAAAAAGAAAATAACTTAACTCTTTAATATTTTATATTTCTCGTCCAATTTTGATGACGGTTATATTCTCTTGAGAAAATCCAAATCCAACCTCTTTCCATTAAAATAGCTTATTCAAAAATTTGAACCATATCCTTTGCAACATGTGGAAACAGATACTTGATGAAGATTTAAAATAAAAAGTCAAATTTTTTTAAAAAAGTCATTGAATAATATGTTTGAAGGCAAAATAAAGTAGTGTTCGGCTTTTAGAAACAATTGTTTTTTAAAGTATTTTTTTTAAGAAATACATCAAAATAATATTTTTATTTTTTAAAATTAATTTATTTTTTAACATCAGCATGTCAAAATAATTTAAAAATATTAAAAAAAATAATTTAAAATAAAAAAATTTAATTTTTTTCTAAAACACGGTACTACTACAAAAATAAACATTGTCTAACGCAAACAGAGAAGGAGCAAAGAAAAAAAAAAGCTTAATTGATTGCTTGAATAAAATGAAGGAAAAACAAACGTTGATTACAATGGTTAGCAATATGTACTTTGGAAAAAGCTTGATGGGCGTGTTTGGAATTGTAGTGGTGGTTGCGGTTCAAAATGCTTTTCACTTAGAAATGAATTAAATGATATTTTTTTTAAAAAAATATTTTTGAGATTAGCACATTAAAACGATCTGAAAATATAAAAAAAAATTAATTTTTAGTAAATAAAAAAATTTAAATTTTAAAAAAATACTGTTTCAACCGTGTTCCGTACAAGGCCAAATTTGTGCTCTGATTTCAAATAATGTGGTTTCCACAATACAGTGTTTTACCTGTCCCTATATGCGGTTCGGCTAAAATTGAGTTATGTGAAAAAAAAACATGATATAACATTTGAGATAAAGACATTAAGATGAGATTAAGGTTGTTTTTGTTATGATTTTTATAAACTGATTTGAAGTTGTTTTTCTACTTTTGACTTAAAAAAATCATAAATATATTTGATTAGAAATATTTTTTATTTAAATCAAAAGTTTGTTATAAAATTGAGTCAAGATTTTGTTTGAATTAAAATTAAAAAATTTAACTTTAATTTGACTTATGAATTTTAATTTATACTACATTTTTCTTTTAAAAAAGTATTTTGAATAATTTTTTTATTAAATATACTTCTAACTTAACTCATTTTAACTAGTTTTATTCATGAGTATAAATCTTTATATATATATATATATATATATATATATATAAAGAGTCCGACCATGGTATCCGCTAGAAGAAGCGTCCTCGATCGTTCCTGGAAGAGGAGAATCCCAGATGTAATTCAGCCTCATAGTAATCTCAGGCTAAGAGAAGTCCATGCTTCATGGCCAATAATTCAGGTAACAGGTTACATTTGAAGTTTGAACCCTACGATAGCTGAGAAACCTACCACAAAAGAACCATCCCTAGTACGGGTTAATCCTTGAAAACAAACTCTCTTTTCTCGGTCTAAACCGTATTCTTTTAAATTTTAAATATTTTTTATTAAAAGTTAATTTTTTATGATTTTAGATCGTTTTAATATTTTGATATAAAAAATAATTTTTTAAAAAATAAAAAAAATATCATTTTAATATATTTTTAAATAAAAATTATTTTAAACTTAACCACCATTACAATTTCACACACCGAAAACTTTTAAAGCTATCATTATAATGTAAAGCATTTATTTCTCTGTTGATGTGATATTCATAAATTAAAAAGAAAAGGTGTGAATTTAATACAAACATAAATAAAGTATGTACTTGTACTAAATTCACTACGTTTGTCTGTCCACGAGGGAAAAAATAATAATAACCAATTGAAATAATAGCATTCATTGCACCCACCATGTACATGGACAAAGACATCAAAGAGAATAAAAAAGGTTAAATGAGGTTGGAATTTTGAAAAAATAAAACATTTGAAAAAATAATTGAAAATAAATATAATAAAATATAATAAAGATCATATGCGTTAATAAAAACATGTAAGATCTCAAGCTAATTTTTAACGA
>Ga0307517_10015019_pt1 | contig 10323 bp, 13 predicted proteins | sample 23_EM_MG_FD_194515 | JGI IMG/M metagenome (GOLD analysis project Ga0307517, IMG submission 194515) | Populus trichocarpa ectomycorrhiza microbial communities from riparian zone in the Pacific Northwest, United States - 23_EM | ecosystem: Host-associated > Plants > Roots > Unclassified | place...
AGGCTACAATGGTGTTGAAGAATGTTAAACTTTTTTCTTACAAAGAAAGTGGTTGTGAGGTTTATACTTTTTTACACTTTTTTTACTAATTATTTATCACAAAAAGGGTTCTGTGCACCCAGTGAAGGTGATGATGACAGTGGTGATGTTGGTCGAGATCCGGAACTGCAGGACACAACGACCCCACATGATAGCCTTCACGATTGAAGTGAAGTTGTCGTCCATGAGAATGATGTCAGAAGCCTCCTTGGCGACCTCAGTACCGACGATTCCCATGGAAAACCCAACATTGGCCGTCTTGAGGGCGGGACCATTATCCGTACCGTCGCCGGTGACACCGACGATTTCACCGAGAGAGTAGAGGGTTTCAACGAGAATCTTCTTGTCCTCAGGGGAAGACCGGGCCAAGACCTGGAGACGATCTTGCGGGTCGAGAGCGCGGAAAACCGGACCTTCCATGATGGTAACACCAGCGGTGTAGATTCCGCACTGAGTGGCGATCGAACGAGCGGTGAGGACGTTATCTCCGGTACACATCTTGACGGTTACATCGGCGTGGTGGCAGCGGGCGACAGCCTCGCGGACACTAGGACGAAGGGGGTCTTCGATACCGGTGATGGCCACCAGGGTCATGTCATGAGGGAGGTCATTATACGAACCTTCATCGGCGGATTGGAAGTGGGTACCAGCGGGGGGCCAAGACTAGAAATCCCAATAACAGAGCGCGATGGTCCTCAACATCTGATCGGCGTAGAAAGTGATCGTCCTTGAGATGTTATCCTTGGTGACCTCGTCGATTGCCTTGGTCTCGATCTCGGAGTCGGCGTGTTGGGTATGGTCCAAGTTCTTGGAGACAACAACGTGGCGCGTGTACTGCTTAGTGAGGATTTCAGATGCACCCTTGAGGAACAACCGGTAACGGCCGGACGACGACGCCCATCGCTTTCCGCCCGCTTGAGAAGGGGATCATTTGCATAATCTGAGCCGACTCGCGAGTTTCCTTCCAATTCTCCCAACCGAGATCCTTGGCAAATTGAAGAAGAGCGGTCTCAGTCTTGGATCCAACGAAAGTAAACTCCTTGGTCTCCGGATCGATATCCTCAAAGGCGATGGAGTTGATGGTGATCGACTGGTTGAACAAGCGCTTGAGCTTAGGAGAAAGGACGGTGTTGATGTCATCGATCGAAAAATCGCTGACGTGTCTCCGATTCACTTGGGGCCCGTCGGCGGCCTCGGTAACGTCCTATTCCTGGGGTTGGTCCTGTTCCTGATCGTGTGCGTTCGTGCGGGCCTTGTTCTCCTTGAGGTTACGAACGGATTTCGCGTGGGTACCGATCGGGCCAGCGACAACGCTCATGACGTTTTGTGTGAGCGTCCCGGTCTTGTTGGTACAAGACAGAGGCGTTGGCCATTGTCTCACAGGAACCGAGGATACGGACCAGGGGATTTTCGGCGGTCATTCGTTTCGTAGCGAAAGCGAGGGCAAGAGTCACAGCGAGCGGGAGACCTTCAGGAACGGCCACAATGACCAGTGTTACGGAAATGATCAAGATATGTGTAAAGGCGATGCCCTTCTCGGTAGGAGTGCTACGAAAACAGGTTGAGGGCAACAACCGAGGCGATGAAGGAGAAACGCTTACCGGACGGGCTCCCCAGTGCCAAGCTGCACGAAGAAGCAAATCATGAGAGCGGTGAACAAAGTCAAACCGGCCAGAGCACCAATCTTGGCAATGAGCTCGGCCAGGTTGTTCAGTTTCTCCTGTAACGGAGTAGGATCGGAATCTCCCCGGGGAGCTGCAGAACGAGGGGTGTGATTAATATCTATGTATCAGGAAGAACGAACTTTCAAAGAACGCATCCACCATGACACGACCGTTGAAACTCTTCTGACTGACAGCGATAACTACGTACTTGCCGTAATCTTCGAGGATCTTGGAACCAGAGGTCATGAAACAATCGGTGTGCACATTTGGGGCGTCAAATGTATGAACATCGACACCCCCGCACTTGACTTGTTCCCTGAGGGAACGCACTCGCCGTAGCCGACCCTTTCGATAGCGTCAGACTCTCCGGTCGCGCCGGATTCGTCGCACTTGACATTGTGGCCGGACATGAAGATACCGTCACAAGGGACAATCTCACCGTGCTCGAGGAGGGCAATGGCACCGACAAGCAGTTCCTTGACGCCGACGACGCGTTCGGCACCGCAGCGGACAATCTTAACACCTCGCTCCTCCTCGTCGTTGAGAATGCGGAATTGTCTCTCCTTTTGCCGGTCGTTGAGTGAACCAACCACCACCTTTGAAAATATGGGTGAGCACGCAAAAGATTGAGTAATAATTGAAAGACACATACCACGATGAAGATTGCCCACGCCCTCGATCCGATTGACGCAGGGCCTTTCAGGATTTCGGCCCGGCCCGAAATCCTAAAGGAAACCAAGAGCCAAGGAGATGGCTGCAACGACACACAACAGGACCTGGAGCGGACACCGAAAGCCCTAGGGGAAGACCGGGCCAAGACCTAGAGATGGGGGACGGCCTCGATACGCTTGTGTAGGTGCCGCACTGAATGGGAATCGAACGAGTGGTGGGGATGTTATCTCCAGCACACATCTTGACAGTTACACCGGCGTGGTGGCAGTCGGTAACAGCATCGCGGACATCAGGGCGAAGGGGATCTTCGATGCCGGTGATGGCCACCAGAGTCATGTCGCGAGAGGTCTTCGTATGAAACTTCATCGGCAGAGTGGAAGTGGGTACCAGTGGAGCAAAGTCTCGAGGCCCCGATAACAGAGTGCGATGGTCCTCAACATCTAATTGGCGTCCTTGAGCCTGAGATCTTATCGTTGGTGATCTCGTCGATTGCTTTCACCTCGATCTCGGAGTCCGCGTGTTGACTATGGACTGGGTTCTTGGAAACAACAACGTGGTGTACGCACTTAGTGGGAATTCCCGGTGCACCCCTGGGAAACAACTGGTAACGGCCGGAAATCAGTGATCAATATCAAAGAATAGGGAAGAAGAAAGCGTACCTCGAGGTGGGGATCGTAAAGCGAGTGTGAGAAGGGTTGAGGGATGAGGTTGTCGTTGGGAATTTCTCGCAGGTGCATCGTGATCGAGGGAGAGTTTTGGCAGAGGAGCCCGTTGCGAATGAAACGCTGGAGGACATCTGGAGAGCCGGGAATGGAACCACCGCCCATATGGTTCCACCGGTCCCAACCTGTCCAACTGTGTGCCTGTGTCTGCTTTGGAGGTTGGCTCTCCGGTGGTACGAGTTCTGTAGGGTGGAGAGAGGGTGGGTCTAGGTGGGTTGAGCGGGGAAACGTCGCAGTATGAGCCACATGGCGGTGCTAGATCAGCTGCATCAGCAATGTAAACGTGACTTCTCGTGGCCGGCGCTGATTTGATGAACGTTGACGTTGAAGGTCAGTCACCAATAATCGACATCGACGGTCGCTCAAATTCAAATGCCGATGACCAGATGTTGGTGGTAATCCTCGGTGAGGTCGAGTCAACGTGTATATTCGCTGGGGGATTGGGATAGGCACAAAACAAATATGTACGTGCAGAAATTAATCCAGTGGGCGACCGCCCATAAGGTTATATCCTTGTGGAAATCAATATTTGGGACTGTTATTAAGGAAGGTGCGGGGGCCGGGCCGCCACCGGTCCGCACCGACCTAGTCTAGATCTATGGGATGGCGCATCTCTTTCCAAATCATCCAGTTCACCTGGGCTCGCGCTCAACCCCTCTAGCCCCAAGATCATCATTCGGCGATTTCTTTTTTGCAATTACCTCCATGCATCCCAAGTGCCGAAGGTGTCTGCAACCTTTTTCAGACACTCCCTTTGGGCCCAATTGTCCCGTCGTCCCACCGTGTGGTAAATCACTTCTAGACACCCCAGCCTTAGTTCTGACGCTCTTCTAGGCCACTTACTTTGCCGATCTTGCGCATGGAAAACGGAGCGCGCGAGATGTTCCGCGCATTGTTCACTGGAAATCGTACCGCAAAAGCTTGCATTCCCTACATTGAGCTTCTGTGACACTGCGGATCCAGGATGGTAAGCAAGCACTCGAGATCCAAACCCACCAACCAACCAACCCACGTTTGCTAGGAAAACGAACCTGGAAGTCCAGAAACGAGTTTGTGTCGGCGAAACCATCAGATCGATCGAATCCCTCCAGAAACAACTCCAGATCGAAAGATCGCAGCTGGATCTAGCTCTGCAGCAGTATCAACCTCAAGGTTCCTGGTTCGACGCGTTGGAAACGCTCACGCAGGAACTTGTGGAGGCTGAGCAGCAAGAATCGGATGGCCGCGAACTGATTGCTCACTGCCTCCAGCGGCTCGAGGAACTCGATGACCAGGTAGGTACATTCCGTACCAGCTGGTCAACTGGATGGCTAGATAACGATTCAAAACCCAAGATCCAGTGCACAAAGGACGATATGTCGCTGAAAATCTCAATCCAGGAGCTTCGCATGTTGGCGGAAGTGAGCGCGCATACGTACACTCCTTCTGATGTGCAGTAGGATATAGAAGTTGTCAGTATTGCTTGTCAGAGTGGCTGCGTTGAGCTTGAACCTTTCCTGTAAGGAGGCCGTCCACATTTCCGATGGGCTCGCAGGACACCCCACTCCGACGTTGTTGGCAGACACGTTACGAAATGACTAATATTTTGATGGAACACATAGACAAGAGCGCACAAAAAGAGTTAAAGCGGAAAAGTTCAGGGACGTGCAAGGTAGATCCGTCAACTGCCTTCCGCCACCAGGAGACGCACTTCATTCGCCAATAAATGGTTGAAGGAGCTTGGGATCCGTTAGAACATGTACAAGGAAAACCAATAGCGGAGTCAGGCATACCTTCAACGCGTCATCCATCGCGGTGACGACCTCTCCCCGGAGGCGATCAACCCTCGTGGTTACCTCCTCGTGGTATTCGGCTATCGCACATTGATACTGTATGATAAGGTTATTAACCCCCTAGAGACTCGTCAGGGTGTGAAGGCAATGTGTGAGGGGAGGTTCGACCTTGCCGAGATCATTTCTGCGCTTTGCGAATATGGCGAGAGCAAAGGCGAGAAATGCTATGATGAGGATAGTACATATAGCTTTCCAAGACCAAACCGAGAGCTAGGAGCACGCGGAGTCAGAACGTTGTTTTGCTCATTCAAAATACCGGGGACCGACCTTGCGCTTGATTTTCTTCCCATTCACGCCCGCATACCAAAACTTTATAATTCCATTGCGGCCGCTTCGCGCTGTGACAATCCATTGCCCCTTGCCATCCGCGAAGTGTGCCTGCGTATAATCATTACCACATAGTAAATTCAGGAGGGGACACAGAGACAAACCACATGAAGGATCCCATTGCCACCCCCCTCGTGATAAATCGGCACACCGTTGTGATTACTGGAAGCACCATCGTCGTCAAGTTGCTGACGCAACTTTCGCGTGATCGAATCGCTCAGGACAACGGTACCCCTTGGGTCAACGTGAAGAACTACTGTTCCCCGATCGACAAATAGAAGCGGAATAACATCCCCGTCACCTTGAGGGCGTGTAGAGTAGACCCAGAAATTGTACAATCCAGGTGGATACTCGTCGCTAGAGGTCACCGCACGAAGTAGTGACAATTCCCCTCTTTCCCTGCGACCTAGTGATCAGACCTCGCAATAGACGGGGGAACACGGGGAACGCACACATGCCCGGAAACACTTGTGGCGGTAGAAGTTTTCAAAGAATCCCATTTAAGGGGGGCGACGGAACTACAAATCGGTTACCTCACGTGGTGGGGTGAAGAGAGGCAAGACACCCACAGAACGCCATGTTGTTCATATGATATAAACAGGACACTATCGGCGGTGAAGCAGAGTGATCGGGGGTTCGGGCGGTCGTGGTGAATGGCGGATCTGAAATTGTATTCCGCAGTGGTGTTGATGATCAGTTGGAACAAATCTGGGACGAGCGTTCAACATTCATATATAGCTGTGGTGCACCCGAGTGAGGAACGTACCGTCGTAAGACTTTCTATTGAATATGAACACGTCCCCATGAGAAACTGCAATGGCGAGCGTAAGGCCATCACGAGTCAAAGCCATGGATTGCACCGCCCCGCGATCTTCCAGGGCATCAAACCTGATCTCCGAAACCTCGACGCCCCTGAATGAACACAAAGAGAATCTTCCGTTCTTGAACCCAACGACAAATTGCTTCGCCTCGACCGGGTCCCAGACCAAGGAGGTTGGTGCAACAACTGTCGGAATGCAAGTGACTTCCTGCAGATTAGTGTCGATAATGTATACCTGACGGGCTACACCATCGCCAAGCGCCAGGTACTTTCTCTGATGAGAAAACCCAAAGATATGAGAAATGTTGGGAGCGGGAGACTCGATTGAGTGGTCATAGGTAAAGGTAGCCATTGCTGCTGGAGATGTTGGCGGTGGGGGGGAGAAAGGTTTGAGCCACTCGGAGTGTGGAAGGGCACGAACTTATATAGGCATGCTGGTGGCCACCGCTTTGTGTCGGGAGGGCATTCGGATGATGTATTCCCGAAAGTAGGCGAAGACGGGTCTCTAAGATAAATCATCGACCTGCTGAAACCGCGTCGATAAACATCCCCGGCTCCGACGAAAGGAGGGTTTGTCCGTAATGGAGTGTATCGGCCTTGCTGCAAACGAACGACACCATTCCGGTCGTCCTGGTCCAGTGCGAGTGCGACCACCATATAATTGACACACCAAAATCTACGTTTGTTCGGCCTTTCAGCTAAGAGCGAATTCATACATTCATACGTTTATCCAATGTTTCCCGAACGGTGTTTATCAATTCGATCTGGGCGTTTTCATCTCTGCTGGGAAATCACACACCGCGCCAGCTGGTTCGGTCTGACTTAAGGACTCGGACATATGGTTTTGCCAGAGTCAATGGATTCAGACGCTCTTGGATCACGATAAACGCAGGCAGTAGGAAAACGTAAAGGAACGTAACCAACAAAGGCCACGGAAGACCAAAGTCAAATCCAAACACCCTAAACAGAGGAACAGAGACCGGAACCTGGAAATCGGCATTACATGTTAGGGCTCACAAGATGAAGAGTGCGTGGCAATATCGTACCCAGGCTTCCCAAACGTGGCCATCACGCGCCCTCATACGCCGCTGAAAGGCGATTGGGTCCTTCTAGGTCGAACCTGAGCTGTAGAATTGTAAGTAGGTAATGACGTAGTGAAGAGCACGAGAGAAACCTGATCCAGTGGCAAGACATGAACACACTCGACGGTGATCCCGAAAACGTGACCCAAGGCAGTCTTGGCGATGTGTCCAATGACTTCTTCGGGTTTAATGATCAAGTAATCTTCAAGGAATCTGTTGTAGAATAGTTCTCCACCAGAAAAACCCCACAATCGATATGGGTCCTTCGTCTTGTCCTCTTCAGAAAGCGGCATATACCTTTGGACGGCCAGGAGGACGGCTGCCGTATCTTCTTGGCCAGGGGGGAGGAATATGCTCTTGATCCGCCCACAGTGTTGGGTTCCTTGATGTTCGCAGATGATATAGCTATTGGCCGGTGACGAGTCTTCTGTTTGGAATTGGGTACCGGATATCACGAGTTTCTCGTAGGTGTAGGCGATCTGATTGGGAGGATGTTGGGGAATGAGGCCACCAGGAGCTACGGTCTGCGCAAGGAAGGCCAAAGAGATGAGTGTCTCCAACTCCTTGAGCTTTCGTTTTCCAAGAACCTGGAGACATTGTGACGGATTTCGCAAGTCGGAGAGGCGGGATCCTCGCCGGTCGCCGCCGATAAATGTGTCGAACTTCTTCACCAGCTCATCCACAACTTTAAGAGTAACCTGGTCGTGAAGAATGGCCCGTAAATTGGCGCCACGACAAGCGTTCATTAGAAATGTTTTTTCAAGTTCCCCTGGATGGGGGTAAGTATAGGTAGGGAGTGTTTAGAAATGCCAGGAACGTCACCATGTTTCTTGTTGGTTGGCATCTGCTGCATCAAATAGTTTAACCGTTCGAACGCGAACGTCCGGTATGCGTGAACGGGGCCAAACTTTCGCATGAAGTCGCCCAGGTGAAGGGAAAGATGATGATTAGGCTTGATTGAGGCATCAGGGTATAAATTCTTGAGCCCTTCCAAATAGCCTGTGATGCAGGTCTCGTACGTATTGATGTATTCGTCGTCGATAACCCGTGAACTGGCAATGTGGACAGCTGTGACAAGATACATGAAATTGTGCAGCATGTCCACATATCGCGGTGTGCCATCGGACCACAACGCAATGAGGGATATGGGAAGGTGGATAGTATACAGTGCTCTCCATTGGTCGGCGCTAAGCTTCCCACGTTCGGTTGTTCCCCAGTTCCGGGGGGCTGGGCTCACCCATGATGGTAGTGTCGTTCGGTGCATGTCTTGTTTGATGTGCTCGAGGACGTCCACACCCAACACGGGGGCACTCGCTTCAATCTCGACGGGGCCGGGATCCTGGGACCCATCTGCGGTTCCTATCTAGAGGTATTCATTAGTGGCGTTACCCAATGGCTGTTCAACTTGGACCACGAACCAGCTTCTGAGCTAGGTCAACTTTCACATTCTTCCTGGTGTAAGAAATACCGTGTTCGTCGCATAATGCCCGCAATACATCAAGCCTGAATTTCATCATCCCACTGACCTTCCCCTTTTCAAGTTCTTCCCTCGCCTTTGGCAGTGCATCGAGGTTGAGTGGCTTAGATGACGCTGTAGTCGGAGGCCCAACTACCTGAACTTCTCTCTCCGGGGGGCCCAGTATTGGAGGTGTGGTGCTGAAATACTAGAGTACGCAGTTTAGACTATGACAGTGTCTGAGTGGCGAAACACCCACCCAACTTGCGATCCTTCGCGCCATTTTGTACTGATCACCGTCACGTCGAAGGCCATTGTCATAGCAGATATACCAGAGAACCGGGATCGGTACACTTCTCTTGCATAATGTTTCCCGCAACGAGTTTTCATCGCTTGCACTGAGGATCTGCTGAATCCAATGCGTCATAGTCTGGCAAGGAGGGCGTGGGTGGATGGCCTTGGGCATGAGTTCTCCATCTCCGCCGGGCAATGAAGTACAGATGCCCCAGATAACTCGACAGTGGTCCTTTATCAGCCCAAGGTAGAGGTTATGCATCGAATCGATTACGGTGGAAAGGATTGGATTCCAGTAGGGGAGCATGAGGAAAGGTGACCAACGAATGAGGGTTTTCTTTTCAAGGCCCTCCCGGGCCTTGATCGATCCCGCGTTTTTCCATGCCACCGCATCTTCGTAGTGATCTATCAGCTCCCGTGCCATCCAGGGACCCTGGACGTTCTCGAGGTCGTTTTTAGTGATCTTGCAGAGAGTGCAGGGGTAATAGGAGGTGACCGACGCGAATCCACCTAGTTGGCGAGCGGCGAGCGCATCAGCGACGATTGCGACGAGAATTCCTCTGCAGGTACGACCGTTCGGATATTTTGCAGTCCGGCTGAAAGTGACACCTTCCCGTGCGTAGAGGGGGCCAAGTTCATCAACGACTAGCTGCACGAAGTGATTCATTTGATCATTTGATGGCTTTCCAGGTCCAGGGATTATACCTGCAAAATATATGTTCTCCGTTTTGTGGCGTAGGTGAGGTGGGAGATTGAGGAGGACCATGTACATCCCGGTGGCGCTGACCGACATCTTCGCGGTCAAGTTTCCTGACGGATTGAACGAATCAGCAGAAAATGTGAACGCATAGCGTCCACATTCAGCCTCCCCCATATGTTTTGTAAAAAATCGGCCTGCACAGTTTGATGGTAGCTCAGGGTCGTAACCAGAACCGGAAGCTACGGTGTCCGGAAAGTTTCGCAGGTAGGGGGTATCCCATATATCTTCAAACCCATCCTTCTCGGGAAAGAGCCTATCGTAATTATCGGTTTCGTCTTCGATGCCCGGTCGGCACAGCATGCTGGCGAGCCAGTGTTTCAAACTTTGGTGCGTATAGGTTTTGATGGGAACATAGCGACCGTCGGCATCGATATCGTTGTCGTCGCGGTCTTCGTTCTCAGTGTCATCATCGGGGTCGTCCTCCCCGCCAGAATCTCCAGTCACTGGGGGCAAGGGCCAGTGTACCCAGCAGGTACACTGCAAGTACATTGCAAGGAAATGGATAAAGTACCCACCAAAAACCCATCTGGTACATTGCAAACACATTCAGAATTTCCCAAGCCAATTTCATTGCAGTGTTCCCAGTGCAGGAAATGCCCGGTACATCCACAGTGTTCCAGATCATGTGATTGCAGTGTTCCCATTAGGTAATCCA
>Ga0307517_10015020_pt1 | contig 10323 bp, 11 predicted proteins | sample 23_EM_MG_FD_194515 | JGI IMG/M metagenome (GOLD analysis project Ga0307517, IMG submission 194515) | Populus trichocarpa ectomycorrhiza microbial communities from riparian zone in the Pacific Northwest, United States - 23_EM | ecosystem: Host-associated > Plants > Roots > Unclassified | place...
AATGCCATCGCAGAATTCATTGACGATATCATCTGTGATGCCCCCAAGGCACTCGAACTCTTCGCCATTGTTCTCAAAGGGGCTGGTTTGGATGAGGACAGACAGTCTAGAATCGCATCGAAATCCTCGGACAATACTGACAAGCTTCTTGGCCTTTTACGATAGTTTAGATTCCCTTAATCTTTCCTCTTGATTTCTAGTAGTACATTCCCTGCATAACATTATTGGCCCCAATTCCTTCGTCTGTTTTAGTCAATTAGCTTCTTCACTGTCTTCACGCATTTTTGTCATTCCGCTATGCATCTGTTTGCGTATTTTGGGCTGGTATAGGGAGCCGATGTTTTTCAGACTTGTGAACTCTGAAACCTAAGTATATACCTCGTACAGTACAATTGCACAATGTAATTTGTTGACCAGTCCCAAATCTTAACTCTAATGGTAATAGTATGACTATAATTGAACGTGGGAATTGAATTGTCTAAAACTTTATGTAAGTGCCGAGTTCTAATTGCAATGCCCTCGACATTATTTAAGAACTTCCTACAGGTTACCCATGTAAGCCGTCGAATTCTTTAAGAATAACGAAAGTACTAACAATTTACATAACTTTCCGTCTGCCAGACTTTAACTTAGTCATGGTTTCAGATGACGCACTGCGTGTGGGGGATGTCGGCGACCCCAAAAAAAAGATTAGCCGACCACTGAATTTCTATCGAGTTCACAACCTTTTCTTGTACGTTTGATATTCCTCTCGATCTGATTGCATTTTTAAGCTTTCTCTGTTTCAAGCACATTCACCCCGCTTTGCCTCTCTATTATCTTCTATGTCTGTAACGGCCGTTACAAAATCTCGTATATCGATTCGTTGTTTAACTGCCTTAGTGCCATGACTGTCTGTGGTCTAGTAACAATAGATCTCAGTTCTTTGACAGGGTTTCAGCAAGCTTTGTTATTTATTCAAATGTCCATTGGCAACCCAGTGAGTGAAACATCTCCCTTCCCTCACACATTACGACATTTGGACCCACACAGATCATTATTTCGTGGGTCATGGTTCTAATTCGAAAGTATGTAACTTCTTGTTTCGAGAGGATCTCACCACCCACTGTAACAGATTTTTCTTTGCACAAAAGTTCGAAAAAGTACTCCAAAAGGCTGCTGTTGATGAGACTGCGGCCGACGTCGAAAAACAGGGGATTGGTCTCCACTTCCCCAGAAGGCGTGGACACCATATGGTTGGGGAAAGCGCAACTGTTCACAGGAAGAAAAATTGTCTTTCACTGCGCCCTCGAAAACTACGAGCAGATATGGTTCGCCGTTTAGACGATGAACCGAAACCCGTGAACCCCAGTGGCTGGGTTCCTGAGGAGGGCCTTTCGCCAGTCCGAGGAGTGGACGATCTAGGTCCCCAGGTGTCCCAGCAGAGGATACTGCCGAAGAACACTTGCTCTGCCGTTGATTGTAGCAACTTTGCGAACGAAACCATGTACGTAGCCTCCAATTGCTGGCTATCCCTCCTGATATACTGTAGTGCTGAGAAATCCCGACGACTGTCGGAACCTGTTCATCTTTATATCGGGTCTTCATCTAGCGGTAAGACGACAATTTTCTTACCTTGAAAGTATGTTAATCCTTATTGATGAAGTCGGCCCACAAGGTTTTGAGACAATAATCGATGAACAGAGGTTGCCTCACACCCAGACCATCGAATTCGCACCTGTGCCAGAGATTCAGGAACGTCATATATATGGACCAGATAATCAAAGAGGGGAGCCAATTTCAAGTCAATTAGGTGAGTGTACATTTCAACTCGATTGATATCGATATCATACGATCTAAGGCTCTCCTCTTATTCATCGCGCTTCCTTGGCTTCCCACTCGCTACGAACTCAGCACAATTTGCATGACCTTGATAGGAATGACAAAAATCGTGGTTTTGGAGGTTTTCCAATGCCATGGAATGCTCTCTCTCGACTTCTACTTTGGTTTTTTCCTGCCAGACTCAAGGAGAGGATTGGTCGGACGATGACCATCCCCGCTACAATAACCCCGAGTCATGGAAACGCCAGACCTGGAACTAAACAAGTTCCGTATGTCAAATTCGAAGCCATACTCGGCAGAAACTCCGCGTTCCGTCGGTTGACGAAGGACCAAAGGGATGAACTTGGTGGGATCGAATATCGTGCATTAAATGCTCTTCTATGGATTGTTCCCGTCGTAAGTTTGAATTCGTATATTGTCTTCAATACTGATCAAACTGTTAGTATCACCTAACTTGCCAATTGGTTTCCTTTATCATCATATCCGCATACATCTCGCAACCTCGGTGGCAGCATATTTTCCGAAGCGATCAAATTCGCCCTATAAATTCGGTCTGGTTTTCTGCTTTTCAGGTTGTTTCTGCTTATACAAACACTGGGATGTCGCTTGTCGATCAGTCCATGATCCCTTTCCAAGAAGCAATACTGATGGTCCTTGTCATGATCTTCCTTATATTGGCTGGGAACACAGCCTTTGTGCGTCAATCCCTGTTAATCACCCGAATGTCTGACAACTTCTTTGTAGCCAGTCTTGTGAGTGGTCTATTTGTTCAGCTTGTTAACCCGCATCTCAACAAATTTTCCTACATAGTCTGCGGTTTGTGATGTGAGTTTGACTGTTTTAACACTTACAACCTGCTAACCATGTCAAAGATGGTGTAGCACAAGGTTCTTAAAGAGGGATTCTCGGTTAAATGAAGCCTTGCAGTTTCTTTTAGACCACCCCCGTCGATGTTTCATCTATCTTTTCCCTTCCCAGCAAACTTGGTTTCTGCTTGCTGTCGTCCTTGGCCTCAAGTGAGTCTTCTTACATGCCTTTGCATATTGTCGTAGCGTTGATAAACCTACAACAGCGCTATTGACTGGTTTTTTCTATTGATCCTTGATATCGGAAATACCACTATTGAACGGATACCATTGGGTGCTCGAATCCTCGATGGTCTGCTGCAATCTGTGTCTGTGAAAGCTGCTGGTTTCTCCATTTTCCCGTTAGCTTCCCTTGCTCCTGCGGTCAAAGTACTCTTCGTGGTGATGATGTACGTCGGTGTTTGTAAGTCACTCCTGTGTCCTTCGTTCTACAATGTGTGTCTTACTTTCACGCAAGATCCAATTGCAATGAGCGTGCGTGCAACCAATGTATATGAGGAGCAGTCCCTAGGCATCTTCCATGAAGAAGAATCGAACAAAGAACTCGGGCTCCATGAAGATTCTGCGCCGAGGCTTTCTGTTTTGAGCCAGTACGTAATAATGCATGTCGAGAAACAGCTTGCATTCGGTGTGTACCTTCAAATTCTCGTCGGCTGATATTGATCGGCGTAGACATGTGGTGGCTGGCCTTATCGCTTTTCCTCGTCTGCATCTTAGAAAAAAAACAGATAGAGGACCCTTCCAACTGTTCCTGGTTCACTATCTTCAATATCAGTACGTGTCTACTAAGTGAATCTTAGCAGAAAATCTCATTCAGGCAGTTTTCGAGCTGGTATCAGCTTATGCGAATGTTGGACTCAGTTTGGGAATTCCGCATGTGCGTATTTGCATGGTATGAAAAGCAACTATGAAAGCTGACATGTCCTGTCAGCAAAGCTATTCTTTTGTGGGAGCAATGCGTCCGCTGTCGAAAATTATTTTTTGTGTTGTCATTTTACGCGGCCGACATCGTGGATTGCCACTAGCTATTGATCGTGCAATCATGCTGCCTTCGGAAGTGGAAAAGGCAGAAGGGGCATTTCCAAGATCCGATGACAATGCCAACAGAACCGTCAATTCTCAAACTTCAAATCGCTTCAGCAGTAGTCGCACCATATAATTAGTGAGGAACTATTATAAAGCGTGTATAACTTACGGAGCACCCTTACATTTAGCATATATTGAATCATGGTTTATTTCTTAAGCGCGATGCTCTCAATTAGATCTCGAGGGTTAAAAATATGGACCACACACAGAACACGTTGCTCGAACAGCCATATTACACGTTGTGCCATATCTGCATGATGACGCTAGTATATAACCAGTTCCCTCCTCAAAGCAGTCACCCATATCGCCAAGCACTTCCATCGCAACAAGTCGATCTCAAATCCGTCAACGATGCCGTACGCCATTCATGAGACAACTCTGATTCAGAAAGTAAGGATACCGATTCATCTAACGATTACACGATTTATCGGAACAACTACAGTATTACACGGAGGATGACATGGACCTCTGCCAACTGTTGGAGACTATGAACTTGAGCGAGGTGAGCTTGCCAGAATTCATCTTTATGACCCAAGACTGAGATAATGACATGGAGCAAGAAACCCACACAAGGAAATATCAGCATCGTTCCAAAAATGCAACCAAATATCGAAGACCAAGTAACAGGGGACCGAACCTCCAAAGTAAGCATAGCTTAGTGTGCCATTGGATGTGAGATTCTGACACGTTTCGTCTGAAACTCCAGCCCGGCACATTAGCCGTGCTCCCAAGTGCGGGAAGCTTGAGGCAAGAAGAGCCACCCTGCGGGTGCGCTTATTTGCGAGCCATTCGGCACCAGTTGGAATGGGAAACCTACCCGAGCGCAGGGGGAGAATACTTAGACGCCATATTCATTCATCGAGAAATATTATTCTCGCAACCCGCAGTGCACCAAGATTGCGCTCGAGCTTTTGGCGATCTGGCTGGTATGTTGGAAAAGAGGGCATGGAGGTCCGATCGCGATGTTGACTCTGAAGCCGTTGCAGCTTTCAGGCATGAAGCCTGGGTAGTCGCTTCACTTCCTCGACACTCCGTAGTCCACCACTCGTGAAAATCGTCAAATCTGTATGCATTCTATTGTGAGGAATGTAGTCTGTTTCCTCCGATTATTAGTTAGTTCTCAACAGGAAAATCTGTGATTTCTTACCATAAAAGTATAATTAACATCATCGGTAGTCCGTTCATGCCATATATTTATCCAGTTCTTGTGATCTTATCTTTAAATTATCATGGTCACTCGTCGAAGTAACCTCGACGATCTGGCCATCGTCGCCCAGATTCGTAGTTTCTATACGTGACTCCTCTAAATTTGCGGTGTTATTTTTGGGGACTTTCTTCCGCCACTCCATACCCCCTTCATAGCCAAACCAAGTGTACCGCTCAGCATGAGGTCCACGGACAAGCAGAATTATAAGCATGCATCCGGTAAAGCCAACGGAAAGTACGGCACCAGCCCGCCATCCATGCCGAAGGAAGACGAGCGAACCTACAGAGGTTCCCAAGACTTGTCCCAGGAAGATCTAAGACGAGAGATTGAGACACTGTATTCGAAATTTCGAAAGTCTCACGGAAAGGATAGCAAGGGCATTCAGACGGGATCTAGCCTCCGCAGAAATTCTATCGATTAATCAGCAGTTTTTCTAGAGATAGTCAACAGAGACTTACCCAAAAATCGCAGTGGTTACGGCAACTTGGATCATCTGGTTGAAGAGGTCGATCCCAAAGGCGACAACGACAACAGCACCGATGTTAATACCTCCAGCACCAACTTGAATGCATAGAACCAGCAAAAAAGCCAAGACGCTGATAAGCGATCCGTACCAAGGCACGAGACGATCCAAAACGCGACCTCCGAAAGGACCCATCACAACACCAAAAATGCCTACCAAGCCGAACAGACCTATGTTGAGACTACCAGATGGTAAGATTTTAAATCCAAGTAAGACGAAAAGAATGCACTCACGTCGAAAATTGGTACGGCGGGCCACCAAGCAAGAACGTAAGGGTGACCCAAAAATTACTGAAACAGCCATTTAGGCAGATAAGAATTAAGCATCCCTGCACCAATATAGGTTCCGTGACTGCAAATTTGGCCATTGTCCATAGGATTTTCCAATAAGTTAGATCCTTATTCTTCCTTGGATAATCCGGGACAATCAAGTATGCTCCGAGTAGCACGAGACATTGGACAGCAACCGCATAGAAGTAAACGACTTTATACGAGCGGAATTCGGCAATGATGCCTGAAAAGACACGTGCAGAGAGCATACCGAGAATAATGCCAGCGAGGACGATGGAAATAGAAGAAGAACGGCGATGGGCGGGGGCAAGATCTACGGCTAAGGGTAGGAGGATTTGTGGCGTTACACTCGAGACACCAACGAGAAACGAGAGCGCCTCGAAAACACGCAACTGTGAAGTGATGGAAAGGCCAATCGTAATTGCTGTGGAGATTGTGACAACTGTGAGGAGAAGTGGACGTCGACGAAGGAGATCTCCCAGCGGAGAGATGAGGACAAGACCCGTTGCATAGCTGTCAAGATTTTGAGTTGATGATATGTGCAAGCTTTGAAGACGGCATACCCTGCCTGGACGAGTGCGGGTATCCTACATTATATAAAAGGCTTGTCCTGATCAGCCTGTCTGACATTGGGAGGAAACTCACCGTGAAACTTCACTATATGTAACCCCAAAGGCCTTGGCAAGCTGAACTGTTGAGTTAAAGTCAGATATGGTTTCATGGGACATCGATCTATCATCTCACTGAGCAAAGGTTGGCAGTAATATAGATTCGATGCGGCTGAAAGAATAGATATAGAACATCAGCACCATTCCTATCATTTTGAAGAACCCTCAACTGAATGTGCTGAATAGACCGAAAGCGATATTTCTCATGACCCCGAAATTTGGGGGCTTGTCAGGGTTATAGCGGAGGTTTCGTGGAATGGGCAAAAACCCGAAATCCTTTGTCGACTCTTGACCTGGTTTCACTTCACTGGATTTTTCTTGCGGTGCCATATCACTGTGGAACCCAAGTGTCATAAAATTCGAAATGTATGACCAGGTGGGAATTTACGACCTTACATAAGTGGATGACAAAGGGTGGTAAATATAAGGTATTACATAACGTATTTGATATTTTATTACTCAACTGCAGACGAAGTGGAACGTGGGGATTCATCTCTTTCATCCGCTGGTGACCTTTGGGGTTGTCAAGGATGCTACCAACAGCAGTGAGGGGCTTGCAAACGGATTCTATATCCCCCTCGTTGGGGTTTTCCACATTCGACAGCAGCTTTATCACACACTCGTGCACCACTCTTTCTTTCATCATCTGCACTTTGAATAGTTCTCCGATGAATTTAATCATTCCCAGACGGTGTCGCTTGGCCTGTTCAAGTTGAGCAGCATCCATCGAATTTGCTTGCCTTCCCTTTAATTCGCCACCAACCTGTATACCCATTCGCGCTCGAAATATTCCTGACACCGATTCAGCAAGTACTTGCGAAAGAGATGTCCACCAGGAATAGGCTTCCCTTCATGGTCCCTGAAACTGTTATCTTGGAACTTTGGACTGATGTGCTCCGACATCTTCCATAGACTTTTCAAACACAAGTTTTGTGATTTGGAAGAGCGTCCCAACATCCATCTCGTTCTCCGACTTGTTCGCCCACGAGATGATCTGTTCTGAGATGGAATCGAAATTCTCTACCGTCAGTTGGTTGAGGAGGGCGTTGCCATTTTCCTCCACCATCACTATAAACCCAGAGAAAGTTATTATTTGTATTTGAGTGTCCGTTCAAACTCGCAATAAACTGCTTGTGAGGCTGAGGTCGAGAAAGAATCAATGTAACCAAACCCCCCTTTTCTGCGGTTGCACAAGATATGTATTGATATAATGCCGAGAGTCGTGAGCTGAACATCTAGGTGTAAGTAAGCCGATGAGCATTATGGGCCATTAATATTTTAATCCTCGCTATTCAGTGCCACAAGAGAAGGCCGTTGAGCGAGATACCCAATTGAGCGAAGCAAGATACTCACTCAGGTGTTTCCCTTCTAATAAATAATAAATCAATTGCTGTTGAAAATGCAGCAAACGCAAGACCACCAGTGAGTACACCCTTGGGGCCCGTGGATCGTGCAAGTATACCGCCTGATACAAATCCAGCTGATACAGAGTTGTAAATATCATTTTTAGCCCGATACTGCAGGTGGTTAGTGAAGGGACAAACCAGGCAGAAAGGTAAACTCACCGACTCAATCACACATTCTACTCCCGCAAACAGGGCCCCAATCTTACCGAAACTCTTTCCACTTGACCACATACCCTTCCCCATCTCTTTGAAAATCTGTCTTGCCTTTTGCGTTGTGTTTAGCGTGGTTTGTGAACGTAGGTATGGGTCTTCGTAGGCAAAGGAAGAAGACATGAGAGAGAAAAAGGCACCAAGTCCGAAACCTGGAGTGCAATGATTAAATCAGCGCAATTTATCGGGATGCATTCGAGAACTCACCTGCACCACCTGCCAGTGCAGTCTTAGTAGCGCAGCTCTCCATTGCCATACCCATATACCGTTCCATCTTCTTATTTTGCTCCCATAGTGGCCGGTCTGGTTCTGTCAATCCGGGAGGTAGGGGTTCCTTGCCTGGGGCCCATATAGGCACGACAAAAGGGAGGTGAGAGGTACTTGGATTCAGTGTGCCAGAAGGACCTGGGGCGGCAGGTAGTGGTTGAAACGGCGAATTCAAGGTATCAGAAATGCCAGAAGGCGGATTCATAAGAAGACGTACAACCTGTTCAATAAAAATTCGAGCCGTTCCGCAGCGGCCCGCTCCCATCAGGCGTCAATCAGAATTTATAATTAGCTACAATGCTCATTGGGTTTCAAATGTAATGGCACATGGATTCGCACTGCATCCTAATTTCTATAAGACTGAATACCAACGGCAACTGGGAAAATGTCTACAAGAAATATCAACTTTTGAGCAGTGAAAATGGATCGGGGAAAAGATTCAGAAATAAGTGCTAGGATCATCCTCGAGTCCCGCCTATTAAAGGCTTAATGCGGCGAGGGTGGCAAGTACAAGGGCTGCTGGATAGAAGCCCAACACAATTGCACGATCCGCGGAAGAACTTGTACGGCTTTGCGTGGCAGAAGGTGCTTCGGATACCGCCGTTTTCGATGCAGAACTAGAGCTCGAACCCCGCGTGCCGTTGAGCCGAATTGCGTTTCGCTGGAGAAATCATCAACTTCTGCACTCTAAATCACCAGTGACTGTTTACGTACCACGTATCCTGCAAACGTTTCGGTACTCGACTCGTTGGTATTGATTGCGCCGACCCCCCCTTTGGCACACAAACTGTAGTCGAAGAACCAGAGGGGAACTCTTGGATCCGTTACAACGAACGTGAGCTGTGTGATGGCAGTGTAGTTGCCAGCGTCGCGGTACCAAGAGTCGAAACCATTGAGAGTCGAATTTGTGTTGTGCGCTGGGACACAGGGCGACGAAAACGTAGACCGTGTGGCGGAGTGATTTCCTTGAGTGACTATCAAGTAGAATTCAGAATTTGACTCAAAGTGAAGAAATAAATGACTGACAATTGAACAGAATAACATCGTCCTGGTCTGCCCTTACAGTTTGTGGTACGAAGACTGCTCCCGGATTGGAGGTGGTGTTTCCTCCGACTGTGATAACGATAGTCTTCGCAGAGGTCAACAAGAGCAGGGAGAACCAAACAACGACGACGACAGGGTACATTCTCTCGTCAAAATGAGGCACTACGTGGAGAGAAGAGACGAGGGGAGCGATGAGAACTTTGAGAACGATTGCTGCCTTCCTTTTTATTACCCTCAGCTCATGGCGGAAATGACGGCGGGAACAGCTCAATAAGCTTTGATTCACCTCTCGATATTGCGCTCCAATTAGTTAGTAGCGATAAAGTCCCATGAAAGTAAGCAAGATAAGTGTTCGAAACAAGCCAGCGATGTCCAGTTCACGATACGCGTATGTTGATACCTTCGATATTTCGAACATCCGAATTATGAAGAACAGACTTGCCACCACAAATTGTTTGCAGGTATTTGCAGTTTCATTACGACAAACACTCATGGCAGATCAATTTACATGGCAGAGGGCGGACAGCCCAAGCAATTTCAGCGAAATTCAGATACTTCGTCAAGAACTCGCTGATACCCAGAAGAAGCTCCTAGTATATGCTGACGCAGGTCTGAATTTCAATGCTCCGATCTTACATCTTTTGAATAACTCTTTCAACATAGCTATATCTTTATATAACGAATCGAGAACTCTCCGAGAGAGTATCTGCAAGGCTTGCAAAGATAGATTGGTACCAAATATGGCCATGCCATTCTCATTGCAAGTCACTGGAGGTGCGATTGGGTCCAGCTCTTCCTTTCCGGAGGTGGTGGAACACCAGGTTAACGGTCTGCTCAACAAATTGACAATGGAAAAGTTCGATTCCATCTCCGATCAGATCATCTCGTGGGCGAATAAGTCGGAGAACGAGAAAGATGGAAGGACGCTCATCCAA
>Ga0307517_10015021_pt1 | contig 10322 bp, 6 predicted proteins | sample 23_EM_MG_FD_194515 | JGI IMG/M metagenome (GOLD analysis project Ga0307517, IMG submission 194515) | Populus trichocarpa ectomycorrhiza microbial communities from riparian zone in the Pacific Northwest, United States - 23_EM | ecosystem: Host-associated > Plants > Roots > Unclassified | place...
GAAATAACAATAAAACATGTACATCTACTAACAAAATACATATACTAAAAAAACAATAAAAACCATGATATTTAAATGTTAAAATTTAAAAAGATAGAATTACTTACAAAAACTGATAAAAATCCGTAGGTAAATCAGAACACGGATGCTGTGACAAGAAGACTTCAAGATATATGACTTGTTGTGCTGAGAAGAGGGAGATTGTTTTTGGGAGGGGGGCTGGTTGTTTTCAGTTGGGGAGAGTTTTGATGAGAAGAAGAAGGAGAAGAAGAAGGAGAAATAGGGGAGGATAGGGTCGAGTGAGAGTGGATGTATTAACTTTTGCCAACGGATTCACCGACGGAATATTCCATCTGTGATTTCGTCGGCTATTCTGACGGTAAATAGGACACGTCACCATACGATGTTGCCGTTTTGAATCCGTCGGCTATTCCATCGGCATTTTTCATCGGTAAATCGGTCACGTCACCATACAGAGCTGACATTTTGAATCCCTCGGTGATTCCGTCGGCCTTTCCATCGATGAATCGATCACGTCACTGAATAGACCTGGCGTTTTGAATCCCTCGGTGATTTCGTCGGTAAAAATACCCGTAATAACCTCCACGTCAGCGAACCGCTTTTTTTTTTAAATTCTCAACATTCCGTCCGTAAATTCGTCGGTATATACCGACGGATGTTGGCCGTTGGTATTTACAGATGAAATTACCGACGAAGTAAAGTCTGTCGGTAAAGGCGACCCCAAATTACTGACAGAATTATTCTGTCGGCAATTCCGTTGGTATTAAGCGAATTTCTGGTAGTGAAAAAATTTGGCACAATAACTTCCGAGCCTTATTTGAAGGCCTTCATGATCTTTGATTGTCATGAAATTTTAACCTAGTAGAAAAGAGGATTTTCAATTTTTTTTTATTAAAATTTTAGCTCGATCCAACATTTGGATTAAAAATTATACTTGATTTACCAATCTACATCTTGAACTCATCTTAAACTCTTTAAAACCTATAAATCTTAACCACTAATGAAATAATGTAATTAACATTATTATGTCAAGAAGAATGAACACGCCAGTTCCTTTTACTTCTGAAAAACTTGTCCTCGAGTTATCTATCAAAAACTGAAATCTTCCATTCTAAAGGAACAAAAATATAACATTGTAACTAATATATTCATGAAGTACTATGTTTTTGACTTGTGAACTCCAAAATTTAATTTATCATGTGTACATACTAAAACATAATCCATATTAATATTATAATTTATATTTCTATGAAGTTCACTTATAGTTCCTTCCCATATTTTTTTTGCTTCAAACTTGAGTTCATCTATAATCTCCAATACTTTAACCATTGTATGTAAAGAAACTTCAAGATAATCTTTCATAATATATATCTTTAGAAGAATTATCAGAAATTACCATGTACTCCATGTTTTTTTTTTGCAAGATCTTCAGAATCACTACAAGATACTAATTTAGGAGCCTTCTTGATTTCTTCTTTACCATTAATTGATGAAACATTAACAAGTAGAATAGTATTTGCAGCAGTGCTGTTGGTGTCATTGTTGTGATGTTGAAACTATCTACTTTGAAAAGACGACACCTTTTCTATAATTTTCTTACTTGCTATTTTGGAAGGTTTAACAAAAAGCAAATAATAACAATATAATTGCTTATTTACTCAATATAAAATCTCTTTATAATCATCTTGTATAAACCCCAAAATTAATGATTGTCTCAAATCTTGCCAAGCTGGAATTAAAGACATACCAATACGAGTTCTAAAGTCTAGAAATTCAAATCACCATTTTCTAGCACCATAATAAAGTTTGTGTGCGATAAGTCCTACCTTTTAATGATATGGAACCTTTTTGAAATAAAAGTAAACTTCCAATTCTGTTAACAATGTAATCGATATTTTCTTCAAAAATCTCCTATCATAGAATGTAATCCCATCGATTTCAAGAATGGGTATGGGGTTTGGCCTGTCTGGAGGTAAATTTCTAGGCAAGTTCCTCTCCTCTTCACGATCCTTGTTTGCGAAACCCATTAGCTGAGCTAGATCTGTTATGGTTTGCTCCAAGCAATCAAACCTTTGTTCCCTTATGCTCCTAGGCCCGTATATTGCATTAGAGGGCCTCCACTCCATCAATTATGGTTGGTTCAAGTGGTTTGGCACTTGTTCCTCTTAAGTAAGATCTCGAGTTTGAACCTTGTAAATGAAGTACACCATCACTAGGAGAGCTTTATCCCTTAGTGGGCTGACCTGGCTCGACCAAATTAGTTGGGGTCCAGTGGACTTCTAGATACCAAGGTCTACATAAAAAAAAAATGCCTCCACTCCTGCATCACATAGTGGGTTGCTACCATCTCTGTCCATCAAAAAGACCAACCTGCGCTGATATGTATTGACACGGTGTATAACGTTGATAAAAGCTAGAGTCCTTAAGCCCTAAGATTACAAGCCTAAGCTATAGAGAAATTTAGAGAAAACTCTATGGTATTTTATAAATTTTGAATAATAGTCTGAATGTGAAAATAAATAAATTAGACATCTCTATTTCTACTAGTTATAAACCTAGAATCCTTTATAGGAAATGATTACTAAATAAAACTTACCTAACTAATATAATCCATATAACATTAGGATTACTAAATAATAAAATACTATTTATGTAACAGTCCAAATTCCAGGATTACACAAGAAGATTATATTACTGAAATTTTATAGGTAGAATTTTTTTTATATTAGTTTATTTCACATTCTACTGAAATTTCGGTAGTCTCCCCTATATCGGTGGATCCCAAGTTATCGACAATTCATCCTGCACACAATTTAGATTCATTCCATAGTCACCATATATTTATGTCGCATCGCAGTCACAACCATTAATAGTCACAATATAAGAATTCCCCAGATTCAACTCAACATAGAGCTTTACAACACAAATTAATAGTAATAAACTTGATTACTAACATTAATATTAAAAGCATAAAATAATAGAGGCCTTAAGTCTTGTCGCGGGGTGCGAGCGTCGTGACGTCGTTTGGTGACGACGAAGGCTCTTGTCGTGCCTCCTGTGTGAGGTGTTGTGTGTTGGGAAGAGTTTTTGGATTTAATCATAAAATTATGATTAATGTTTAGGAGTCGCCACCTAGTATTATGGTCACTAGGAACCTATGGTATGCGGGAGTTTGGGTAAGGAACTGGTTGTGCAAGGGAAAGACGCATCACCCCAGTGCACCCTACCTAAGTAAGCTGCATTGTTGTTTGATTGTTTTTTTTTCTAAGTTGGGTTTCTATTTGTTGGTCTTTTCTAAGGTTCAAGGCATATCTCTCTTCATAAGAAAGTCTCTACCTTATTGGGTTAAATCCTAACCGTTCTAAAGTCTGAATTTTAACATTGTATTTATTTACACCTTGTATCTTTAATACCTGAAGGTGTACTTTATCGTGTAATTTTACACCCCACAAATATTAAAGTCTACATCTGGACCCTAGAAAAAAGGTTGGAAAAAAGTTTTTGATATTTTGGCAAAATCCTAATGGATAATCATAAACTGGTTATGATATCCATTCGTGAAAAAGATGCAATTTTTGTTTTTATGAAGATAAGCCTGGAAAAATTTTAGGATTTGGCCGTATGTATAAAAAAAAAATATTTTTTGTTTTTTTTAGAAAAGAGAAATTAATTTAAAATATTTTGAGATTTTTTAGGAAATTTTTCGAATTTGTTTTGAAATATTTTGGAGAAAACCGGGTATTTTAATACCAAATTTGTATTTTACAGTGTAAATATACAACCCGATATTATGCAAAATGGATAGAAAAATATTTGAGAAAATCGTAATTTTTTTAAAAATGATTTTTGAAGTTTTTTTGGATTTTTTTTGTTTTTTTTTCCAAAAAAAAATAGGGGCCGAGCCAGACCCAACCACTTGGGCTGGGCCATAATTGGCCTGGCCCAAACCAGGAGCTAATTAATTAGCTACTGCATGCAGAAATGAATTCTGCATGCAGCAGCCACGACCAAGAAGAAAAAGGCAAAGCAGGAAGGAGAAAGTTGCCTAGCATGGGGGTCTCAGACGTGATGAGGTGGTTCGGCCGGTGGCTCAGGAGGCGTCAGCTGAGGTAATGGTGGCCGGAGTCAGCTGTGGGAGGAAGAAGAAAAAGTTATAGAGGAGAGAGAAAGGATGGAAAGAGAAGAGAGAGAAGGTCACGGTGGCTGCTCTGCCACTGGTGAGGAGCTGGGTTGATGGAAATGATGGTGGTAAAGCCGGTTGTGGTGGTGGAGGTTGGTGCTGATGTTGCTGCTGCCGGTGCTGGAGAAGGAAGAAAACAAAAATGGTGGTGCTGATGGGCTGCTGCCGCTGTGGAGGAAAAGGGAGAAGCAATCAACGGAGATGGAGAAGTGTGGTGGAGAGGATGGTTGTCAAGCCGACGGTGACATTGGTTGTGGCTGAAGGCACGGTTGAGAAGGAGAAAGGAGAGAGAGAGACGACAGAAAAAGAAGAAAAACAGGGGAGGTGGTTAGTTTTTTGGCCGACTTTTGACCCGATTTTCTCCTCTCTCAGGCTATGACATCCACCTCTATTTATAGGCGGTAGAAGAGGGAAATCTTGTCTATATTGGGGAAAAATTTCAGCCATTGATTCAGTTGGGAGGGATCCCAACCGTTGGCTCAAAGTAGACATCTTGAGTTGTCAAATCAGTAGAAAAAGGCTGACTGAGTTGGCCAATTTGGGCCGGTACCGGGGCCGGTGTCATGTTAATAGGCCTAAACGGACCATACTAGGGGATAAAGGGATGTCAGGTGACCATTTTGGTGCAATTTTGGTGGAGATATGAGGCATTAAATGCACCTTAAAAGTAGCTTACCGAGCTGTCATTTTTGGGCAAAATCGGGGAAGACAATGAATAGTGACTAGACGACGCGTCGTCTGGTCCTCTCTCTGTTTTTTTTTAAAATTAAAAACGGTGACGTTTTGGGCTGAATTAGGGATTTTTTGCAGATCTTCAATTTAGTCCTCCCACTTTCGATTTAATGCAATGGTATTCTTAATTGACCATAAACTTTCGATTTAATGCGATTAAGCCCTGATGAACTTTAATGGGAACCCCGAAGTTACGCGCCTATTGCGATTTGGTCCTTGGTTTCGAATTTATGCAATTGAACCCCTAATTGACCATTAAACTTTCAATTTCTTCAATTTCACCCCCGGATTTCGCCAATGAAGCCCCTATAGTTTGACACCTTTTGCAGATTAGTCATTGGCTGTGAATTTTGTCAATTTAACCCCTATTTGACCCCAAAACTTCAATTTTCTTGCAATTTGGCCCTTAATTTCAATCAATTAACTTGGTAAAAATTAAATTTGGTCTCTTAAAATTCCAATCTTCTCAATTAAGCCTAAATTAGGCTCTCAAACTTAATGTTTTACCAATTAAGCCCTAAATAAAATTAATTTGACCCATTTAAAGTATAATTAAGTCCTTGCACTTAATTAAATCCTTCAATTGGACCCAAATTCATTCTTAAACATAATTAAAATTCAATTTGGCTCATGATTAAATCAAATTGGCCTATTAAAAATTTAATTATGTCATTGAACTTAATTTTTATGCAAATTCATCCAATAATCATTGAATTCGACCTTGAATTTGCATTTTCTTTCTATTTTGGGGCATAATTGGGTACAATTAGGTCTTGAATTTCCTTTAAAATTACAGCTGTATTCCCTGGCCTGCTTTCTTTACGTTGCCAACCTTTATTTTATTTTATTTTTATTTTGAATTTTGAAAAAGGTGAATTTTGGGGAATAACCCAGAATTGGGTTATGACAAGTCTCAAGGATTTACATAAGAAAATACTAACATCACTCAAGTCGCAAAATTAATTACAGCAACATACTTCAAATTCGTTTCATTCTAAGTTCATACAAAAGAAGTAGAAATGCTAACCCCTAATTCATAGAAAAGGAATTAAGAACATGAAATTCCTAATTTATACAAAAGAATTTGAAGCATTAATTTTCTAACTCGTGCAAAAGAAGTAAACATCTAGGACACTACTCCTGGCATGAATGAGAGGGACTGTAACATCAAAATATAAGAATAAGTATATTAAATAAATAAAATACAAAAAATTAATGAAGGGTCACTACTATATGTATCTATGCATACAAGTGCACAACCAATAGGGCATAACATCGTTGATCCGGTCGGTACCATTGACTATTTTCAACCCGAAATAATCAATCAATTCCTTTCCATCTCACTTAGAGGTGTTTCCGGTAATGCCGGTGCCAAGTTCTCTTGACATCATTAACTTCCTCCTTAATTAGAAAGCTAATCAAGTTGTTATGGGATTGTCGATACCGACATTATCCATTGGTATCATTAACTATTCTTGACACAAATAGTTAATCAAGTTCAACGTTGATTATAATTCCATCAAGATCATGCTGATGTTAATAATTTTTGCTAACATCATTAGCCGCCCTATTGGAGATCGGCTAATCAAGTCTAAAGGTGGTCGTTTTGGGTTTTTTTTCTTTAAATATGTCCTTATTCAAAATCAAGGTCCAAGAGTCTACGACCAAAAATTGGATTTCATTCCACGTTTGTTTCACCACATCTTTCCTTTCTTTAGCCATATTTACAAGTATTGACTCTAACATAAATTTGAATTTACGGTTTATTATCAATTAAGTAGAGTATAGGCATGGAACACCTACCTACCACCGATGCTTGATTTGTTGTTGTACTCCCCCTGCGGTTTCTCCTAAATTAACAAGTATACCACATTAGTTCATGTTCAATTTTCATTTCGCAAATAGCAAGGCATCAACAACAATATTTACTCTTTACGTTTCATTGTTTTAAATCATTACGCACATCATCAACTTCATTTTTAAATGTGGTTTATCCCCTACCGGAGTCAAGATTCAATGTTACAAAAAATTTGGTGGGAAGGAAACCGGTTTTCTGCCCCTATCGCGGCTAAATCCCCTGTTTTAATAATTCTCGTCGAATTTGCCAGCAGGGGTGGCAATTTGACGTTTCCTCATATATTCACCTATATCTAGAGCTTTAGAGCTCCAAATCGAGCGAGATCGGATTCGTTGGAAAGCTAACATCTCAAGATACAATTTCTACAAGAGGTGTTTCCTAAATTTTATCGTTCTGAGGCCCGAATATCCCTTAGAATGTGCATGATGAATCTACCCAGAATTCATCGGCGATTTCTAAGTGAGTTTTCTGCCAACCTCACTTCTCTTTTCTTACGCTATTTATTTTCTACGTATTCCTACATCTTATGATTCTTTCCATGCTGAAATTATGAGCCATGCCCATGTTCAATAATTAAAACTTACCTAACGAATAAAATCCATATAACATTAGGATTTCTAAATAATAAAATACTATTTAAATTATAAGTCCTAAGATAAATAGAAAAAAGAATACAAATATAACAAGGTAAATAAAAACAATCCTGCATAATAACTTTCGAGTCTTATTTAAAGGTCTTTTCAATTTTCAATTGTCATGAATTTTTAACTTAGCAGGAAACATGGGTTAACTCGAGTTGTTTTTTTTTTGTCTTTTTTAATTATTATTTTTTCAATTTTATCTTTCAACATTGAGTTGATTGAGAATTAGATTACTCACGGGTTATTAAGTTGAGCTGTTGGGCTGGGTCGGGTTTTATTAGGGTGTTGTTAACTTATAGTGAATTCCTACCCAGACATGAAATTGTACTTTCAATCTTTTTGCCACCCACATTTAAGATGAGGGATGCAGCTGCCATTATAAAAGATATGAAGGTCATACCTATTTACATATAAGGTATTAAAGACTATTAATTGCTGATGATTTCTTGATATGACACCGTTTACACTATAAGGATTGTGAGTACTAACAATATCAAATTATGACAACTTTTTTGTGCTTTTATTGCTTAGTATACCTTGCTTAAGATTCTTGCACACAATTGCAGTGGAATATGGTATACAAATGGAAGATCATTTCTTTGACACCATCTGTTCTAAAGAGAAGTTTGCTTCTTCCTATGCAGGAAAAAAGGAGAAGGGCCTAGAACTCTATAAAGATCCAAAGCCTAAAGAAGAGCCCAATTTAAATAGGCCCCTCAAACATCATAACAATATACAAGAGCTAAGCCAATAGTAGTGACAATAAGCGTGGATGGAAAACCAAACTTCAAATGGCTCCAAAAAGTGATATTATAACTAGGGTGGGCACGAAGAGCTTGTTCACACACAATTAGGTTTGCGGCAGAACCCAATAACGAAAGGTTTCCAGCAACTGTGCTAACCCATGCCAGGATGAGCCAAGCTTTCTTCTCTTTACTGGGAGATATTGCAGTGGCAGAAGCAGCTACCTTTGCTCCAAGCAAAAGAACTTGTAAGCAAAAATAATTACAGATTAGATTGTTTAGTTTTATATATATATATATATATATATATATATATATATATATATATATATATATATATATATCATGGAAAACATGTTATAAAAAATATATATATAGAAAGATTCTAACATGCATAGTAATGAAGTAATATATCTATGTTTAAATTAAAATAAAAAATATATTTACTTGTTGAAACACTTTAAATAATGAATTGTTTGTTATTGTTAGTGATGAATTATTTGTCCTTGAAATTTTATTGCTTATCCCTTGGTGCAAAAGTTGTTTGTAACAACTCTTCCAAGATTCAACACCATTTTAGTTTAGATACACTTTTAAACAAAATCTATGAAATAAAGTATATGGACTCAATAATATCTTGTCAAAATAAACACAAGCTCTATATTTGAGAAGAATATAGAAGTTTAAAAAAATAAGGAGAAAAACACTAAGATTTGAGGAAATGAAGAGTATATAAAATCAGGAAAAACATTATCTTGAACTCTTTCTTCACCCCCTCTTTTTACAATAGATTTTGGAAGCTAAAAAGTTTTAAAAATTAATTTTGGTATTAACCATAATTAATTTCCACATTATCAACTTTTTATTAACTACCATAAATTCAAGGTTCATTTTCCAATAAATATGTTAGAAAATCAAGACCAAAGATTTTTGTCAATTTTCTCATTTTACTCCTTCTTGGCTCAACTTCATCATCTTTTGATTGATGAGGACTACTTGAGGTAGTCTCGATCATTTTTTTAAATGAATTATTTTCTTATACTTCTTTAAATGGAAACACATATTATCATTTGTCTTTAAATGATCCATTAACCATGTTTTTAATTCCAACACAACTAACATTGAACCAACATGTTTGTAGCAATGATCTATGTTATAATCTATGTTAAAAAATAGTATACTTTACTTTCAAACATTTTCTTTGGAATGCTTAGGGGATAAAAAAACCAAAATACCAGATGGAGACCTCAATTGTCTACCATGAAGTGATATTAACTGGAAATTACTATTGCCCTTCTATAAGACTCTAAAGCCGTAGTGCTGTAGTTAAATCAAAGGAAGAGAATCAGGGCATCAACTTACCAGTTGGTACATTCGAAGCAACATTTGAGAGAAGAAGTATTACAATGGCCAGCACAGCAATCCCACTAGCATGATCGATCCGTGCATGAGGCTCCATCAAGCTCCAGAGACTGCTAGGAATTCCAGTTCTATTGAAGCCCTCAACCGTGATAAACATTCCACAAAAGAATACCAGAAGAGAGTATGAAACCTGATCCAAGCAACTACGGGTAAGTAGATTTTACTGCATGTAAGTATTACAGTTGATGAAAAGATATTTAGGAAAGCAAACAGAATTTTTGTGAAAGACCTGTTGATTTACCTTCTGTAGGCAAGGCCCTGCATCTTCGAAATCAAGAATCGCAAAACTGAGGGCTGCTGTGAGTGCAGTCCAAGACATGTCCAAACCCATTATAAAAGCAACCAGCATTCCAACAGTACCAAGGTAAATACACAATCTCTTCCATCTATTCAGCAGGCCTTTACTTTCTTCAGTGGACTGTTGCGGCCCGGACTCTGAATCTTCCTGAACAATCATTTCATACAAAGCATCTTCTTCTTCCTTAACATCAGATAACAACCTCCAAAACATGCATATAAGAATTAAAGCATTCACAAAGACACCCACAAGCACCGCGGGAAGAAGTCCCAATACGAATTCCCCAAAAGAGATGCCACTTTGAATAGCAATTATCAAGTTTTGAGGGTTGCCGATTGGAGTTGCAGAGGATCCAATATTCGAACTTGAAGCCAACCCAAGCAAGAAAGGTTCGGGTCGAATATTGTTTTGTCTAGCAATCTTTAAT
>Ga0307517_10015022_pt1 | contig 10321 bp, 5 predicted proteins | sample 23_EM_MG_FD_194515 | JGI IMG/M metagenome (GOLD analysis project Ga0307517, IMG submission 194515) | Populus trichocarpa ectomycorrhiza microbial communities from riparian zone in the Pacific Northwest, United States - 23_EM | ecosystem: Host-associated > Plants > Roots > Unclassified | place...
TTTTTTTTTTATAGTCGCTTGATTTGTTTTTTAATTTCATCCTTCTATTCTCAATTGAGTCTGTGATCCAAATCATAAATTTTTTTTACTTCTTTAAACACACTTTAAGCACTTGGATATCTTTTTATATTATAAAAATTTCTTGATACGGGCTACGTTGGAGTGCAGACCACTAACCATTAATCTAATCATATAATATAAGGGATCCTTTCAAAATAGTCACATAATTAAAAGTGAGGGTTTATAATTGAAATTGAGAGTTTTTTTTTTTTTTTTGGGCTATAAGTAGGCAGAATTGTACATATAGATTTATTAGGACATAGATTTACTTCTAGAAAAAACAAAACACAATAGATTACAAGGAAGATAAATTATTTGCCTTATATGTAATAAGGAATTAGATTTAGTTTTGAAAATTGTAGTAGATTTATAATTTGAATTCAATGCACTAAATCCATAAAATATTATTATTTTTATCATGCTTTAAATCATGTTCATCCCGTTTAAATTTAAAGATTTATATTTAGCAAATATAACAGTCATGTCTTTAAAAAACAATTACGAGAGGGTCTCAATCTTTTTAAACTAGTATCATCAAGCAAACAATTTGATTCACAAATTTTATAAATAGAAAAAAACCCCTCAAATTTACCAATCTACCAAAAATTAAAAAAAAATTTTACCTTATCATGGGTAAATATTTGAATCTTGAACTTATAAAAAAAATTCCATATGAGCTAATTAATGAAAAAGATTTGATATAAAAGATATAGGTAAAAGATATGAAAAAGATTTGATATAAAAAAATTAATTTCAACCAAATAAAAAAATATAAATTTTTTAATATCTTTTAAAAATATTTTTAAAAAGTAAAAACAACAGGTAATTATTAGAAAATAGATTTACTTCTAAAAAAACAAAAGCAGCGCAATATATTACTATAAAAAGCAAAGAATTTATTGTTTACCTTATATGGAATAAGGAATTAGATTTAGTTTTGGAAATTATAGTAGATTTGTAATTCGAAATATTATTGTCTATCCGGTTTGAATTTAAGGATTTATATTTAGCAAATATAACAGTCATGTCAAAAAAAAAAAAATTGACTGGCAAATTTTATAAATAGAAAAAAAATCCCCAAATTTACCAATCTACCCAAAAACATAATAGGAAAAAAAATGTTTAATGATATTAGAGGTCCTTGTGTTGTAGGTTTTTGATAAAGATACCCTTTCGATTTCAATATGGGCAATTAGATCCTTATGGTGTTTGGTCCGTTAGGCAATAGAGGTCCTTCTATTTATAATCAACCTAATTATCCATTAATTTTGCCTTTTAAAAGGGAGGGGAACACATGTAAGCTTTTTATTGGTTCCTATCATAGAAAAAAAGAATTTTTTTTATAAATAAATATATATATTAAAATTAAAAATCAATTTTTTTTCACATTTTTATTTATTTATACTTAGAAATTGTTTTACATTAGAAAACGTTTTTTTTACTTTATATTTAAAAATAAAAAAAATTGATTAAAAATTTTATGTTGATTTTCATATTTGTTTTATGTTTCTAGCTTTTTTTTATTTTATTTCTAAAATCCAAATAAAAGTATTAGTAAATAAATTCATTTTATGCAAAATTATAAAATCTCAAACACATAAAATCAGCTTTCATGAAAAAATAAATTAAGAAAACAAGCCTATGAGAAAAATATAAAAGTTGAATCAAGAAAGTTTCATCTATAAATACATAATTTTATCAAGTAAAAAAAATATATATATATAAAAAATAAAAACTCACTTTATTTTGGTAAATATGTAAAGAGTTAGTTAAATAAATAAAAATAATAACAAATCTAGAATAAGCCGAGTTAACAAAAAATAATAATAATCATTTTTAAAATCTTAAAATATAGTTAAAAGTAACTTTTTAAATAAATAAATTAGAAAAAAAATTCTATTTATATATAAATAAAAAGTTGGCAAGAAAAGTTTTTTTTTTTCAAAATTGAAATTAATTTGAACTTTTTCTAAACTTGAAACTAGAGGTTAAAAAAAATCCGGTTCATCTGTAATATTTGTATTATCTGACTCGATCTAATCCGTAAATGTTGGATAATATGGATATTATAGATAATAGTTGGTCAAAAAAATCAAAGAAATTGATATCATGGGTCGGGTGGCTGATCAAGATTTTTGAAACCTGGTCAACCCGACCCAACATGTATACTCTATTCTCTGTTTTTATTTATATTTGATAATTTATGAATTAAATATTTATTTTATTTTATTTATAAATGTTTCACATCCAAAGTTCTTGTTAATAGGTTTGCTATTAGATATTTTAAACGTAAGCCCAATTCGTGAATATCTTCAATATCCATAAAACATTTAGCTCAACTCGATATATCCAACTTACTTGAGTTTTAATAAATAAATAAATAGAATTTATAATTTATAAAATACCAGAAATTAGATTAGATATAATTATAGACTCAAATTCAACCCAAGTATATCTACAAACACCACTAATAAAAAGGTAAGATGCGTTCCCATACTTTCAAAAGTCAAAATTAACAGATAATTAGGTTGATTATAGACGAGGGACCTCTATTACATAATGGAGAAATTATAAGAATTCAATCGCCTAAATTGAAACTATAAGGATGTTTTTGTGAAAAATAGATACCACTTTAAACTTTAATATCATTTTTTTAAAAAAAAAACAGTTTTAAAAATTCGTGCTTTTTTGTTGTGCCTATAAATTAATGTTCCTCAGTTGATTCACTAGACAACCCTCCAGTCTGCAACTCTTAATTTTTTTTTCCCTGTCTGTAGTGTATTGCTTATAAGTTGATTGATCACCACCAACCATGGCTGTGATGATGATGGTGTTGACAAGTCTATTAGTTATATTCATCTTTTCATTTCTCAAGGTTGCATATGATAACATATCATGTTATTTTCTTACACCAAGGCGCATCAAGAAAATCATGGAGAAGCAAGGAGTGCGTGGCCCAAAACCCCGCCCTCTCACCGGAAACATCCTAGACGTTGCCGCTTATGTTTCTAAATCAACTTCCAAGGACATGGATCACATCACTCATGACACTGTCAATCGTCTCTTGCCACATTATGTTGCTTGGTCTAAACAATACGGTACGCAAGCATATCTCACTGTTGAGACGACGGGACTTGAACCGGAGACTTAATCCATTGTTTTACTGAAAGAAAAAACCTTATATTTGCTCTCCTTTTTTTGTGTTTTTTACAGGGAAAAGGTTCATATTTTGGAATGGGGTAGAGCCACGGCTGTGCATATCGGAGACAGAAATGATCAAGGAACTTTTAACAAAGTATAGCACTAAATCTGGAAAATCATGGCTGCAGAGAGAAGGAACAAAACATTTTATTGGTCGTGGTTTGTTAATGGCTAACGGCAGTGATTGGTATCATCAACGCCATATTGCGGCGCCGTCATTCATGGGAGAAAGGCTCAAGGTTAATATATAGCTCATGACATGATTCATATTGTTGGTATTTGATTCGTTTTTAATGATTGAAGTGCTGGTAAAAATGGTGGGTTAATTTAGATTTTTTATTTTCCTGGTTATGAAGAGCAAAGCAGGGCTGATGGTGGAATGCACAAAGAATATGCTCCAATCACTGCAAAATGCAGTAGAATCAGGCCAAACAGAGGTAGAAATTGGTGAATACATGTCTAGAGTTACTGCTGATATAATTTCAAGAACCCAATTCGGTAGTAGCTATGAAAAGGGGAAGCAAATATTCCATCTCTTAACAGAATTGCAAAGTCTTTGTCATCAGGCAACTAGGCACTTGTGCCTTCCCGGAAGCCGGTAGGTCTTATTCAGAGAAATATAATTTATTTTTTTCTTTTTTTATAATCTGATTCCATATCTGATAAAAAGTAGTGTATGGATTTCTTTTACGTGGTCATTTTTTTTTTTTTCCTTTGATACTCTTCTTTCTCTTTCAAGTCAGTTCTGGCTCTTCAGAAATTTACTAGTGATTCCTTGTCTGCAACAACTTGCATTAACAATAGATTCAGGGTCATGTGGGATTAAATTTTAATGTATTCCTCTGACAGGTTCTTTCCAAGCAACTACAACAGACAAATAAAATCTAAGAAGATGGAGGTGGATAGATTACTGCTGGAGATTATACAAAGCCGGAAAGACTGCGTAGAGATCGGCAGAAGTAGTTCTTATGGAGATGATTTACTGGGGATGCTTCTAAATGAGATGGAGAAGAAGAGAAGTGATGGTTTTAATATAAACCTGCAGTTGGTTATGGATGAATGTAAGACATTCTTCTTTGCTGGACATGAGACAACTTCTCTTTTACTCACATGGACAGTCATGCTTCTAGCTAGCAACCCTTCCTGGCAAGAAAAGGTGAGAGCAGAGGTGAAAGAAGTCTGCAATGGTGAAACTCCTTCAATCGACCATCTTCCCAAATTCAATCTGGTAAGTAACAATTCAAGCCTTTTAAAATCCGTCCCCTTTACCCTAAACCATGCAAAACAGTGGGGGCTTAATTGGCAGTAGAATCCATGGTGTAGGGAGGTATAATAATACTGAAATCCAACACTATGATTCTAAATGTAATTTCCTCTAGCTTCATGAAGAATTCAATTGCAAATTGACGCCTGAGCTGTTTACAGTATAGATATGAAAATTGTCCTGTCTACTGATAAGATAGTTGTCATTGCCTAACCTTTCTAAAACTTTTAACTAAAAGTTGTACCTACCAAATCCTACTTGCAGCAATATAATTAGCAATGACTAACTTCCTCAGATAAGCTAAAGAATATCAGTTTTAAATATTTTCATTTCTCTCTCTTTTTAAGGTAGTAAATCTTTTTTGCCATTAAAGAGAATTAGACAAAATGCTCTTGTACTATTGTGCTTTTAGCTAGCTGGTGGCACTCAGTTATGTATGACAACGACAAGTCTAGGGTCATTTCCAAAGAAAATATAGAACCACCACCATCTAATTTAACAAATCAGGCCTTATAGTTCATGGTTCGCCACTCCAGAGCTCGTTTTTCTAAGCTAGAGCTTCAAGGTATAGTTTAATGGAAGAAGCCAAAGAATCCCAATATTGATTAATCCATTTAACAGCCTAGCTGCTGCCAACCTAGTGATGATTAAAATGGAATCATCCTAAATGAGTCAAAAGGGATTTCGTATTCTTTAGGTTCACGCAGGTTGGTATGGTCAACAAAGGTCCTATAGTGGCCATGTAAAGTTTTGTACCTTCCATTAAAGCCAAAAACCACCTACATTCCTTGCCTTTTGATCCCCGATTATCTGGTCAAGTTTTTTCTTCATGGTCAACTAACTTGTATACGAACTTCTTTCCTTTGCTGCAGTTAAACATGGTTGTAAGCGAGTCTCTGAGGCTCTACCCATCGGGTACTTTGCTCCCTCGAATGGCCTTCGAAGATATTAAACTAGGTGATCTTGATATTCCAAAGGGGCTACAGATATGGATTCCGGTTCTAGCAATTCACCACAGCGAAGAATTATGGGGAAAGGATGCAAATGAGTTCAATCCTGACAGATTTGCCTCCAAGTCATTTGCTCCCGGACGGCATTTCATCCCTTTTGCGGCCGGACCCCGGAATTGTATAGGCCAATCCTTTGCTATGATGGAAGCTAAAATCATATTAGCCATGTTGATTTCCCAGTTTAGCTTCAATATTTCAGATAGTTACCGCCATGCTCCTGTTGTTGTCCTTACAATAAAACCAAAATATGGGGTTCAAGTTTACTTGAAGCCCTTGAATTCGTGAAAAAAAGATTTTTTCATTATATTACAGTCAAGAAATTAGATGTCTAAATAGTGAAGTTTGTGCTCTCAATTTTGTAAACAAGGTGATACAGCCACTAGTAAAATAAAAAAAGCACAGTGAGAGATTTTGTTCAAACATGCCTTTGCCTGTCCATTTTCACAAGTAATTAACTGTGCTAATTAACTTCTAAATTAGCAAAATATCCTAACTACTCCAAGTAATCTAAGACCAAATTAATTTATGGCAAACTTTTGTGAAGCCAAAAAAACTCAGTAGGCCATCCAATGAAAGAAGGAGAGAGGCACTACAGGCATGCTTAAGAGGTCAAATTAAGCCAGTAGAGCATCTAAAGGCGATGAAAAACGAGTGTGAGTGCTGTGTAGATCAGCCTGAGATGCTCATGGAAAAGACTAAATAAAGAAACAAATATGTGAAGAGGGGAAAAAGGGTTTCTTCTTTAGCAATTGATGCCCATAACACTTGTAAAGATAACGATGATTCTTCCATTCTCTTCTCTCCAATTAGATCTTGATTTAGCTAAGTGCTCCAACTTTCTACACTGACAAAACAAATAGCAAGGCCAGCTTGCGTAGGGCATTTTGGCCCTTAGAAAGGATGCTTTCTGATCAGCCAGTACCCTCCCCCCCATCATATACTTCCTGCACCTGCAGCCTGTTATTCTGCTCCTTCCACTACTCATTTCCTTGTATTATTTTTGTTTCAACTTACTATTTATTTATTCCTCTTTTTTTGTCACTGTCCTTGATCACTTTGCACGAGAAATTCCAACTATTTTTTTCTTCTTAAGATGAGATTGTTTTTTATACATCAAAATTACTGGTATCAGGTAGATTATATACACCTCGACAATTATGTTATTAAAGACATGAACAGAAAAAGATCACAGAAAAATCATAGTAAAGATCCGGGAAGAATATGTTAGTAAATACTATGAAAGACGAGATCTTAAGTAGAAGGAAATTGTTATGATAAACGTATCTGTACTTTAAGTGATTTAATTTGGTCCGATTGTTTTTCCAAAATCAAAGCACGAGCTGTCGAGCTCCATGTTATTCAAATTTCTCAAGTTTTAATTAATATATATTTTTCTTAATTAATTACTAATTTGAGGAGAACAAAGTATATATTTTTTAGTGACTAGTAAATCTTTTAGAAGGGATTATTATAAGTATATTTAGCACATATTAGTAATCGAATATTTTTTTTCCTTTGTAATTCGAATTGTGATCAAATCGTCATAACTTAATTAGTAAAGGATGTAAATTTATATTTAAAAATTCGCCCTCCCGGCCATTGAACCATATTTCTAGTTTATAAAAACAAACACTTGTCCCTAAGAGAATTCTTTAATGGTTAGGATATCGAATTTCTTCTTGGAGATCAGATCTCTGGCTCAAATTTTGAGAAAGGTGAGTGAGATTTTTTTTTTAGATTAACATGGGTGTTCGGGTCAGTTTGCGTGTATCTCAATTAATTCTACTGGTCCTGAAGTTAACGACCATGTAAACCTCCAGTAGCCCTGAAGTTTGTGAAATTCGAACTAGTAATTTCTAGGAATAAATTTAGAGTCTGACCAGTTTAGCTACACCCCTTAAAGTTATCATATAAAATATTGGTTTGTTTTCATTGTGTAGCCTAAGCTTTTTAATTTTTTATTAACCAAAAAAAGAATTATATTAATCAAATATTTACTGTTTCATTGTTGTAAAACCTTGTCGAAATTAAAAATGACATGATCAATAAGGATATGAATTATTGTTCATCACAAGTTCAAACCAATGGGTTACTTTGTGAATCAAAAGCTAGTAACTATTACTTGCAGAGCATAAAATAAGAAATAGTAAAATTGGTAAGCGTAGCCATTGAAAAGGTGTAGATACCAAGTTCCAACACGGCTAACTATTTTCTTTACATGTCACTGGGGAAGGCAATGGATATTTATTATTAACAGTTAATTTTTTTAAATATCTATATAGATATTTTTTATTTAATTATTATTTATTATTTAATAAAAAATAAAATAGTTAATATATACATTAAATAATAAAATTATAAATATTATACATACGTGTGTTTTATGTCAATATCGAGAAGTGTATATATCATATTATATTTTAAAAAAATCTAAATATATCTATATAATATAAATATGTTTCAGGTTAGGTTCAGAAGAATTTAAGGTTAAATTTGACAATATTCATACTTTACCTTTTACATATTAAATAAATTAACTATCTAAAAGATATTTATCCGCGTTCAAGTCAAGTTGAATCGTTTTTTATTGGGTTTGAATTAAATTATTATTTTAAATACCACCAAGTTTCATTGCTATATTTACATACATACATGATACATGATGTAAATCATTCATGAAATCGAATTAAAATTAGTTAACTAAGCTAAGTTACAGTCCATTCCATGTTTTAGAACAATATTGCAACATGGGAGTCTAAATTTGCGGATTACAAGCAAAAGGTCATGTGAAATCAAAAGGCAGACAAGCAAATGGTAATCATTTTCACAAAAAGGCAGTCGTTTGTTTGAAAATGTGAAAATTTGTGATGAAAATGGAAGAAAGGCAATCCAGAGCACATGATCCAACTAGCCGAAGGAATAAAGATCTTTTTTTTTTTTTTTTCTCGTAAGCAAGTTGCCTCATGCGTGGCTGATAACTTGGAGTCGTCCTTGCTAGTTTTGGCTGCCCCCAATTGATTCTATTTGTGAGGATCTTAAATGAAGATGGATAGTCTAGTGGTACGATTTATTATTTACTAATTAATTAGGGTTATTAATGTGAAAATGTTCGAACTTTTTTGGAGAAAACAGAGACGCAGTGCAAGATAAAAAAAAATCACCTTTGGTCCTTCTACTTTTAAGATTTGATCAGATCACGCCCCTTACAACATTTTGTCCCGAAATTGAACCCTTCTCCATGAACTGATGGCGATTTCAAATCTTCCATTACAAATTTCTGTTAAGTTGAAAACTATCGTTGGTTGACTAAATAAAGGATGATAAATAGACCTATCATCGGATCAGTCAATCGCTGGGCCCAGATATATGTGGGTCTGACGAGCTGATAGACACACCATCTCTAGGCTTAGTCAGGCGTTAAGCCCGTGTTCTTTTTATCTTTGAAGAATCTTAGTCTCTATATTTTACTCTCATGTGTCAGATATATTTTACTCTAATGAATTAGAGATATTTTGCTCACACTTTAGGCCATTCTCTTCAAATGGGGGAGGGGGTCTCGATTCTCTACTCCATATTTATTCTCAGAGTCTCTTTCTAAGATATTACTGTATTTTCTCAAAAAAAAATATTTACTTAAGAAATGGAGAATCCTTAAATTCACCAAAGAGAATCTTTTATAGATATCAGACACTAGTCACCAACCTCCTTGGCTAGAAAGAATGAATCAGATTGTCAGAACCAAAAGATTAACCGATTATTCAAGATATAAACTTTGTCCTAAGCTACTTAGATTTTTGGGAACGACATCGTATTATGTATGTATACCAGTAAGATTGAAAATAAATATAAAACAATTTGAAAATCTATTGGAAACCAAATGTAATATTGTCTAAACTAAAAAAAAAAAGTTAACTAGAAAAGTGAAATATTTTATTTAATAATAAAATAAAATTAAAAATTAATTAATCTTTATTGTAATATTTTATTATAGCAGTAAGATTTTTAGCCCATTAATGTATACCGGTAAGATTGAAAATAAAACCCTCCAGTAGAGGGATCATTGATGATTTTTAGCCTCATTTATTTTCACACACTGTATTTTATGCTCTTAATAATATTTTCCAAGTTAATGAATTGATATTGATATGAAATATGTGACTTCTATATCTTGGACGAAGACGAATGCAAGAGAAAAAATCGATAAATGTGCTCCACGAGAAGGAAATTCTGTCAAGAATGAAAGAAAGAAAAGAAATCTTTCACTTTGGAAAAGGAATTAAGGTGAGAATTACAGCAGTATAGTTGAAATATTTGAAGATCAATTATTTTTGAAGAATAATTTAGTATTTGACTTGATATATTTACGAGAATAAAAATATTTTTAAATAATTATTTCTTAAAAAATATTTTATTATATAGTGAATGCAAATAAATTACAAAATACATATAATATGATGCACTAAATGATTTTTTTCATTCAAATTAAGACTGATATATAGGATTGAGATAAAGACAATTAATTCTTAAACAATTATTATATTACAACTAATGATATTTGATTAATTTTTATGTTTGTGAACAAATTCAAGCTTATCAAGAAATTAACAAAACAATTTGAGTGCTAATTTGAAATTTAATATAACATTCGATCGAGCTCAGCTCGAATGTTACATAAATCAATTTAAACATTATGATATTAGATTTGATTTTAGATGCAATTAGTGGTGCCGAATCCTTGAGAGGTCAATGTACTTAATTGGTGTTTTCTAATACGTATACTATACAT
>Ga0307517_10015023_pt1 | contig 10321 bp, 7 predicted proteins | sample 23_EM_MG_FD_194515 | JGI IMG/M metagenome (GOLD analysis project Ga0307517, IMG submission 194515) | Populus trichocarpa ectomycorrhiza microbial communities from riparian zone in the Pacific Northwest, United States - 23_EM | ecosystem: Host-associated > Plants > Roots > Unclassified | place...
GCTTACAAATAAAAGTTGTGGAAATTGGAATTAAAATTAAAGGTAAAATGGAGAACAGAATTGAAAGAACAATGTGAATTGATAAACCCTAACTAAATCTCTAGGCAGCTTCAAGGTAGCTCAGGCCTCCTTGGGTGAAAGAACAATCATTACTACTACAAAGCAATTTCCTGCCTCTCTGCAACCCTTCATCCCCTTTTTATTATCACTCTCCGGAAGTTTAATTTTTGAATTCAAGATGAGGTTTGCCAGCTCTGATCTTGATCTGATTCGTATGTTGACCCTTTCTCTTAACTAAACGATGTCGTTGCTTTGAAATTGAATCTCCTTACCAGCTGTCAGCCAAAGAGGACTCTTCTCTCCAGCTTTCCATGTAAGTTGATCTATCCCATCCTGACCCTACACGTGCTCACCTTATCTCTTTTCTTGCAGGTACTCTTGTATGTATCTCACTTTCCTCTTCCTTCCAGACCTCAAAGGATCTTCCCATATGACCTTGCTGCCGGACTACTATAGTTATCATGTTTCTGCAATATTGAGTATAGTTGTGGAAGAGATGGTGGGCAATTATTTCAAATGCAATAATTGAGCAATTATCTCAAATGCAATAATTGTGTTGTACTATAAACCATTAATAAGATAATGATGTAGACTATAGCTGAGATCAGCCGGCAAGTGTTACTGTAGTAGTAATGATTGTTTTTTTGTGTTTTTTTAATGTATTAAGATAATATATATTTAAAAAAAATATTTTTGATATTAACTCATAAAAAAAATTAAATTTTAATCCACCTTCATTTAAATGCATTCCTAAACTTAAGCAATTTAGATTAGCACTATCTATTTTTTATTATATTTTTATATGAGCAAATCTATTATGTCCTAGGTAAGGTTTATCATCATTAACCCCCGGGGGGGGGGGTGTCTATAAATAATTGGTTAGTCAATGTATGATGAACTCTTGTAAAGCCCTAGAGAGGCTCATGATCAGCTCATGTCCACAAACAAAACACTTGTAGTCCATGCCCAAACAAAGGAAAACAACCAAATCAAGCCACTGAAGGTATACTAACAAATTGGACAGATTCCAAGTTTGGAACTACAACGAAGAATAGGAAAAAGAAAAGGATACATGATCAATCTCACATATGAAAAAAAAAATTGCAAGTAAGAGAAGATTTTACATGTCAATAGCTGTGTTAGAGAATAATATAAATCATATCTTGTAACCTTACCTAACAGCTTAAACTATTGGGTTGAAATAGTTCTTTGACAGGCTGTAAGATCAAAATCAACTCAAAAGGAAGGTTTAGGGTTAACACTAGAGATGAGAAAAATTAGCAGCTTATCCAGAGATTGTGAAGGATTGAATTGGCAAACTAATTGAAAATTTTGGATCTTCAAGCCAAGAATCATGGAGGAGAACTAATGACTAGAAACTAGTGTATATAAAGCACACTAGGTGCTTGTGAAAATGACCCAACGAAAAATTAATTGAGACATTGATAGAGAGCTGGTAAATAGTTACTCTCTCTAAAAAATACTGGGTTATATAATCAAGCATAAAAGAAGTTGATCTTGCAAGATTGCAATGACAAAAAGTTTCTAAGGTTACAAATAAAAATCAAGCAAGCATTAAAACTCTGAGGGCCATCTTTGAGGATTGGATTACCTGTGATTTTCTGGGAAAGTAGAATAATATTCTTGTGTGTATTTGCTCTTTAAATACTCTTATTGATTGTGTGCATATCCTATTTTTTTCTATTGATTTTGAAGCTCAAAAAATAATCTTTCCAAGATCATATTGAATTAAATATGTTAACTTACATAAACTTTAGGTTTATTGTGCATTGATAATTTGAGTTAATTTTTATTCTTAACCAATTCACCCTCTCTTGGTTGCCTTCATAGCCTATATATGTTCCTTGTTAAAGTCCAAGGAAGAATTGAATGTTATAAAAATATAATAGACATAATTAAGAATGTATAGCAAGAAATTTATCTGAGAAAAATAACAATTTTATTAATACTGAAAAAAGTATAATTATATTTATCTGTTTGAGAAAGTTATTAATAATATCTAAACAACTAGTCTTTTTGATATGAAAGAAAACTCTAATAATATCAAAAATCTAGTTTACTTGTGTTGGGATTCGTTGCATCTTCTATATCCAATCAGAAACAATCACTAGGATTTTATTCAAAGGGATAAAAACCACGATAAACAGGGACAACATATAGTTAATAAACTACGGATCTAGATTTATAGATAAAAATTAAAAAACAACATAAATTAAACCTGCGAAACTACTAAAGGTTGTCGTGATCAGACTTTTTTTAGGGTGTTTTTCTAGAGAGAATGAGAGGGAGAGGAAGGGGGCTAGTAAAGCACTTATCGTTATATCATATTATTTTTTAACAAAACCGATAAAAGGATGCGCTAAAAGAACCATGTATAGATCAAACTAAACATGTTCCTCCTCCATAACATCACATGGCAAACATGGAGGAACTATATTTAAATACTCTACAGAGGATAAATTTTGAGATACTTTCTTGGCCATGATGTACACAGCATGATTCCCTGAATTTCAAACATAACGAAAGCCGAGGATTCATGTCTCGTAACGATGCAACAGAACATCGTGAACAAAAGTAACAGTATCCCATGAAGAAGAATTGGGAAGGATCTCATTGATCCTACCTCCCTAGAAGAAGACAAGTGGGGTTTCATATTTTAAGAGAGATTTGTAGAAGAGCTCGCACCAGGCAACCCTGTTGTGGCTGTAAAGAGTTTGCATTTCCTTCAGTCTTTTTTCCTTCTTTAGGCAGACAACTTGGTTATCTATTGCATGTACACGTGTTTGTCCAAACCAGAAGAAGCCACACCTCTTATATTTCCACCCTATCAATTGCACTCGCATCTTCATTCTCTGAATTGAATTCTCCTCGTGATATAATATTCATGATGGTCTTAGTGGCTTGACCAACAGCACGGGAAGTCTTCTTTGCAGCACCAGCAACAACTGGCTGCAGGGAGATGATTGGCAGACTAGCCCTCTCTTGAATCATAGCTGGATATCAAATAATAGACACAAAATCATCAGTTCTGTAAATAACAAAAAACAAACAATTTGACTTGCTGTGGGAAAGATAGGCAGCACAAGAACCTACACATAGTATGTTGGTGAGCAAGTGCACCAATCTGTCGAATTCCAGCTTCTGCTGCTTGAACTGCTTGAGCTGATTTATTGACCCCATCAGTTATCTCTTGGCTGTATGTCAATTGAGATAAACCATATTATTGTACCTGAACAGTATCCGAGAAAATGAAATTGGATACTTACAGGCCACTAAACTTTATAGCTCATCTTGTTAAGGTCGTGGTTGTTCTCTAGATATTAGTAATACTGACCATAATGCTATCATCAGACAGGCTCTCACCAAGACAAGTTGAACATCTTAATGACTAAGGCGGACATTAGACATCTATAAATTACTATGAAATACATAAATAGACACAGCTAAAGGGCCTATAAATCCTCATGGAACTTTTTTACGTCCCCCCAGCATCAATATGTCACAGTCAAATCACTTCCTTTTACTGGGGTAAGGAAACCCGTGTTTTGTTTATAAGATAGGACAAAGTAAACGGACATGATCAGGCTCTTGCTTATATGTTCAAGAAATACAAAATGTTCTTAACCGGCATTTGGACCAATGGAAAAGGGGAAAATTTTATGAAAAGAATTAATGATAAACAAAGAGTTGTCATGAGAATTTGATTGTCACCTCAAATCACTTAATTCCAATGTAAGATCACTTATTTCCATGCCTGAAAGCCTAATTGCAGCCATTGTACTGGGCAGTTCCTCACGAGCTGTATCTGCTAGCTTCGAAAAAGATGTTGCTGCTTTCCCCATTGCCTGTCAAGCAGGGAGGAAAAAATAGAAGAAAAGGAACCAATATTGACAACAGAACACTAGAATCGTTAAATTGCATAGGATAATTTGTATGATATTAAAATCTTCACAAATAGGAACTTACAATTACAAGAGTAACAGACAGTTTCAAATATCCAGAAGAACTAAAACTCTAAGGATACGATAAAATGAAAATGCACAAAGCAACTAAAGGAACTGTTGAAACCCTTTAGCTGAAAATTAACTAATGTTGGATTTGACTTCCTAAAGCTTGCACATTGGAAGCGGCTTGCAGGTAGTTGATTACCAACATAATTATAGTTATGTTATTTTCATAACATGGATCTAGTAACAAGGACTTACATGGCAGGCTACTGTTTAAAAGTAAAAGACTATCAACTATAATTTTTTAGATATCATACAACTTTTCCTCCATAATTAGCTTGCCCTCCTTTTAACTTACAACTCCAAGAAATCAGGCATTCAGTTTAAGCAGAAAGAATCAGGAAAGTGTAATTTCCTGATGGAAAAATCAACTGTCAGTTTCTTAAAATCTCATAATAAGAAAGCTTGGCATAGAATTTGATGTTGGACGGTCAACATATCTGAATCATCAAACCCTAGCAAGCAAGCTAATCACTGATAGACCATTAAAGCAACTGATGCATCACACTGCACAAGCTACTACTATTGGTCATAGCTACCCCAGGTCAAATCTCAAGAAATGCATGTCGTGAGACCAGCCTTCTTAAAACAGAAACAGCTAAGGGAAAGTTAACTAATTTAGTATCAATTAGCTTAGTAATAATAACCTTTCTTAAAACATAAACAGCTAAGGGAAAATTTAACTAATTTAGCATGCAACCAGCATAATTACCCAAACAACCTATCATCAGCATTCTACTCATACAAACATACTGAACAATACATTCATCAGCACAGTAAACCAAAGTGCATCCAGAAGATCGTCACCAAGACCAAAAAATGCACACAAGCAGATGATACATATATGTCAAATGTAATAGAGCAGAAACAGAGGCAAAACACTATGAAGAAACAGAGCAAGCATATCAATAAACATTTTTACTAATGTCAGGATTTAATAAGAAATCTAATAATTCTCCAAATAATATTCTAACTGAAGAAAGAAAAAACAATGTCAATCTTTTATTCTGACACTCAAACTAGACCAGTTAGTCAATAGATATTTCTTCTTATGAAATATGATATCACCATCAGAAGTCAGCAAAAGCCAAGTTAAGATGTCAGAAGTGCAGGAACTCCCATTAGCAATCCCTGCTTCAAATGACATTAGCTAACATTCCTTTCTTTCAAACCAAGGTCATTATGGATTGATTAAATTCATGGGTGTCAATTTCTTTTCTGTCACTAAAAAATAAAAGCATGTCAGTCAAGCTTTGTCTCATGATGCATCACCTAAGTTTGCAAGAAAAATATGCAATGCAACATCTGTTGCTTTCCAACAATACTAAAATTAGCAAAATGGACATAATAAAATACAAAAACAAAGCAAAAGTAGAGGCAAGCAGATTTACTAAAGAAAAAAAAAGAAAACAAAAGGAGTAGTGACAAATAAAGAGAAATAAAGAAGGAAACAGAAATGGGGGGAAAAAAAGAGAAATGGGAAAGGTAGGTTGGAACAAAATCTAGCAAACAATCCTACGCTTGCAGTTATGAAAAGAGAACTGCACTCAGATGTAAAGTCAGATAACTTACATAGAGTGTTGGAACAGCAGCAACAACAAGGCTTGTAAATGCTATAGAAGTCTGCAAGACATCAAAGTAAGCCACATTTATCAGTAATCAAAAAATTGAGTTCAGTCATTGCCAACAACTGCATTACCATCAAAGGGTAAAGACAAAAGTCGTGAACATTTCAACTCAAAGAAATTATAGTTTCACAACACTGTCCAGCTGAAATATTTACCAACACACCTATCACAAATGCAGCATATTTTGATTGGAGGATTCAACTGAATCCGAACTATCAAAGTTGGAAAAAAACAATCAACATACCTAACAAATATATTGATTTGCTGCATCTACACCAAAATAATACAAACAGGTGGTCCTATGCAAGCAATTCAGAGCTTCTAGTTTTCTCAGAGAAAACACAAACCATAGCATGTTATAAATGAATACCAATACAGTAAAAACAGTTTACAATTCCCAATTCTAAACAATCTAACAGCACCTTCATAAGCCCCAAATTAGCACAGCTAAAAAGCAGCTATCTTTCTAACACAAACCACCCAATAAAAAAGACCCATCAAGAACTTCATAGCCATTAAGCTCAAAAGGGGGGGGGGAAACCCAACTTTGCAGACAAAAGAATTTAATAGCCAAAAGTCTGTTAAACATCCTAAACACAAAAACCAAGTTAATTTGTAAGAAAAAGGGACCAACAAATAATACCAAATTAAGCTAATAAAACTGAAAACAGAGAGAGAGAGTACCGTGCAAGCAATAAAAGATAAGAGAAAGAAAGCTTGATCACTCAAACTAAGCTTAGTCCATGACTGAATATAATTGGGAACAATTGGATTCCCAACTTGGACATTCAAGTTCCTCTCCAATTCATCTGCACCAAGAACTTCAACATTTGAATTCAATGACACTTGTTCATTAGTGGAAGTGGATTGTTTTCTAGTGGGATTTGAAGAAGAGCAAATTGGAATTAAACGAGAGGGTCTTGAGGAGTTGGGGTGTGGGGATATTACGGAGAGAAAATGATTGGGGAGTGGAATTGAATTTCTGGGAAATGGAATTGAATTCCTTGTTAGTGAACTTAATGAATTAAAAATAAGAAAGGAATCAGCGTTTAGGAGATTGGGTTTCATTTGTAGCAACTTTTTGAGAGAGCCGTTGGTTTTGAGCTCTTCTTTAACATTAACACTACTCCATTGGTTATTTCTTCCTTGTTTTTATTATTAGGGCTTTGTCCAGAAAGAAGAGAAGAGACTAGCTCCTCCTTTTCTATTGTTTCCAATATATATATATATATATATATATATAGATGGGTTGTTAACCCTACGCCTGGTCCGAGTTAAATTTTATTAATATAAAAAAAATATTCAGGTTATAACAAAATTCGAGAAAACTTGTGTTAATTTTAATAAAATATAATTCGGGATATGAAATTAAAATAATTTATAAAAAAAAAAAAAATTGCAAGCCTCAAGATCTAATAACTTAATATCAAAAAATGAAACAAAAACAAAATTTCAAAAACTATAACGTTGAAGAAGAAAACCTGATTCAATTCGGGCTGATTTGACTAATTCATGATCCGCTATACGAGATTAAGATAAAAAAAATAGAATTTTAAAAGAAAGACCTAGCAAAAAAGATCAAAGTTAAGAAAAAAAATAAAAATACCGAGATAATTCAGGTTAACTTTATTAACTCACTCTCGGGATAACCTAACAAAAAGAAAAAACAAAACAATGACAAAGCTTAAGAGTCAATAATTAAATGTTAAATGAAGAAATTGAAAAAAAAAAATCAATGTCATAAAAAAAAATGTGAAGGGAAAAAAAACCTAAATCAACCTGAGTTAGCTCAATTAACTTTCCACCCGCAACATGAGAATGGAATAAAAAAAAATTAGACTTTCAAAAGAAAGACTTAGCAAAAAAAAATTGAAGTTAAAAAAAAAAGACATTGAAAAAGAAAACTCAAGCTTAGATTAACTTGACTAATTTGTACTCGGGATAACACAACAGAAAGAAAAGCAAAAAAATCACAAAGCTCAAACGCTAATAATCTAATGTCAAATAATAAAATTAAAAAAAATTAATTTCATAAAACGACATTGAGAAAAACAAATCTAATTCAATCCAGATTATCTCGACTAACTTATTATCCTGGATATAAAATTAAAATAACTAAAAAAAATAGAACAAGTAATGAATACAAGGGATTAATTGTTGGTGTGAGTTATTGCAGAAAATTTGGAGGATAAGGAAGGAGAAATTAAACAGTTCTAGCTATATCTATGTGTGAGAATAATTACCTACCTAGATTAGAATTTCTTGTATAGCCTATGTAATTGTATACTTGTGTACTGATTTGCAATCAGAGAGATATAAAATATTCTTAATGCCTTTTTATCATGGTATCAGAGCAAAAGAATCTAGGACTCTGCAAGCTTATTTTTTTAGAGAAAAGCTACGGCATAACAAATACCCTTAATAGAGAGTTCCCATGGCGAAAGTCAAATCCTTACAGAACTAAACCACCAAAATATCACAAATATTGAATCAAACACTTACCCCATTAAATTAAGAAACCATTGGTGCACCAATTAGGATCAAGTTGGACGACAACAACTATGGCCTTTGGTCTCAAGTTGTTGAGATGTATATCTCAAGTGAAGACAAGTTAGGATACATAAATAGGGATGTCCCACAACAGCACGAGAATGATCGTAATTTCAGAAAATGGAGAATAGAAAACGCATTGGTAAAAGGGTAGCTAATTAATTCAATGGATCCAAAGCTGATCGGAAATTACATCAGATTTTCAATGGAAAAGGCAATATGGGATGCTATTTTTACAACCTGTTTTGATGGTAGTGACACCTCGCAAGTTTATGATCTTAGAAGGAAAGCAATGAGACTTAAACGAGGTGGAGGATCTATCGAAACATACTATAATAATCTTCAAGGTTTATAGCGAGAAATCGACTTTCATATTCCAAATCTGATGAAGTGTAAGGCTGACATACAGAGCTATAACTCTATTTTACAAGAAGATAGAGTGTACACCTTTCTGAATGGACTAGATGATCGGCTGGACAAAGTTAGAGGAGTCATGCTCCAAATCCAGCCCTTCCCTACCGTGGAACAAACATATGAATATGTTCGAAGGGAAGACTTAAGGCAGGTTGTAATGTTGACAAATGAAGGCTCTACACCAAGTGGAGTCATACTCTCAGGAGGTAGACAAAGGCCATAACAAGCATCACTCCAGCTGTTGTCCAAACCAACGAAAACAAAGCAACATGTGGAAGGCAGAGGCTGCACACACTGTGGAGATGTCAAGCACACAATAGAAACATGTTTTAAATTGCACGGGTACCCAGATTGGTGGCATGAACTAAAAAAAAGAAACGAGAGGCTGGTATAGAAGAGACATAAGACAGAGCATCACTTCTCAGCACTGAACCTCAACTGTCCCTTACATCTCAAAAGGTCCCTTCCCCTGCTTTAGCCAATAATTTTGTGGCTCATGATAATCCAGGTAATCATGGATGGGTTGTTGATCTAGGGGAAACCGATCACATGACATTTGATCCACAAGATTTTTCCAAAATCACCCAACCAAACTAAAATAGCAAGAAAATTAAAGATTTGGGGTCAATTAAGGGCTAAACTGAAAAACTTCACAACCAAAGACTATTTTACAAAAGGCACCGAACTCTAGGGACCCAATTGGCTGAAATTATGGGTGAAATTGAAGAAATTTGAAAGTTTAATTGTCAATTAGAGGTTAAATTGAAGAAATCTGAGACCAAAGACTAAAATAAAAAAAGCGTTGGAATTGAAGTTCGTCAGGGGCAAAATTGAATAAAATTGAAAGTTTAAAGCCAATCAGGGGTGTAATTGAGACAAATCATAAATCAAAGGACTAAAATGTATTTTTCCAAAACAGCGTTGTTTCTGGGTGATTGTTCATCTTCTTCTTCAAATTTTGGCCGAAAAGGCTACTCAAATGGCCACCTTCCCAAGGCATTTTATTCTTCACCTCTCCACCAAGATTTGGCACCAGTGGAGACCAAACGTCCCTCTTCCACCCCAAGGTTGTCAAAAACGCTTTTTTAACACGACACGGAATATATAATATAAACTCGGATCGTAAACTCGAATCGTAAAATCGTAAGTAAAATATTTTAACTAATTATATATTGACAATTCCAATCAAGTAGTAAATAATAATATAAAATAAAAGTGAAATAAACAATACAAATATTCAAACATCTTAAAATACATGATTCAAATAAAAATTCATACATGGTTTAAATAACTTAACAATACAATATAATACAATTATGTCCACAGAATTTCATTAATAAACCTAAAACAAATAATCTGTTGGTGTGTCATGTAACTAAACACAGTCTTATTACCTTTATTTTCCTCGTTATTCCTAAAATATTCATTAAAATCATTACCATCTAAAAAATTATTATTACTACTACTAATATCAGCATCGATATTCTGAACATTAATGCTACTATTACCAATATAAAAAACTGATGATGATTTATCTCTCCTTTTATTTTTTCTAAAACACCTATTTATATTTAAATTCAACTTAATTTCACCGGTCAATCCAATAACTTATTTATTCATATCATAATTTATATCAAGTCT
>Ga0307517_10015024_pt1 | contig 10321 bp, 8 predicted proteins | sample 23_EM_MG_FD_194515 | JGI IMG/M metagenome (GOLD analysis project Ga0307517, IMG submission 194515) | Populus trichocarpa ectomycorrhiza microbial communities from riparian zone in the Pacific Northwest, United States - 23_EM | ecosystem: Host-associated > Plants > Roots > Unclassified | place...
TTATTCATCGTTGGAGGATGGGTTGGCGCGTCTCCATTCTGAGAAAACCGAAATACGCTTCCGTTGTTTAGAAGGTAGGCTCCGGGCTGGGAGTAAGGCTGGGAGTTTGACCTAAACATGTTGGTGAGAGTTGGTGTCAGGGTCCATCATGATTCGTCAACATGACAAACCAGGACAAACCAGTCATGTACGCAAGACCGTGACCATCGATGGACGCAGTTCTCTTCCAGAGTTCACCTCTCCTCGACCAATTTGTGATGACAGAACAATGCGGCAAGTACATACACCATCAAATGATACAGCGAAACCAAAATCGATGATGGAAAGACGGCTCGTTGTTAGAAGTTCCATATTGGTGATTGAGATATGGAGTAGATCAACATTCTTGTTTATGACCAGAGACTTCTTTGCGGGGTGGGAGAGAAATCGCAGAAAAAAATATGTTTGACACACGGAGCAAGAGCAAGCGGCATGTTAGGATAATTGAAGAATTAACTGATCAAAGATTAACTGATCAAAGGAGTGTCATCAAATCCGAGGGCACGTACTTCCCACGGCCGGTTGCATCCGATCCGTATGCAAATGGGTCCCCAAATGGTCCTCCTTATGCGGACGGAAAGGGAGAACATGAAGGGGGACAGTCCGAACCATGACTGACAGCACTGCACCGTCACTCTGCGAGATTTTTTCTGTGGAAACTGTGCATATGACTGTCTTCCACGATTTTAGTGATTATTGTCGGGCTCTTAGAAAATGCGGTTGGTGCGACTGATGTTGTCAGCACAAAGAATGTATAGGTATCGCCTATGTTCTGGCAGTACATCTATCCTAGTAATACACCATTGAAAGGATTGCAGCAGTGACGATGGTTCGCTGTAGGTTATTCGCCCGATCTTTTTGCCTTGGTCCATAGCCAGAACCTCCAGCAAACAAATCGAACCTCCGACCTATATAAGCATACTCGCCCCGTGCGAGGATGCCACGTAGCCACCCCAGCTCACAAAACACTCGAATGAAGGAACTCTCCAAGATAGCTATCGTCCACCAGAGTGAAGTCTGGGTCAGACTGGAATTAATTGCTTCAGGTCGTTGAGGGTGTTTATAAAGATGGCGATAGAGGTCGTGCAAAACGCTGGCAATGATCACGGAAACGAAGGATTTGAGAGAACCAACAAAAAGATCGCGACGACAGAGAATAAGAGATGTCATCGCCATTAGGCCACATAAAAGGAGGGACTCTGCACTGTTGGGAGCAAGGTCGCGGTGTGTGTATTCTGGAAATTTTTTCAGCAGGGCAGTATCGGCCATAGACCAGCTGTGGAATCGCCAATATGAGCGAGCGCCGTGGTTCCACCAAGGGTGCGTAACAAGGACTTCCGGCGCGGGAAAAAGGCCTTCTTCATGGTTTTGCAGGGAAAACCGCCGCTTTGTCAGACAAAAATCTATATCTTCTCCTCCGCCAGTCTTCGGGTAGATCAAGTCGAAACGGATATCATCACGCTTGCGACGCGCAATGAGGTTGGCGCCAACACCCCATGGAACATCGTCCTTGACCTTGGTCGCGACGCCGAAGAAGAAAGTGAAGCCGGCGAAATGTAGAGCAGTTTTGAAAACGGTGTCAGCAACAGGGAATACAGTGTTTCCGACAAACCCTGCGGCGTTCGGATGGGCACGGATGATCTCTTCCGCCTTAACTAGGAGATCAGGGGAGGGAATCACGTCGTCATCAATGAAATGGACCCAATCTGCAGATGATTCTTCCAAGCCACGGTTTCGAGACGCAGATGCTCCGAGGTTTGAATTGTTGGTTCGAATGCGGACATCGGAACGAGGCGAGTACTTGCTAATTAACTCAACGAGGGAGGGCGAGCAGGGATTGTCGACGATGATAATAAACATTGTATTGCAGGTGGGCGAGGGTCGAAGCGAGAGGATAACGTCAAGAAGAGCAAGATCTACCCGGTAGGAGGGAACTATAACGTCCAGTGTAAGTTTTTTCTTCGCCGAGTGAGCCTTTTTCGTCAACCAGTGGTCAACAACACTAACTGCGTCGTCGAGGGTTTCGAATGTCCAATTTTCTGCTTGCTGTTTGAGATAACGGGCCTTCGCCTCACCTCCAACGTCGTTAGAGATCCGTGAAGAGAACATCACAGAACATCCCCAGCGTCGGTAAAGTTGGAACAAATATAGGTCGCCGTCATGATTGATGAAGATTTCAGGAATAACCTCGCCTCCGAAAATGTCCATGTGCGTGCGGTGGATGATAGGGAATGTGGGCATACCAGGAAATGTGGTATCAGTGAAGGCGACACACCCAAATCCGTGAGGAACACCCAATTTAGATAACGCGTCGAACTCCGCATGAGCCTTCCTCATCCATCCCCCGTCTCCCAACGTCACATCATCACCCATAAGGACCATGTAATCGCACCCATCCTTCCATGCCATCCTTGCGCTGTCTTTCCAAAGCTTACACACATGGCCTCGAGGATGGTGACTCGGAGGGAGGGTGACGACATCATTTATTCCTGCATCTTGAAGAATTTGCTCTGGATTGTTAGAGGGTTCAAGCAAGAAAGCGTCGTCCGCATCAATGACGAGATATACAGCGAGGTGGAATTGAAAACGGCCTCCTCGGTCATGGATATCTCTCCAGGTTGTCTCAACTAAAGAAGTCGCGAAACGACGGAGATTCGAAAGACAGTCGGACGGTTTAGCACTCCCTCGTGAAGTAATAGGGAGGAGGATGGCGAATGTGATTTGTTGGGCCTTCAGATCAACGACCTTACTGAGAAGAAGCGAGCGAAGTACTTCTTCCCCTGCTGTTGGTTTGGAGTACTTGATGATAGCGTTGATTTCTTTCTGGATCCAGGCGCCCGTGTATTTCATTCCTTGCTCCAGAGGGATCGATGGCGTCCAATTTATTTTCGAACGAACAAATTCGTTATTTGAGTTTCTGGAAGCCACTCCCAGAGGTTTCGATTTGTCGTAGGTAAAGCTGGAATTATTGGCCAGGTCAATTCCAGCAACCCGAAGTGCCATATTTGCGAGGGCTTGGATGGATATTGGAGAGTCAGATCCGATATTAAAAGGGGTTTGGAAAGAAGAGTCGAGGAGTTTGATGACGCCCTCAACAGCGTCATCGACGTAAAGGAAGCTTCGGCGCTGTTGTCCATCGCCCCAGATTTCGAACTTGATATTCTTATCGTCGAGTAACTTCATCGCCATGGCTTTTCGCAACATCGCCGCAGGCGCATTCTCGCGGCCGTCGTTCCATGCCCCACCAGGACCGAAAACATTGTGGAACCTGGCAATACGAACATCGAGTTGTGAAGCAAATTGGAGTATAAGAAGCTCGGAGCTGAGCTTTTCGAGACCGTATAGGCTCTGCAGTTTGGGAGGGGCATGCCTCCACACGTCGCTTTCGCGGAGGGAAACATCGGCGTTTTTGTCGCTCTGAAGCTCCTCTGGATAAACACAAGCGGATGAGGCGTAGAAGAAGCGCTTAACCGTCCCAGCTGCAAGAGAGGCCTGGAGGAGTTTGGTCGTCATTTCGTGGTTCTCCTCGTAGAGAATGAAGTCGTTTTGTTCATGGATGGCCCCCATCCCGCCCGTGTTGGCGGCGAAATGAAGGACTGTATGGACTCCTTGCACTGCGGCACTGCAGATAACGGGATCCCGTAGGTCACCGCACATGGATTCGTGGCAGATTGGCCCTTCGAGCCTGTGCTCGCAAGCGATATCGACAATGCGGATCCTGCCTACCCCCTTTTCGAATAAGCGGCGGGCAACATGGGACCCCTACAGAGAATGATTAGCCCAAACAAGATAGCTCCCAGATGTGAAATGCGCATACAAGAAAACCATGGCCTCCGGTAACGAGGTATATATTCGGCTCACGTTTCGTGTCAAGAGAAGTCATTTGTTCGTCCTTTCATCCCACCGAGGAATGAGGGAAGAGGAAGAGCTGTGACATCGCATTACAGTTGTTTGCAAAACGATGGCGCAATTCGCACCTTAGGTACCGTACTTATCTGCGGCACGTTGTTTATCATGATCACCTTGCTTGATGGAAAAGTAAGGTCCCCACGTTGTGAATGGCCCGTTCCGGACGAGATGACACAAGATTCGAAAGTTGTCCTTGTTAGTCTGAGAAGCCCATGTCACGGTTGCAGTATCACTTTCTCCAAAGTTCTTTCCTCTTGCTTTCCCCCGTCCATTCCTGCGATGTTCGTGTTGTTCCTATGGGTGTAATATCCAAATCCCATCTCAAAGAAAGGACCAATACCTTGCAATGATATGTTGCTCAAACAACTGCAAACGTCAATGCAATTCCGATGTTTCTACGTGGGTCTGTGATTCATCGTTTCAATCAATTCGTAGGAGCCTTTCCTCATGAGTCGCTGAGTGAACTAGTCACTAATCATCCCTTGACTCCAGATTGACATTTCTTTTGGTTTCTTGATCCATTCTTTTTAGCCTCATCATCTCCAACTCGGATCCTCGGAAGGATGGTGAATGAAGAGTTTCCTGCACCCCTGTCATCTGGTCCTGCGACCTCCACACCTGCGCATAGCGAAACTACTTCAGTTTTCGACAGTCTGTCCTCAGCATGAACAAGGTACATATATCCTACTAGCATTTCCCGTGGAACTGCAATGTTTTGCCAGGGCCTCATTCCATCGCTCCTATGTGGCTGATAGGAATTGCGTACTCCACTCCACGGTTCAGTTGAGAAGTAAGGAACATCGCAACTTGTTCCTTGTTATTGAGAACCAGTATCTGTATGTCGCTTATGTCCACATCAGTGCAACTTCCTTCCCGCAACCTCAAGATCTCCATCCACACCAGGTCTCGGACTCGAACTTGTTCCCAGAGGATCACAATGGTATGTTGAAGTGAAAGTGAAGAAAAAGTGTCCGTCCATATATCTGGAGGCGATTCTTGGACTGTATCGTTCTGACTCCAAACATTATTAGATCCTACATAAGGGGACCGCGTTTATGTAAGGCTAGTCTAGGAAAACATATACTCAACACATTCCCGCCTCAAGAACAGTTTCCGTCCAAAAAGGAAATTTCAACATATCATTTCACTTCCTGTCCTCGCAAAGGCTGTTCATGTCATTCTGATACTGGGGTATGTTGTATAATCGGTCCCGTTGACTTTTGAGTTCATTCTCACCATACAATGGTTCTCTATCATTGTTTCTTTTTTGTCCAAGCTATAACTTTGCCACACCCAACTAGGTGCATTCTCCTTCAAGATCTCATTCAACTCATCCCTTTTCACACACCTCTCAAACCTAAAGCGCCCCACAATTTCATTTAACTCCGCCTTCGTCTTTCTCACAAAATGTTCCGCCCACTCCTTTACAAGGAATTCACTGACCAGGATATTTCTCGAGAACCTTGCCCTGTCACTCAACTTCATACCGGATAAGGGTAAGATCGCGGAAGCGCTCCAGCACCTCGTCGGGAATGTGTTGAAAGAGTGAGGAAAGCATATATAGACTACTAAGACTGATATAAAGGATAAATGTGGTACAAGTAATCGAAGTACTAGGAGACTTGGAACAACTACGCGGAATTGACTATTGTTCAGTTACAACAGAAAGTAATCTCTTACTAATACATTTTATGTTTGTCCTATAGCATGTGCCCATGTCAGGCCTGGATGGAATTGGAAGCTGATGAAATTTCATATTCATTTTCGAAGCCAGCTGACAGACCGTTGAACTTGTGGTGTTGTAAAGGCCGACATTGCAAGGAAACTTAGTCCGACATGAACGCAGACACGCAGAATTTTCGGAGAACCCCGGTCCGGGCGCCTAACGGACTTCATACCTTCATCGCTCACTCGACAGCAATTATATGGAAAAATTAACCATGGGTTGTCGTTCTTAACCATTCCTGATATTCAAGCCCTTTATTTGCAGATCCATCCCCCTCCCCATGTCTCTCTCTTCTCATTCCGATTGAATATCTCCAATCCCTGAGTTGGCACGCTTTGGTTCGGTATCGACTCGGAGGAACTGCATCACAAGTAGTGGAGAGCTGATTTACATTGTTGCGTACGTATGATTAAAGAAGAATGCCAGCCCATATCCCTCAACGAGAGGAGGTGAACAGCACAGGCGGGGGAGGTTTTGAGGGAATTCCAGGTAAGAATTTTCTTGTGAAGGTAAAAGAATTCTGACAGACGAATGTTGGACATTGAGGACTATAGGTACAGTGCTCCACTATTGATAATCCCTTGATATTCTTCCTGGAGAGGAGAACATTTCTTGGACAAACGAGGATGAAAAATCGGAGATCTCAGATCATATCATATCTTGATTTTTTACCTGTACCGATGCATTCCTATATCATAATTCATAGGGATACATCTCATATATCGCAGTGTGTCTACGAGCGCCTTGGGTGGTTGAAGTCATCAGTGAAATCCAGGATTGGGAGGAAATAGTCGGTAGCAGGTCCATAAAATCAATTCTTCTCTGTTGCATTTCAGAACCGGGGTGCGGGTAACCCTTCACTGTGACTTCAACCGTGTGTAGTTCCAAAAATATTGAGCTTGCCAAAATTGCGTCAATGGATAGCCACTTGTCCGGCATAAGGATGGAGGGGGTTTGCTGGCATTGTTCTAAGAAGGAAGTTTCCAGGATGACGGAGCGGACATGAATGGGGGAGGTGGAGGAGGCTAAAATCAACGCCATCAAGGTAAGCTCTTTCCTCAGTACGTCGTCAAAATGCGGGCGATCGTCAGCCCGAGCAGATGTGATTTTAAGGCGCTGTAGGGATTTCAGTGGGCCGAGACGCAGAGGCCTAATGTCACAGAAGTTTGGTTCTGATGGGTTGTCAGCACGTTTATATTCTTTCCACAAAGAAATGGAGAGAAACATCACCTGCGCCTGCATACCCAGTATTTAAGCGAATTTCCAGAGACTCAAGGGTTCGCGCCGCGCTGAAAATAACATTCCACATCTCTTCCCTTTCTCTAGAGTAGCAGTGTTGGAAGGTAACCACCATGTTCTTCAGGTTTTGAAAGTATACCGATTTTGGAGGGGGGCAAAGACAGTCCAAGACTTTCAAATATTTGTCCGAGGTCATCTCTACTAGTTCCAAGGTTTCTATCCTTGCTGCAGCAGGGAAGACCGTGGGTGAGATTTCTCCCCAATAATTCCTAATCGTGACTGCCTGAAGTGCTAGTCGCGTAAAGCCTCGACCATGGCTACTTCCCCTAATGAAGCTGAGTGGGAGATCCTTTATATATTCGAAACGCAATGTTTTGAGGTTTGGATTTGAGCACATCATGAGCAACAAAATTCCAGAAGTTCGGATGTAGGGGAATTCGGGAGGATAACAAGACGACCCATTGAGTACGAGCTCTTGTATAGGCGCATTATTAAACTTGGTGAGGACTGTCTTTATGGGGTTTCTATCTATACCCATGAGTTTTAGGAAGCCGTTCGAGCATGGAAGATCCTCTTCCGAGCCGTCCCAGTACGGCACACAAGGTTGGACGAGGATTATCACAGATCGTATACAGTGTGAGATGAGATCAGCATTTTTCTTATACTTGAGTATCTTGAGAAACTTCTTAGCCCTTTTTCGGCAATATTCTTGTGTCCCAACCGGCAGATAGATATGCGAAAAAATGTGGATACGTGCCCTCGAGTGGAAGTAATGGCAGACAAGCGAGCAAGTTGTCATGAGCTTAGACATCCGTTGTTCTGCGGCAACGTCGTCTATGATGAGATCAAAGATTTCTAGTGGAAGCAACATGTTCAGCGAAGGTTATGGTACTGAACAAGATGTGCAAGACAGGTCACGCTACAAAATATGAAACACTTGACACTTTTAGGATCTGAGACTTTCTGGTTGGCCGGCATTGCGTTTCTCTTCCTGCGCTCATTTTCTGACGCGGAGTAAATTTAAAACGGACAGCCCCAAACTAAAATCTAACAGATTGCTTACATAGAGGTTCCAATAGCAATTTGTTTAAATAAGCGCCTATATTCAAGTGACATTGATGATCAATGGGTCAAGACAGGATCAGAATTGACAAGATAGCTCTCTTGTCAGAATTCCTATAAGTATCTCAAAATAACCCTATCCTCAGCGCGATCAATGATTAAACAGACAGCAGTATCATGAAATAATATATACTTAAGAAACGAACTATACAGCATGCACAGGACTGCTCCTTGACCTAAATTGATAGACTTTGTCTCAGAGATATAAAGAAACGCCATTGATGTGAAGACATTCAAGCTCAAGCTCCGCACTTTACGCAAGTATTTTCTGATTAGGGGAGCGTGGTAAGCACAGAACGTAAATTATGCCAAGTTGCGAGTTGTGTTCCATGCAGAGCATTAAGTGACCTACAGGTACACTGGTCCCCGTTGATAACCCCTCTACAATCCAGCGGAAAAAACAATTCTTGGACGAAACAGAATGGATTGCGATTGAGAGACCGACATATCATCTTCTTAATTTTCACCCACACCACACAATGTATTCACATATCGTGATCCACGGGGTACATCTCATATATCGCAGCCACTTTATAAGCATATCTATTCGAAGTCATCAATGAAATCCGGGAACGGCAGTAAATAGTCGGTAGCAGGGCCGCAAAATCATGTTCCCAACAAGTTGGCTCCATTCGCGGTACTTCGATACAGGCGTATGGGTAATCAGTCACCGTGACTTCAACGGTGCATAGGTCCACAAATATTGGGCTTGCCAAAATCGCATCAATGAGTAGCCACTTTTCCCATGCAAGGATGGAGGGGCCCTCATATTTTGAATGTCCTAGGACGGACGTTTCCAGGATGATGGAGCGAATATGAACGGGGGCGGTGGGGGAGGCTAAAATCATTTGCATCAAGGTAAGCTCGTCCACGAATTCGCTTCTCGGACGGTTGAGGTCAGCCGATATGATTTTAAGTCGCTGCAGTGAGTTCAGGCAGTCGAGACGTAGAGGCCTAACGTCATAGTAGTCTGGTTCTGATGGGTTGTCAGCATATTCATGTTCATACTCGTTTTCAACAAAATATAAAGAAACCTCACCTGCATCTGGAGGCATGGTACACAACCGAAGTTCCAGCGACTCAAGTGTTCCCGCTAGGCCGAAAATAACATTCCACACCTCTTTCCTTTCTTCAAAGGACTGCTGTGGGAAGGTGATCACCAGGTTCTTCAGGTTTTTGAAGCACTCTGATATGGGAGTTGAAGGTAACCAGGAAAGACAGCGCAAGGCCTTCAAAAATTCTTTTGATGTCATTCGCACCAGTTCCAAGGTGTCTATCGCCTCTGCGATGGAAGGGGTCCACGTGTCGAACCAATAATCCGAAATCGTGACATGATAAAGCGCCAGTTGCGTAAGACTTCGATCCTGGCCATTCCCTGCAATGAAGCCGTATGGGATATTGTTCAATCCATTTATACGCAAGGTTTTGATGTTTGGGTTTGAGCACAGCTCGAGCAGCAGAGTGGAAATTCGGTGATTCTGGAAATCGTATTCGGAAACTCCCCGGAGTATGAGCTGTTCTATAGGTGCATTCTTCAACATGGCGAGGACGGCCTTTACGGGGCTTCGATCTATTCCTATGAGTTTGAGGAGGCGTTTCACAGAGTATTGCTGTTGGAAGTCGGATTGAGGAAGAAGCCTGTAAACGAAGATTTCCAGATATCGTATATGTGAGATAAGATCTGAATTTTTCTTGTACTTGAGTATCCTGAGAAATTTCCTGGATTTTTTTCTTTGGTATCTATATGTCCCAGTACACAGATAGACATGAGAAAAAAGGCAAGTGCGAGCTCGAGCGTGGAAGGAATGTGAGACAAGCGAGCAAGTTTTCATGAGCTTGGATGCCCGTCCATGTGCTGAAACTTGATCTACGATGAGATCGATAATTTCCTGTGGAAGCGGCATGGTGCGTGTCGGCGCAGGTTATTATCCTAAACAAGATGGTGGGACGAGTCCAAGAAGTTGTCTCAAACACATATACGGTTATGTAAAAGGTTCACTAAACTGTTTGTACTCGATTTGAGATATTGTCCGTAACTTGAACACAAATCATCTATCACCCCTCTACAAAATGCTCACTCATTTTATTTCTCTACCTACACTCGTTTATTTTTTGACATGGAGCTACTTAATTGAAGATGAACGCAGCCAACCCAAAAGCTACATCCTTACATAGAGGTTTCAACCCAAATAAGCGCACCCCAACGACTTAACACTCTATATAGACAGGTACTTACATGACATGATTTCTCTATCTTATGGTTCGCCACACCGGAAAATAAACAAT
>Ga0307517_10015025_pt1 | contig 10321 bp, 8 predicted proteins | sample 23_EM_MG_FD_194515 | JGI IMG/M metagenome (GOLD analysis project Ga0307517, IMG submission 194515) | Populus trichocarpa ectomycorrhiza microbial communities from riparian zone in the Pacific Northwest, United States - 23_EM | ecosystem: Host-associated > Plants > Roots > Unclassified | place...
TGCGCAGGAAGACGTGTCAGAGGAGGGGGTGCAGAACGTGTGGGGGAAGGCTTACCAGAATGGCGGCTGGCGCTGGCTCAACAGCCGAATCCAACAATTGTCTAATCTTATCCTAACCAGCACCACCGGTGACGAAAGTATGCAGAAGGCAACGCCAGGAATGATAACGAGGGTGATATAGCGCGTTTGGCGACCCAAGAAGCACAAGTGCACGGTAACGGCAGTTTTGGACGTGCGTTGCCGCAATCATTGTCGATTCGAGCTGTCGAAAACTTCCAAATGGATCAGCTGGGTATGCGCATTGCATTCCTGATAGGTTTACGCACCTTGGGTGATCCCATTCCGCTGGAAATACCCCCAGGAACCTCAATCTCCTCCAAATTTGAGGCGGACTTGGAGACTTTCTTCGTGCAGATTTTGGCGAGACAGATTCGGGCCAGTCAATGCTTGAGGGTTCAAAGGATATGTTAGTGAAGGGTATGGGCTGGACGCAAGGCGAAAATGAAGCAATTATCCACCTATCTAGGTTCAATACCATGGACAGAGATCTGAGGTGCGCCGACATTGTGCTGTGCACAAGTTGGCGTTGAGGTGTCCTAATGTATTGTCAGTGTTAGTCGGAGAAGGTAGGTGAATGGCTCGCCGCCTCACATACTTTGAGCGTCTTCCACACCATGGGTATCTCCCCTTAACTCATACGCCCTCCCGAAATCCTTTGACGTTGTGTAGGGCGACCTACATCCCTCACTGGAGGGGAGAGGGCAGGTGGCAGTGGGTTTTTGCATCTAAAAGGAAGGAAAGGGTTTAGTACACATAATTTAAGAGGGCTTTGAACGAACTACTTACCTTTCAACGTGTCCTGGCGCGTTTGAGTCTCGAACGTTTTGGGAGTGGTAGACCAACATGACAGTTGATATCAATTAAAACTCCGAAAGAACCCGGGTTGGCAACCCACTGACCCGCGCGGCGGCGGCGCCAGTACGGGTATCACCTGTACCTGTGTCCCAGTGTACCCAAAGTGTACCGCATCCAAAACCCACGACAATCACTATCCGCGGGTTACTACTGCCGCAAACAGTGCCTCCATTGCTATTCATAAAGCTAAGTCTTCTCACTTCCTCCCCATTTTGCTACCGCACTCGTTGAGTGTAGAGGATGTTGGTGAACCAAATCGTGGTATGATGTTTTTGATGGCAAGCCATGTTGCATTCTCTATACGCGGGCCAAGGACAATGGCTTGGCATGGTTCCCCATTATTTGCGCCATCAGTGCTTCTAACAATTTATTTTGACCCAAACTCTTGTATTCTTTGTAAATACCTCGGCAACCAAAGGCACTCAGCTGGCCTCCTCCCGGGGAGCGTCGGTACATCCACAATTCTTTACGCCCCAGTATACAGGATTTAAATATATATTCATGCCGAAAATATTCTAATATACATGATCACACAGTACAGAAATTAGGGAGAGAAGGTGCGAGTGGGGCCCTTCCTTGACAACTGTCAGCAGCGGGTGGTTGGAGTATCCACAGTCAAGGCGTCCTGGTGGCGGACATCACGCCCGGGAGTCAGGCTGTCGTCACCTTCTTGGCAACTTCTTGGGGGGTGTCCTTGTCCTCAATGGACTCTTGTCCACATCGCTGGTACGTCACCGGGTTCTCCTCCACATCGCTGCAGTGGGTTCTCATTGGCGTTAGTAAGGTTCATAAGGATGCAGGATGGTGGTTCAACGTTGAACGTTAATGAATGAGAGTGATGTCATGTCGATCGATAACATGGATATCTTATCTAGATGTTTAAATAAGGCGAACGGAATGTTTCGCATGTTGCATATTTCCAACGTAAGTATTTCATTCAAGTCGACATACATGTCGCGTTAAGTCCGCGATTGTATTCTTTCTGTGAGGCCGGGATACCTGTGGGCAGCTACTGCCGCATTCTGGGCAGCGCTCTTGGCCCGGGTGAATTTTGATCCTAGAGTATTAAAGGGTCATGCTGCCTAGGGGCTCAGCCGCTGCGTTCCGTGCCCTTTATTCTTAACGCTCGGTAAGCCCCCCACTTCCTCTTCGCTTTTCATAGATTCTGATGGAGTAAATAACACGGAAAGTCACAGTCGTATTTCGATGATGCCAGTCAAGCTTGAGTGAAACTCTCGTTCTCGACAGCGCTCATGGTCCGCCTGAAAACTGATCCTACGCATAATGAAATAAGGATTGAGCAGTTCGGGAACCATCGCGCTGCAATTTTGTTCAGCCCCCACATCCCGTGCGAAAAGCGGCATGACGAGTAAACTGAGCAACATAACAGCGAAGTGCGTCAACGGTCCATAATTTTTTAGATCGCAGCTGAATATCTTAAATTGTGGATAGGCCCCTTAACCGGAAAATCATAGTATTGAGTTATTGCGACGTCTCAGGATTGAAGGGGTATATAATAATAATATGGCAATCTATGACAATGCCAATGTCGTCTGGCTCAGGGTTCATTTCTACACCATCGTTTCCTCTTCTTTTACTGAGCGGAACCACTGAGTTGAGAAGGTTGGGCGAGGCAGTTGATTGTGGGATGTGGTATGTTGAAATGCGATCAAGGTGATGAATATCGCACCGATGCAGAAGGAGGCATGGGGAAGGTAGATATACTGGCAGACGATGTTCGGTGAAGCCCATTGAGATAGGAAAGCGATGATGCAATACAAGAAGAAAGCCTCTGGGAGGGCGTACGCAAAAGCTGCACCCTGCATACCCATACTTTGACTTAATCGCTTTAAGATAGCCATGAGCTGGGGCAGGTCCAGTTTTTTGTGACGATGGATAAGAAGTACTGAGGTCAAGAGACTAAGACAGGCAAGACTCCCCCAAATATAAGCAAGAAGCGGGGACAGGGAGAAAGATTTTTGCCATCCCTTCATACAGGATGTCATGAAGGCATCCCAGGCATGTCCATAGATGAATTCATCAACAAACAGGGTCTCAAGACTGTCAATGTATTGGTCGGCGGCTCGAGGAGACAAGATGGAGATGAGAGGTTTGGTCCATTGAATTTCTTGCCCTTCGTTGGCTACAATCGAGATTTCCCGGGAAAGCCGGGATTGCTCTTCGCCGTAATGCATTTCATATCGGGCATACACTAGAATATAGTCAAAATAATGGTTTAGCGCGGAACATTGCCTGACTTATTATGGACCATAATCGGCCAATTGTGCGTCCGTCGTTAATTCGTTCTAAGTAAAATGGAGTTAAGGTAGGGCAATGCAGAAATTTTGCGTTTCCCCGGGCCTTTACCTCGTGAAGAAATTAAGATACCATGAAATATTTCTCAGTCCGTGCTATCGTAGATTGTGCAGAAGTGAGATTATCTACTACAGCGATTGGGCATCGTGAGGTTTAAATACGATACATCAAATTAGAATTTGCTTACCGAGAAGAGCATATCAATGAGATCGTCGATTGTCTTGAGTGGAAGACCACCAATGTGCATGCTAAGATTCTCGATGTGAGTCCAATATTGAACTTACTTAGATGCGAGGAAGAGACGACAGGCAAAATTCCAAGTTCAGAAGTGTCATATGCATCAAGCCAGAAGAGCGTTCGGAAACTATGATCCACAAAATAGTAGTTGCAATCATATCCGTCAAGTTGAAGGAAGAGCCTCATATGGTCTGTTAACGCGAAACCATTCTTGTACGCTCGCTCCTCAACTTCTGTGACCTAGGACTCTGTCATGACGCGTAGACCAGAATTCCGGTGGAAATAAATTTTACCCTCTGGATGAACCGAATCTGACCATTGCAGGGGAAGGTAGGTTGGCCTAGTGGCGAGTTGGTTCAAAAAACACGAGAGTTAATTGAAAAAACACCCACAACGTTGAGAGAAATTTCCCAGGTCCAATAATACAGCTTGAGCGCCGAACTCTAGAAATTAGGGAAATTTAGTGCTTCATAAATGGATCAACAATTGAAGCAACGCACTTGTTCACGACATCATACCTAGCTGTTCTGAATCGTTGTGCTATAATGGGATGAAGGGATCCAAGATCTGGGGGGCACTCTGAAATAAATTTGTTGTCCCATTGGTAGAACAGGTGTGGCAGAAGCTAGGAAAGGTGGTGGGGCAGTGTCGAGGACATGGTTCATTTTCCAGCCTTTATGGCCCTGTTGCTTGTGCGATAACAAAGTGATTGACGTGACACAGGTTTTGAATGTTGAGCGTTGAAACTTGAAGTTGGGCACCAACTGAGCATCACCGCTTTCAAGTTTTATTCATAGCCCGAGTCTGGTTGAAAAAATTCACAGGTTCGGAGTCAAGTATCTTATTCCTTTTACAGCGGGCTGTGGTTGGATTTACCATGATACATCGCATCTCAGTCCATGAAGTGCCCATCAAAAATGGTAGACGTATCACTCACCTCCCTCACTTGGGGCCTGTGCTTTCACAGGTTCCCAAGGTGACAGTGCCGTATTCCGCTGTATAAATCCTCAGATATAATTTCTGGGAACACTTATCCTGTATATGGTCGGATGGAACCTCGACTCTGGCTCAGCCGCTGATATCGGGTATTGCAAAGCGGGTGAGGGCGTATCTCGCCAAGTCACCTGAAATGTCCAGGCCTTGCTTCGGCGCTAAGCCCACTCAGCTGACCATTGCTTATCGGTGCATCTGTCACCTGTCGTGGTATTTGTGGAAAGCCGCTCAAAGAGCCTTCCTCTTCTTTCCACACTATTAGTCATGCAATGTATAATTTGTCATGGTATGGTGCCAGATTCTATATAATGCAGTGTCTAACCCCGAGTCACAAAGACCCTTTACATATTCTCGAAGATAGATACGAAAGGTATCGGAGGTGCTATCATTGGTGGCGTCGGGTGAGTTTCGTTAATTGTAGTGAATCCACTCCCATCATTGTACATTTACTCCGATCCTCTTCTATAGGCAAGTTGTCGATGCCTACAACCTAAGCCCCGCAAACCAGGATACTACTATGAATTCCATCTCTCTACCCCCTGCAGGGTCAGTGCATCATCTGCCTTGCCTGATGTCTTTCAAGATCCTTGAATCTTTGAATCTTTTCTGTTTTTCGATCCAAAGCGATCCGCCCTGTCTCCCCAGGTAATATTCCCGAAATCTGCCAAGCCTTTCCCGGCGTAAGTTCCCATTCTGAATCAATTCTGAATCATACGCCTATGAGCCTTATCAATGCTGATTTACTGTGGACCCTTTAGGTTCCGCCCAAAGGGCAGGATCACCCTTCCGGCCACGGGCGAATCCAAGCCTTAGGTCAAGGTTACTGCCGAGTCCACCGCGACAAAGCCCTCGCCCAAGTACGGGGTCCGCGAATAAATCCAGTGTCCCCTCCTTCCGCTGTTAAGGGGGGATTAAGAGTAAATTACTGGATCTTCCAAGAGAATGCTGATGCTGATGCTCATTGTATATCCCATGCATCAGCTCCTTCGAATTCCATCATACAAAGATGAGGGAACGAAGTGAAGACTGAAATGGTGGGCTGCATTCTGCACCCTTGGCCGAAACCTCCGGAATGAGGAGAAAAATACCGACGAAGAAAGACGAATTCCACTAACAACCTAGCCAAAATATGAACATTGACACGTCATGCATTCATGGAAGGACCTCACGCACCTTGACCCGTGCCACTGTTGTGAGACTAGGGACAACCCCGACGTAAACACATTTGAACGACGTCATTCCAACCAAGCACGCTCCCAGACACGAACCTCACCCCGGAGTTCCACTCCATTCTAGCGCTCCCATGTCCATATCCTCCAACATTTCTCTCCAGTGTCCCACCAGAACCCGTTCATTTTCTTGTTTGCCTTAATCTTCGCTGCATCCTATCCACGCACCAAACATAGTCCACCCCTTCAACGCCGCCTGATGCACATCCAGCTGAACAATCTATAATGATCTATTGTTATCCTCAGTATTCGCAACCCGGCGCCAACCTAGCCCAAACGGCGAGAACGATAAACTCGAGGGTGTGCCCCCCGATTGGTACGAAGTGAATGGTCCCTGCTGAGGAAAAAGAGACCCTACGGGTTGCTTTGGAGCTGGTTTTTGAGGACGATCCAATTCCAAGGAGGGATCGAGATAAGGATAAAGGAGACGAGGGTGGAGCATTTTCGAGAAGACGATGGGAGGGCGAACGCTGGGTGCAGGTGAGTCCTACTCGTACAAGTAGATTCTGGGATAGTAAAAAAGCACGTCCTTCATTGTAGTTGTCACCATTATTCAAGTTCTTGCTGAATCCAGCGAAAGGACACCTTTATCGCAGTTGAAGAGTTGCTCAAGTACATGTTGAACATATTGTGTTCGCCCGACCCACAAATAAGTCTGTCATATCAGCCGCTTCCTCATAGCCTTCACCATCTCTCGAACGGAGAAAACAACAATGGCCGTTGTCTTGCGAGTGCGCCAATGACCGATCTCAGGATGGTTAATCCATGAGAAGCGAGTGGAAGTAGGCTGCAATTATGCCTATGAGGTGATGTTAGGGTGCCGAAACAGAGAATAGAGGAGGATCTCAAACCGGATCCGACTCAGAGGGAATGGGGAATTGCGCTTGAACAAAAACTAGACCCTGGCCATATAAGATGTAGCGGATTCGTTCGCGGACCCTCTACTCGGGCTTGGGCTTAGGTCGTGGACTTGACAGGACCCTTGACCTGAGGCTTGGGCTTGGGCTTGAGCTTCCCCACGGCCGGATGCGTGAGTGGACTCGCAAGATTCCTCCGCTTGAAGTTGTAATGAAGTTGCCCCAGTCACCTCTGATTGCGCCATATATTGTACTAACTATTCCTGTACATTGTAGGTACTATGTATCCAAACCTGTCAGACGACCACAGACTACGTACTAAGTCCATGGAGTATGATCCTGATCCCGCGATTTCCATATAGAGAACCAAGTTCACGGACTTCTCATTTTCAACGGAAAATAGTGTCAAAAGAATCTGGCACCAGGCCATGGCAAAGTGTACATCGCATGACTAGTAGTGCACAAATAAGAGGAAGGCTCTGTGAGCGGTGATGAACACGGCTCCGCTCTGACCCCGGAATTCGCGATTTTTGCAGATTTTGCGATTATGACCAAATGCGGAAGTTCCGGACACTTCCGGGCGCTGGCCACAACTTCCGATCAGAGTTTCGACGGAATTCCGAGTGCCAATCGAGTTGTTGCGACCCACCGGCGCTTATTGCGGTGACTTGCGAACAGCTAGCGGTTGGTAGCGCCAACTAGCGATGACCTGCGGTGACCTATCAGCACCATTTCCGAGTATTTACAAACCATCCGCACCTCGGAACAAGCCTCCGAGCTCTCCATTCTTCGGGTTTCTCATATTTCTAGTTGTATTTTACTTTCCTTTTATGTTTCTCTCATTGTTTTATCTTTCCCCTTTCGCTTTTCTTGGTTTTTACACTGTAGACTACTTATATTCATGTACACTAGTCTATTCAAGAAGAAGATTTCGTCTCCCCTTTGTCTCGTACATCGCTCACACTCCGGCCTCTCGCGTTTTCGTTCCTATTCGTCCTGCGCACTTCGGCACAACCTCCTAAACACCCCTCTCCTGCTTAGAACCTGTCTCGCACCCTTCGTGCACCCTTACACCTGTGACCGCCATTGTTTTGTTTGTTTTGGGCACGGCCAGCGGTGTGACAGCGCATCAGCGGCTTTCCATAAATACCATGACAGGTGTCTTGAATAATCCTTTTAGCAAGGTGGAGAATTCGAAAGGCCAATACAGATGCACCGATAAGCGATGGTCATCTGAGTGTGTTTAGCGCCCCAGAAGCAAGTCAGGCCTAGGTATTTCAGATGGCTCAGTGAGTTACGTCCTCTCACGCTTTGTAATACTCAGGATCCGCATAAGCGGTTGAGCCAAAGTCGAGGTCCCATTCAACCAAAAACAGGATAACTGTTCTCAGCGACGATATTTGAAGATAAATTTTGATAAATACGGCGCTGTCACTTGGGGAACCTGTGAAGGCACAGGCTCCGAGGCAGAGAGATGAGTGATGCGTCAGAGACTAGCACACCATAAGTAATCTGTTATTTCTTCAGGCATGGGATAGTCGGTATCTATACGTAAGGTTTTTATTTAATCGCCACGCCACCCAAAATTGGTCACTGGCGAGAACTGTCAGTTTGCAAACCGTGACCTCAGCAGCAGCACCTCACAGTACCCAGGGGCCAGCAGGCCCATCGGGCCATCCAGAGAGAAAAGAGAAATCTGCATTTTGAGAACAACAGCTGGCTGTAAAGGGAATAAGATACTTAGCTCCGAACATGTGGATTTTTTCAACCTGACTCTGGCTATGAATAGAAAGGCGGTGGTGTTCGACATCAGTGGCAGTGACAATGGTGGCAACAATCTATGTGTCACGTCACGCCAATCACTTAAAAGCTGGCAAATGAACCATGTCCTCACCACTGCCCCACTACCTTTCCTCACATCTGCCACACATTTTCTACCAATGGAACAACAAGGAACGGACAACTTGAAGTGAAGAATTTCTCAGGATACCTCCTTAAATCTTGGATCCCTTCGTCCCATTATACCACAACGACCAGCTAGGTATGATGTCGCGAACAAGTGTGTTGGTTCAATTGTCAACCCATTTATAACGCACTAAATTTCTCTAATTTCTAGAGTTGATCACTCAAGCTGTATTATTGAGCATGGGAAATTTCTCTCAACCTGGGTGGTGTTTTCAATTAACTCTCGTGTTTTTTGAACCAACTCGCCACTAGACCAACCTACCTTCCGCCACAATGGTCGGATTCAGTTCATCCAGAGGGCAAAATCTCCTTCCACCGGAATTCTTGTCTACGTGCCGTGATAGAGTCTTATCTCTACGATCCAGTGACCGCCGAAAACATCTCTGCTTGGGTCATAGAGGTTGAGGAGCGAGCATACAAGAAGGGTTTTCCATTCACAGACACTACGGAGCTCTTCCTTCAACTCGACGGCAATGATAGCAACTGCTATTTCGTGGACACCATGATCCACGAAATAGTAGTTGCAATCATTGCCGTCAAGTTGAAGGAAGAGTTCCGTATGGCCTGTGAACGCGAAACCCTTCTTGGACCCTCCGTCCTCAACCTCTATGACCCAAGCAGCGATGTTGGTGTAGGGTACTTGCAGAGACCCATGGTCCCCTCCTCCATGAATATTTCGCCTTTCAGCATGTGGCGTAATTCCTCTTCGAAAAAAGGGTGCGTTTACTTTTCCTCTAGTCGGTAAAACCATCCACCACGGTGATTCCCCTCATGGACGCTCGCTTGTCCAGGAATTAAACAAATCCTGGCTTAGACAACATTTGCATTATCATAGAGTGCCGTACTAAAATACATCGCCCATAGGGACAAACAACAGACTAAACAGGAAACCGAGTACAATGATCCCTGGATCGCCGAAAATGGTCAGTGAAATGATATAGGTCCCGAGTAGATAACATTACGTTTTTAGAAACCTAGGAGGTACTTGGAGAATCTCCTGAGAAAAATTGTTGATAAGACTTGCCTGTTTAGTACTGGTGGCGAGATCGAGGTAAACCAGATTTCAGGCGTTACAACCACAATCTATCGGACCACTGTGGATCATCGTGTCCAAGTTATCTCCTGACTGGTTTCTGTCAGAGCAATATAATTCGTCTGACGAGAGTGGTTTGGTGTGAACGTTTAGGCTTGATTATCCAGTACTGTTCCAAGACCTCTCAGATCGAAAGAAAAAATATTTTCAAACACTTTGTACAAACTTTGTACAGTATTAAGACAGCATGTCGGGCACAGGAGATTAATGCACTAAGAAAATTTGAGCTACGTCCCTATCGTTCCACGTCGGAAGATCCACGTCGCTCAGATAAACTGACTCTGCCATAATAGGGCAATATGTAAGAGTCAACACCTGAGCTGTGTCACAGTCGTGTGAATGAAGAGTTGCGCATATTAAGTAAGCAAATATTAAGTAAGCGAGTTGCTGTTTGGCTCTGTAATATGGGAAAACCCAGTCCGCCCAAAGTTTTGTCAGCATTCCCACACCCATTTCTGGCTTCCCCTGACAGGTTCTGACAGGCAGTTCTTGGCGCGAAGCCCCGGCCGAAAAGCAGCTTCGAGCTCCGATCGAACACAGTTCCGATAGCTGAACATAACAGAGGATGGGTACATGTTTTCCGTAGTAAAAAAAACGAGGTTCTGAGAAAGAAAATGACATAATTTGGGCCAACGTTGGATATGAAAAACCAGGCGAAAACGGCCACAGGGGAAGGAGATAGAATTAGAAGCTCAATAAATTAAAGAAATCAACCT
>Ga0307517_10015026_pt1 | contig 10321 bp, 16 predicted proteins | sample 23_EM_MG_FD_194515 | JGI IMG/M metagenome (GOLD analysis project Ga0307517, IMG submission 194515) | Populus trichocarpa ectomycorrhiza microbial communities from riparian zone in the Pacific Northwest, United States - 23_EM | ecosystem: Host-associated > Plants > Roots > Unclassified | place...
TGCGCGGCCGCTACGGTGCCGCTGTAGCCGAGCTGGCCAGAAGCACTGGCAGTGTTGGCGGCCTGGGTTGCCGCGATCGTGCCAGTGATCCCGCTGCTGCCCGCGGGAAGATGCAGCATGCTCGCGATGTTCGGGCTGGACACCGATGAGGCACCACCCGAGGTGGTGAAGTTTCCCGCCGTGATGATCCGGTACGCCGAATCGTCGGAGTCGTTGTCCTCGATTTCGGTCCAGTTCGTCGGCGGCGTATGCGTACCGCCGGACTCCGAGTAGCCGTGCCAGTCGAGAACACCGTCCGCGACACTGTTCAACGTCACGGCTGGCCACGCAGTACCGCTGTTCGTTGCCGATGTCAGCGACACGGTGGACAGGTTCGCTGCCGTGTCCACGCCGCGGTACAGGGTGGCCTGGCAGGTCGTCCACATGGACCCGGTCCAGCTGAACGTGTAGGTGCCGGTGTCGGCGGCGGTGAGACGCTTGATGTAGGTGTCGATCTTGCCGGACCCGTTGACCGCCTGCGTCCTGGCTACCCAAGGGGCTCCAGGGGTCGTGACAGCGGGGTTGATCGACTCCCACCGGGACAGGCGAACAACCACCACGTCATCAACAGCGGCGCCGGTCGGGACAGGAACCGCACGCGATGAAGTGAAAGCAGTGTTGCCGGTGGTGGTCGAGTCGATGTAGGTGACGGCCATGCCACCCCCGGTAGCTATACGGAGCAGGTTGCCGGTCGGACGCGAACGAGCTAATCCCCAGGGTTTGAACTGCCTAGACGGCTGTCCACGAAACGGTCTGCAGGAGCGTCACACGCCCCGGTAGGGTGTCCAGCCGGTCGAACGTCGCGGAGATGTTCGTCGCCGTGATCGCCAGGTGCTGCGTGTTGTCCTCGTCCTGCGTAACCGTCGCCCAAGCGAGGGCCCCGTTAACCATGTCCTGCCACGGCACCCGCTGGATGGTGACCTGATCCGGAGCGGGGTCGTTGTTCAGCGTGACTATCCCGTCGCCATGATCAGTGAAGTCGAGTTCGTCGGCCATCAGGCGTTGCCCGCGGTGATGGTGAACGATGTCACCGCGACGCTCCCGCCGATGGTGAGGGCGACAGCGTTCAGGTTCAGGTCCGAACCCGACGTACCCACATCGCCGTCGACCATGGCGGTTGAGCCGGCGGAGTTCCAAAGCCGGAAGTGGGTAGCGGTGCCGGTCGCGTCAGCGGATGCGTCCGACGTGATCGAGTTCAGCGTGAGCACACCGCCAGACGCCGCCGGGGCGAACGTCGCGTTGCACGTCAGCTCCGCCAGGAGCGTGCCGGTGATCGACGCAGCCACGTTCGCCGGTCGGGTGCCGCTGTAGATGCGGAGCTTCGCGGTTGTGCCCACCGCCGTCGTGACCTGATCGAGTTGAGCGTTCCGGATCGCGGTGCTGTACGAGAGGGCCATCAGTCGCCAGCCTTCCGGGTCTCGGCCTTCTTGGCCGGAACGGCCTTCTCGACCTGGTCCTCGACCACCGGTTCCCCGATGCCCGCCGCGCACATGTCGGCGCCGACGTTGTCCTCGACCTCGAGCACCTCGCCGGCATCCGGCCAGTCCCGGCCGTTCAGCAACCCGGTCGGGCGGTTGACGATACGAACCTTCATGATCAACTCCAGATAGCGATGGTGGCCGTGAATGAGGGTGTCGTTCCGCCCGGAAGCGGCCACGACACACGAGCGAAGGCTCCCCGCGACTGCGCCACACGCCACACGGTGACCCCGGTCGCCGAGATGACCGGGATCGTCTCGTCGACGTTCGCGGCTAGCCATGTGGTGCCGTCGTTGGAGAACTGCACTACCGGCGCCCACGTCGGACTGGTGCCCGACACCACGTCGACGCCGATGTGCACCGACACGGCCCCACCAACGTTGCCGACGGGCTGGACTGTGGCGGTGGCTGTGTTTCCGGCAGCCGTGACGACAGTGGATGACGCGTGCTGCGTCGTGATCCTCGGCATGATTGCTCCAAGCTCTCTGAGGCAAGGCAAGAGCCCCCAGCAATCGGCCTTGGTACTGGCTGCGGTGTCGTTCGTGAGCAGCAGAGACGGCCCGGGTTGGGCCGTCTCTGCTTGGGATCAGGTTGCGCTGTTGGCGAGGTACTTGCAGGCGTTCGGGTCGACCGTGACGGCCCCGGTACGGACCAGCGTCCGGAACGCGACCTGGTCGTTGCCGAAGGCGTATTCATTCGATCGCTCGAATCGTAGGCCGCCCGCGATGCGGATCTTCAGGGCCGACATCTCGCCGAAGTAGATCGACTTCGCGTTCGCCGCCATCGCCGGCAGCTGGGGTACGACGTACGCCGGCTTGCCGAGGATGGTGTCCGGGTCGCCCGCGGTGAGCGCAGGCTGCCAGATCGACGACCCATTCGGTGCGCCCTTCAGGTTCCGGATCGCCGCGAAGCTCGAGTCGGCCATGACCCACGCCGAGTTCGTCCGGTACTCCGGGAGCACCGAGTGGAACAGGTTGACCAGCAGGTCGGAACCCATGCCGGCGGTGGCCTGCGAGCCCAGACTGACAGTGGTGCCGACCGGGCCGGTCACGCCGACGGTGGTGAACCCGGCGATCAGGGCGGTGGTGCCGATGTAGGACAGGGTCCGGGCGAGTTCCCGGCCCGCCGCCATCGAGATGTAGCCCTCCAGGTCGAAGTTGGTGTCCGACACCAACTCCGACGGCACCAGGGTCAGGTAGCCGTACTTGGAGACCGACAGGTTGACCGTGGTGAGCGTCGCGTCGTTCGCGGTGATCGCGCCGTTCGCAGAGATCGCGGCCGGCAGGGCGGCGTTCGCCGTGCCGGTCGTGGCATGCACCGTCGCGACCGGCAGCGGCAGCGTGTTGCCGTCGGTCGTGTTGAGGATGTCGACGCCGGACTGCAGAAGCTGCGACCCGGCGACCGCATACTGCCACAGCTGGCCGTACACGCCGTCCTGCGCGACGCCGCCGGTGGCCGACATGGCACGCGTCTCCTGGCCACGGGTCGCCATGGCGCGACGCTCCGCACCCGGAACCGCGGCGATGTCGAACACGTCGCCGACACGGGCCTCACGAGCCCACTTGCCGAATGCGGCGTCGGCGTCGGTCTGGCGCTGCTGCTCGTTCGGCTGCTTGCCGGTGACCTTGCGGAACGACTCCTCGAGCTCACGCCCGCGGTCCTCGCCGTCCTTGATGGCCTTGGCTCGCCCCAGGAGTGTGCCCGCCTCGGCGAACATGCCGTCGAAGGCCGCCTGCTCCTCGACGGACAGCTCGCGGCCCTCGGTCACGCCCCTCTGGGCGATCTCCTGGGCCTCGTTGATGAGCGCTGCGCGGCGCTCCATCAGGGTGTCAGCAATGCTGGACATGTGTGGGTCCCCTTTCACGGGACTCGGATGGGTCGTGCATGAGTCCCGGTGGGGGCTGCCCTGCCGGATACGTACTGGTGGTGCGCCACGGTCAGCGGGTGGTTTTGCCTGCCCGCCGTGAGTGGTGGTCTAGAGGGTCGCGTCAGGGTCCAGCAACGCGATCGCCGCGAGAGCAGCCTGAGCCGAACGGCGCTGCTTCACCGGAGCGACACTGTCGGTGCGCTTGAAGAACTTGATCAGCTCATCGCGCTCCGCCAGGCCGCGCACGTCGGTGACCTCGACGCTGAACTTGCGGGCCAGCGACTCGTACGCCGAGCCCGGGCCGACGAGCGCGCCGCCGACGCGCTGCTCGATGCGGGCCAGCGAACGGACGTCCACCGTGCGCCCAGAACGCACGCCCACCGAGGTGTCCAGGTAGGCCGGGGTGTTCACCGGCGCCACATCGATCAGGCGGACCGACTGCAGGGTCCGCATCGGGTAGCCGGTGACGTCGTCGGTTGCCCAGTCGTCATCGAAGGCGATGAACGCGAACGAGGACTGCCGTACGTCGCCGCGCTGCACGAGCTCGTGGACGTCGGCGCGGCTCGCGGGCAGGTCGACGTGGTAGGTGAGGCCGACCTCGTCGAGACCGAGGCGGAGCGTGCGGGCACCCGTCGTGCCGAGCAAGAGGTTGTCCTCGTGGTTGTAGCGGGCCAGCACGTCGGGCCAGCCGTCACCGTGCGACTTGTTGAAGGCGCGTGCGTCGATCTGCTCGACGAAACCACCGAGGTTCTGGCTCATCCGGCCGAACTTCGCGGCATACCCGCCGATAGTCATCTTGTTGTCGGCCGCGGCGCGGATCTCCACCGGGACCGACGTGAAGCGCCGCTCAGCGTCGCTCATGGCAGTTCTCCTCTTGTCAACGGATCTACAGATGGTGCGGGCATGTTGTGGAAGTCGCCGCCCGGAACAGGTGGCCGGTCCTCGAGCGCCCGCGCTTCGTTGAGCGACAGCCGCCCATCCTTCAGCTGTGCACCGATAACGTCGGTGCGGGTCTTCGTATCGGTGCGGAACGTCGCGTCAACGTTCAATTTGACGACCTGACGCTCCGGAAGCAGCCGGTTGAACGCGTCCTCGAGCCGCACCATGTACGGGCGCATGTCGTTCGCCCGGTTCAGCGACCTGGACTCGTCCGTGCTGTACGTCAGCGACCCGACCGCCTCGCCGCCGATCTCGCGAGGGTCGATGCCGTAGATGGCAGCGATCTGCGAAGCGGTCAGCTTCAGGGTCTCGATGAACTGCGCATGCGACGGCGGGATCACCGAAATGCTCAGATCCCAGTCGCTTCCGGTCACGAACGGCTTCCCGGACGTGAAAGCTGCCACTGCACGGTCTCGAATCACCTGCGCGGAGTCACCATCGAGCACCTGCTGAGTGTTCTTCAGCACCGCGGGGGGCAGTCCACCCCCACGTCGCACGTCGGCGTAGTCCTGCGCGGACAGGCCCGCTTTCACGATCGCCGCGTAGTGCTCGATCGGCGACAGCCCCAGGGTGCAGCCGGTGGGGACGATCCATGGGACGTGCACGAGTTGGCTCGCGCCGACTGGCTGACCGGCCACGTACCACTGCTTCGTGGTCTCGTCGAACGACCACCAGTCCCTGCGAAGCCAGTTCACCACTGTCGGGTAGCCGAAACTGTCGGTTTCGACGATCCAGCCCACCGCATTTCCTGCGGTCGCCATCCCGAACCCGGCCTGACCGATCCACGAGCCGACCCCTGGACGACCGGGCTCATTCTGGCTGCGGAACAACTGCGGCAGCGGAACCGTCTTACGGGCCTCGCCGTTCAGTTGATACGAGTCCAGCGGCAGCGTGGACAGGAAGTCGACGATAAACCGGATCGACGAGTACACCGGGGCCAGATGTGTGGCCTTTTCCGTCGAAATGGACCGCGAATCGTAGTCGGGAAAGGTGTTGAACCACTGGTCGCCGGATCGCTGCTCGGTCCTACGGAAGAACAGGCTCACTTCACGTCACCGCGCTTCGGGCGGGCGGGACGGGCAGCGAGCGCCGACCCGAGAAGGATGACCACGCCGGCCACCGCGAGGCAGGTCCAGCCGATCCACCGGTAGGTCAGAGCGGCCAAACCGGCAGCGATCAGCAGCAGCGCGAGCGCGTCGAGAAGGGTGGTGAGGATTGCGCGCATCAGCCCCTCCTCAAAAGACGGATAGCAATGGGTCGTACGAGAAGCCGAGCAGATAGTCCGCGATGACAGCCCCCTCCAGCGGCGACACGTCGGCACTGGAGTTCCTGCGCCCCACCGCGCGACGGTCGAGCACCGGCCTCCACTGCGCACCGCGTACCGCGTCCTCGAGTTCGGGATGACTCATGTGTGCGATCACTGCCGTCTGGACCTTGTCGAAGAACGCAGCGCTCGCATCCTGCACGTCCGAGGTCGACAGCAAGCGCAGGTTCACGCCTGCGGCTTTCAGGGGGTCGATCAGGTCAGCGGCGGGTCCACGGGAGTCGATCCCGACCCGGCACTTCAGTTTGTCCTGCAGCCGCTTCGCTTCGGCGACAACCCAGTCGGTTCCGCGACGGCGGTCCAGCAGCCCGACCAACTCACGGCCCGGCAGCGGAGTAGCACCAGAGATGGACGACCAGGCACGATCTACCGAGACGGCGATGCCCAGCGTGATTCCGGACGTCGGGGGCTCGTCCTGTGTCGGGATAGCGCACCGGGCCCACTTGTCGGCGCCGAAGATGTGCTCGAGGTGACCCGGGTCGTCCCACCAGCCCAGACGTTCACGGGCGAACTCTTCTGGCGGAAGTGCGCGTCGTTCATTGCGGATGGTGTCGACGAGGATGCGGCGACCCATCTGCGGGTTCGCCATCTGCCACAGATCCTCGTCGTCGAGGACGCACCCCGAAGTTCCCGGATCGTGGATGCACTGCGGGTTTAGGCACGCCTCTTTCGGTGCGCACCACTCCACATAGACCATCGACGGTGAGCCCTTGCGGCCACGGTCCCGGATGCCCCGGAGGACTTCGGAGTCCGCGTAGCCCGCCGACGAGCCATACCAGACCTGCGGCTCTGTCTGCGCAGACAGGAGAGGCAGCAGTGAACCCATGTGCACGGGCTGGAGAGCGAACGCCTCGTCCAGCACCACGCGCTTGCCGGACAGACCCTTACCGCCGGACTTCGTACGGGCCTTGAACCTGATCCGGCACCCGTTCAGGAGCTCGATCGCCTCATCGCCGTTGCTGCGGTGAATGTGCTTGATCTCGCGGTCCAGATCAGGACTGGACTCGATCAGCTCCGACAGATCCCTGAACGCTTCCTGCGCGGTGGCAAACTCATGCGCCGACCACACCAGCAGCGGAACCTCGGCGATGAACGCCTCACCCAGTGCGGCGATCTTGAACAGGCCCGTTTTGATGTTCTGACGGGCCCCGATCACCGCAATCTCGAACGCGACCCGTCTCCCGGTGCGGTCCAGGCCGAACATCGGCTCGAGCACCAGACGCTGCTCCGGGTCAGCGGGGAAGCCGACCATCTCCGCCAAGTCCGCTACCTCGGGGGCCAGCGAGTCGGCGTAGTCGGGAGCGGTGAGGTGGGCCGGCTTAACCAGCGTTTCGTTTGCGGTCACGGCGCGCCCTCAGTTCATCCAGGCTGCTGGCCTTCGGGGCGTCCCTCATGGCCTCAGCCATCACCGAACGAAGCTCCTTGCTGATCGGCGCGACGCTCAGCCCCATAGCACGCGGGTCCGACATTCTCCGGGCAAGCTCGATCGCCTGCTGACCCAGCGCCGTCTCCGCCACGCCAGCGGCCTCGAGCTCACTGCGGGTCGCTGCCAGGAGCGGGGCGACCGCGTCAGGGTCCGACGGGGGGCGGATCGGCTCCACAGACGCCTTCACGCCCGCTCTGGAGCCACGTTTGCGGCATGCGGGGCCGCAGTAGGTCGCACGAGGCGACTTGGCCTCGAAGGAGGTCCCGCAGGCCGTGCACTCGACTGTCCTCACCGGGGGTCACCTCCCGCTCAGGGTCGTCACTGTGACTGTGTGTGACCAGGGAGGGATCAGACGATGAGTGCGGTCATGGTCAATGTGTGAGTTAAAAACTTTCAGAGTTGCCAGCGCCGTAACTCAGTTACGCGACGCTTGTATGTTGCTGTGTTGCCACCCATGGGGCACTCACGGCCTACATGCTCAGGTCCGCGGTAGATCGAGCGGTCCACGTCGTCATGGCCCAGGTGCCACGGCATGCCCGGCTGGAGGATGTAGCCACAGCGCCAGCACATGAACACCTCGCCGGCTGCCATGCGCGCCGCGTACTGAGCTCTCAGCGCTTGGTGCTTGGCACCCCATCCACCCTTGGTAGTGCTACCGGGCGGCTTGGGTCTCCTTGCCATGCGTCATCACCTACCTATGACGCAGTAGCTAGTGGGTTGGTGCCTACGCCGTGAAGGGGGGAGTGTGGGCCTTGAGTACCCGATGGATCCGCGCTGCTTCTACCAGGCTGACCGAGTCGGGCATGTGCACTACCGCTACCGGGTCACGGTGCAGGCCAACAGCGTCGAGGTGGCGCAGTGCGTCGCGGTACTGAGTCGCGAGCGCTGTCTCTTCCTTGATCTGACGGTCGCAGTCCCCGACCTGCTTGAGTAGGTTCTCGCGTTCGGTCTTGCTCGCCGCGATGCGCCTCTCCAGCGTGTGGATCCGACCGTTCATCTCGCTCTTCAGTTCTTGCATGGTCTTGCGCTCCTTGCGTGGTCTTACTGAGATGCGGGTGCCTCGTGGTCTTGGCATACGAGCTCCACCACTGGGTCACCGTGGTCAGTGGGTACGGGACGCTCAGTGTCGGCAGGCTGAGGGCAGCCGGGTTCGATACACACTGGTTCGCTCATCGGTTCACGGCTCCATCACGGGTAGTGGCTCGGCATGGTCCAGCTCATACACGGGCTGACCCGGATCAGTCGAGCGCTTCACGTAGACCCACAGCGCCACGTTGTTCTGGATGTACAGGCGGTCATGGGCTGGCGAGGTGGTGGCTGTCTGGCCATCGAAGGGACCGCCGGTGAGCTGGGCATTCTCGGTGTACGCCAGCCCTCGGGTCTGGATGGACGTCCCTCTGAGTTCGGTCATGTTCCCACCTGGATGATGAAGGGCTGGGAGTAGGTGGCGTCCACTGGCCGGCCAACAGGGGCGTCGTCCAGTGAGCCTGTCATCGCCAGCTGAGGGTGGGCCTCGATGCAGTCGCGGCACCAGATGTCACCGTGCCAGGCGTACAGCGTGCCGTCTTCACGGTTGCAGTACTCGCAGGCTTCGGTCACGGCTTGTCCTCGTCGCGGAGTTGGAACCTGCGGGCGCGCAGGCCGTGCTCGTCAGGGCAGGCGCCGAGATGCCGCAGTCCACCGTGCGCTTCTCGAGGTTCGCCGCATCTCGCGCAGATGGCGGCCAAGCCAGGATCGGGTAGCCGTCCACCGTGGGGACGTGGCTCACTCAACGCGACACACGTCCTTGGCAGGTGGCGATGGTGTACCCACCGTCCGAGGTGTTCTCGCTGACCACCACACCGTCGACCGTGATACGGCAGGTCACCGAACCCAGACCCTGACCGTTCTGCACCGACAGGTACACGACGTCACCAGTGCTGAACGTGTAGGTGCCTGTGATCGGCAGGAGGCCGGTCTTCTGGGTCGTACCACCGGGGGCTTGGGCTGTGACCATGCCGGTCCTGCCTGAGCCGTAGGCAGCGTCAGCGGCGGCTTGGTACTCCACGGTGTGGGTGGTGGAGGTTGGGGTGGTGGGCGCTAAGCCGTCCGTGGCCCACAGTGCGACACCGATGACGGAGACCGCGATCAGGGCCAGCAGTACGAAGGCCGCCACGGCGAGGCGGTTGCGCTTCGCCGGCGGGCGTCCGGGGTTAGGCAGGAGCGGGCCGTCCGGAGTCCACTGGGTCTGGTGCTGCTGCGTCATGGTTGCCCCCTGTTGATGGGGGCTTAGACGCGTGCCCTGACCGGCCGGTTCCCTGGCTCCCCACTCGGAGTGTGGCACTGGTTGGTCACTGTGCGGTAGGGGCTGGGTGTCGCGCTTCATGGCTTGGGCTTCCACTCGTCCAGGTAGCCGCGACGCCCGGCATACCCGGACCCGAGTAGCCGCAGCGTCTGGTCCGCTAGGTCCTGTGGGCGACCACCGTCATACCAGGCGTTCTCCGGTTCACCCTCGATCCAGGTGATGCAGTTGGCGACGACGGCGCGCTTGGCCTCTACGTCTGCCAGCACTGACGCCGGGTCGTGGCGAGCGATGAACCGTTTCGTCCCATCGACCATGAAGTCGTACGCCCCACAGGCCACCGGATACGGGTTCCCGTCGGTCACGGTGTACACATAATCGGCGTCGTCCGGCGACGTCCATTCGGCGCTGCCGTTCACCTTCGCTGCGGTGTTGGCACCAGACTCGTCCTCTTTGAGGACCTGGAGCAGCCATGCCGCCAGTTCACTCTTCACGGGGTCGCTCCACCGGCTTCATGCCCTGGGCGACCGCTCGCTTGTAGTCATCGCGGATCAGCGACCTGATGAACTCGCTGCGGTTCGGGACCGTACCCGACCAGGTCGCTGCCTCGTCGGCGTCACCGTTCGCGTACCGGTACTGGACGAGCGCGTTGAGGACCTGCTCCTGACGAACGGAGAGGCGTAGGTTGATGACCCTGCTTGCGTCTGACACGAGTCTTACTGTACATCGCGTGTCTTACAGACGCGAGCCCTAGCCACGCCACCATCCGCGCTGCTCGCGAGCGCCTGTACGGCTGGTCTCCCACGTCTCGACGAGCGGCCAGATCGCCGGCTCAGTCTTGGTGGGGCGGTGTCTGCCGCGTTTCAGCCTTGGCCAGCGCACGAGCGATCGCCACCTTCAGCCTCACGAGCCAGTGCTGTGGTCGCCTGTGGCGGCCCCGTTTCATCCACACCCCCAGTGTGGTTAC
>Ga0307517_10015027_pt1 | contig 10320 bp, 10 predicted proteins | sample 23_EM_MG_FD_194515 | JGI IMG/M metagenome (GOLD analysis project Ga0307517, IMG submission 194515) | Populus trichocarpa ectomycorrhiza microbial communities from riparian zone in the Pacific Northwest, United States - 23_EM | ecosystem: Host-associated > Plants > Roots > Unclassified | place...
GGACGCAGAGAAGAAGCGACGCGGAGCGAGCACGATCAGGAGGAAGAGGCGACGAGAGGGAGAATCTGGGGTAGTCTGGACGTCGGGAGAACGCGACGTTGCGTCAGGACGTAAGAAACGTTGCGACGTTGCCTCAGGACGCACGGGACGCACGGGATGCAGAATATCCGGCGCTTGCGTCAGGACGCAACGCCGGCGGATCAGACGCAAGATCCGTTTTTGCTGATGTGTACTGCTTCTCCGTATACTTATTTCTCCTACACTAGGTATTTTTTGTATCCTTACCTTTCCTGTGGTATTAGCCCAAGATTTACACTCCTTTTCCCCTCTGTGTCTTGGTCACCTGTCTGAACACCATAACTTCTCACTCTTAGTACTTGTTATACAGTACCCTTCCTACAAATTAAATTTGACCTATCTTTGTTGTTTTTAAAGCTTATTCTATCATTTGAAATTATTCACTATAAATTGCTCTCTTAGGTGTAGTTTTAGTCAGTGCTCTGAACTGCTTTGGAGCCTTACAGGCAATACTATAGAGTGTGGTGAAAGCCAGATTGAGACAAAAGCGAAACTGAAGCAAAGGAGCCAACAAGAGTGCACGAAAAAGGCTGATTCGCCACAGTTTAAACAAATAGGTGGCGGTCGTTGGGAAGGTTCAAGTAAATTGCCACTAGCTCCAATCCACCCTTCACCAGATTCTACGGTATCAGGGGACTGTAGGGCTTGGGGAAGGATGAAGAGGTGAAGACATAGCCAACAGGTATTACCAAATACCGGAGGGACTGTGACGACAGAGGTGAGGGTGACCTCAAGGGAACGGCTGACAATCGGTAATAACTGCTCAAGGTGGGTAATAACGCCCAGGGGTGTGTGAGAACTGCTGGAGCTCGGTAAGAACTGCCAGGGACTGCCGACAACATATGAGTCATAAATGATGATGCCTTATAACGGAGATAAATAAATTCTATTCCCACAAGAAAAAGAAGAAAGCATCATACACCAGAGATCACGCTTAGCCTTGCACGATTTGTAACACCACTATTTTTCTTTTTTTCTCCTTTCCCTCTTTTCTTTTTGTCGTTCGCTTATCCAAAAACCTAAAATCACTGTTGGAGTTCCGTGGCGGTTTGGGTCCTTATAGACCGCCGTATAACAATGTAAAGTCCGGCCAAAAGAATTAGTATTTAGTTTTCCGGTAGACTCCCTTTATATAAGTTCATCGCATCACCCAATCACTAAGATTAGTAGAGTGATCGGTCATGAACCAAGACGCTCGAGTATACTCGATAATGGTCGAGCATGATCGAGCAATACCCATGATCGAGCAAATCGATCAGATCATGGATGCTCTGCTCGATCATGATCTGATCGAGAGACCCCTATGATCGAGGTGATCGAGCAGACTATTGATCGAGCAATACTCGATCATGATCTGATCGTGCCCATCACTACATGTTTCCGGTATACGGCTTGACAATTGAACCGTTTTTCAATACCGGGCAGTCCTTCTCTACCCCCGGGCGCCCTATACACTCTCCTTCCGTCCTCCATCACCCATTACCACCCACCACTACCCTGAGCACATGTCTCACCCTGTAGGGCCCACCATCCGACCCAAAGACGGCCGCCCTGCACTTTTACCGCACAAGACTGCCTGCAGATATCCGTCCCTTCCCACCCGATTCAGACACCCACGAATCCCCCCCTGTCCAATTCCGCTTCGGAGGCGCTAGTTGATATTTTTGATCTCCCTTCATCATGTTTCTTTCCAGGAATGGTCATTTATTTATTTGATCACATTTTAGTGCCTTAAAAGTTTCCGATTCTTTAATAATCGAGTGACGGAGCCCCTCACATGAGGGGTGGGGGGTGTTTGAAGTTGGAAGTTGTGTTCTCTTAGGGAATATTTGGGAGGGGAAGAGAGCTCCTTTACAGAAGGAAGTTTGTGTCATTGTGCATTTCTTGTTTTTTTTCTCGGGTATTGCCTGGGGCATGATTCTTGAGGGTTGGGACTTTTGACCTCCGGCTTTGATAATAATGATAAGAGTTTTTTTATTGCCATGGTGAGGATTTATTCCCTGTAATTTACCACACCTGATTCTCGCTCGTTCGGTTATGCTCAACTTCGAAGTAGCTGGTATATATATACTCTGGCTTCTGTAACACTATCTGTTGCCGTGGTCGGCCGATTACCTCATCCGCCCATTCTCACTAACCCTTGAGCTTCTGGAATTCTGGTTACCCCTGCAACCACCACCCGCTACTGTAAAAATTCGAAAAAAAGTCGGTATGCGGATGCAAGGATTGTGGCCAATTGTAGGCCAGGGCTCGCCAATCAGAGTGCGATAATCCTTGCACCTGCATACCGACTTTTTTTGAATTTTTACGGTATGATACTCTGCTAAGCAACGAGAGGGCTGAGCGAGACCTTGGAGTCGGCGGTGTAGATATTATTATGCTGACCAATAATTAAGCCTCGGGGAACACTATGTATCATACCGTAAAATACAGAGCTACAAAAACTCGACCGGTCACATCATTGCCAATTCTCAAGACTCCGAACGGGATCTGAGTATCAAGCAACCTGTACCGTACTCGAGTACAGTGCTCACCAGTCCCAAAGCTAATTTTAATCATTTAGCTTGGGATACCTTACCCCCGGCGAACCACACACCCCCACCCACTCCCTTCGCAGATTTCTTTTTCCATCAACTTTATATCGACAAACTTACCCGCTAACCGCGCCACACAACACTCACCAATCCCGAATTCTTCCTCCTTACCGTATCATACCCAACCGCGCCCAACAAAGACCCCTAACCGACCCTACCCCACCAATATACCCGACCGCAAGATCTTCCAATCTCCAATGACGTCAAGCCCCACATTCCGCCCCTGCCAGTCCACCCATCCATCCATCAAGGTGCCCACCTACCCTACAGTCATCACCGTAGTCGCGACGAAACTGGGGTCATCACGAACAGGGATTGACGACAAGTAATTTTCTACAACCCTAACCTTGACGATTTCTTTTTTGCCCACCAAATACCCCTGTTCGTCACCACCCCTGTTTCGTCGCGACAACGGTGGAGACTGTAACCGCACATCATAAAATGAAACAAATCCGATCACGCACGCGGGGGCGGGGGGGGCCCCTGTAATGCACTGCGCCCATGGTGGTGGCTTGGCTTGAGACAAGCTTTTTCAGCTGGGCGGGAAATTCCATGGCGATTGTGCAGTGCGCCAAATGCGAGTCAGGGTTTACGATGGAAGGTGCTTGGGCAGGGATAGGTTCGCGAGTGCTCCGCCGCGCTGGTATCACGGTGTCGCGACGAGCACAGGTGCTTGGGAAGCACTACCGCTTCCGGTAGTTTACCCGGCGTAATTTAGCTACGACGGAACTCGGTGCTAGGCTGCGCACCAACAGGGATTAGTTGCTCGTTGCTGGTAATTTGTAACCCTAACCCTGATAAAAATCCTTTTCCGCCGGCAGAATGCTCCGGTTCGCTACCTGCCTACTTTCGCGCTGGTACGGCTAAGGCTGTAACCAAGAAATGGTGGTAGTGTGCAGAGCAACGAACCACCTCCCCACTCGCAATATTCACACCGAATTTTCTCTTCTTTTTTCCAAAGAAACAGGAGTATCATAGCTGTTTTTTATTTATCACAGTGCGAACATATATTTTTTGTAATAGCATGATATAAAACAAATTGTAAACAGACAACTAAGTTAGAAGGAGAAAATAAAATAAAATCATTGTACCGCAGGAACTGGAGTGATTAGATCTCAATCTAAGACGTCCAGAATTTCCTCCGTCGGGCTGGTGGGGAAAAACACAATGAAAAGACTCGCATGCAGCACATGGGCTGACGCGAGTGGAATAGAAAATACGACTGACCCTACTAGGAGAAGCGACGCCGATATCCTAATGCGAGGTCTAGCACCCCCCCGCTCTAGTCCAAATATGCAATGCACCGGACAAGGAAGAGTCGGAAACCGGGAGAGAGAAAAAAAAGAAAAAAGGTATGATGTAGAAAAGGGAAGGAAATACGCTAGAAACTAAAAGAAACCAAAGCAAATACGGGCGCTAAAACAGAAAACGTAAAATCAACTGCGAGAAATCAAGAGTATAGTAGCGAGACGTGACAAAATATGGGTTAGCGAGATGTATGTCAGACCCCCACCAAACGAAGCAAGGAAAAAAACGCCTTTTCTCTACCCTACCCACCGTTTTTTCAAAAAGAAACAAAATATGGAAAACACACGGGTACCTTTCCCCCCCCCCCACCCCCACCCGCCAACCTACCGAAACCCCATAACCATCCTCATCCTAACCCCCATAATCCTCTTCATAATCACCTCCCACCCTTCCCTGTGCGCAGCGCGTACATGGACTCTCATATTGTCCTCCCTAGCCGTGGTATGCCCGCAGACATCACAAACTAGGTGCTGCTCACTGTGCTTCGATGCCTCGTGGCGGTTGCGGTCTTTTCTCGTAGTGTAGCTAGTGCACGAAGTGCAGGCCTCATAGCGGCAGCAGAAGCGGTGTTTGGGGTCTTTGTGATGGTGGTGGTGGGTTGTTTCAGAGTTTTGGGTTGTCGCAGTGGGGTGGCAGTGAGGGGAGGTGCAGGGGAAGGTTTTCTTTTGGCGGAGTTTGGAGGTAGGTATTGCGGTAGTGGGGGGAGGGGTGGTGGTGGTGAGTGTGGGTGTAAGTACCGAGTGGACGGTAGAGGGCGGTGGAGGGGGCGGCACGATAGGGGCGGGCGATGTGGTTGTCGAAGGGAGAGAGAAGGGGGTTGGCGGGAGCACCGAATATTGTGTGGGACCTTGGAGGGGGTAGTCTGTCGTGGGATTTGAGGGTATGGGTTCCGCCAACGTGGCTAGGATCCGGGGGATTCCTTCATCAGTAGCAGCTAGCAAGTCTTTTACAAGCATTGCGTCAGGAGTGGCCAAGTCAAAGTTGAATAGGTCGGAAGGGTCCTTCCAGATTGGTAGGTCTGTAGTCTCAGTGGCCAGGAAGTGCGACTCCGAGAATTTAAGGGTTGGGTGCGGATGAGGATGCGTGCCGATCGCAGGAGCACCATTCGCTTTTGGTGTTGCGGGAGGAGATAGTTCTTGAAGATGTGGTTGTCGTTCTTGTGGGGGAAGGGAAGTTGTCTCCTCGGAATCTAAGGTGTTAGGTACATCGCTAAGGAGACAATCTTTGTTGATAAAGTCGTCGAAGATGGCACCGAAATCGACGAAAGATGAGGGGCTCTGTATGGAAGCCATGGCTGTTTAGGAGAATTTTGAAGAGTGGTGAATACTGTTGATATCGCTAGAGGAGGGTATGTAAGAAGATTGCCGCTAATCGCTGCGCTGTCGCTATGAGGTAAAGTCGGGCAATGTCTAGGTCTGTTCCGCCCACGGCAAGATTTGCTCGCGGCCGTGTGATAGTCGATATTGGTGAAAGTGGTGTTTTGGGTATCTTGAAGTGTAATCGAATCTAAGACACTATTAGCACTCCGGCTCACGATTTGACTTCAAATAAGAATACCTAATGTACCGGGTATGCCTCGATACAGAATGATATGTGAACGTAGACGAATATTGTTAATATTTGGGAGGTGTTGAAACAAATTTCTACAAGGCCTAAGTGTTAGCTAGAATATCCGACAGGGTATCGCAAGAAATGTACTTACAGATAATGTAGCTTGCGTATAGGGGGATTAGCAAGCTGGGGAAAACATTTGCCGGAGACGAATAGATCCTCGTAGACACCATGGCTGGTCATTGCGCTACTTGCACACAATGTTCCCCTCATATGTCCGCGAAACTGTGATAGAGGAAGTTCCAAATTCCTCAAGATTATAAAGCCACAAAAAAACAATCCCTGAACACTTGACACTGATTCAAAGCCGCAGATCAGACTTGCCGTATTAGCCAGGATGGCGACAGCCAGTGCGGAAATAAGCTTCGAAGCGTAGCTGGTACCTCTCGGGCAGGGACGAAAAAATCGGAAAAATATTTCCGCCGCTTCCATACAAATACCGGTAATTGTGGAGAGAATACCGGTGACTGTGGAGATGTGCGTCAAATTTTCCGATTTTTTTGTCCACACCCGAGTACAACCAGCAACCCGTGACGTGTGGGTATGTTGGAAAAGTAGCTCGGTAGAGGGAGAGAGTCCTAGAAATTGTATATGTGGTCCATGAATTGTATAAGGTATGAAATCGTAGTCTGTGTTACCAAACTGAGTGCGGTGAGCCGGATCAGTTCGATATTGGTTGCATTTGTTGAATATCTACTCGATAATCAGTAAAGCTGCAACTTAACCCCCGAGAAACAGTGGCTCAAATTACCTTTTTCATGGAAACCCGGATGAACAATGCCAAGGGCAGCAATAGTCCGATTATAAGCCTTATGAATAGGAGATTTGGGGGTGTGAGGCTAGAGCTCGGCTCGGCCAGCCGCATGTCCCACCCTGTATGCGCCCTATTGATGTACACTGGGGGGGGCCGCGTGCCAGGAGGCCGTGAGTTGGAGTGTAAAGTTGGTTGCGCGGATTGATGGCCATGGGGGTCCATTGCGACAACCGCGTTGGGATAAGGGTTGGTTGGGCAAGAAGAAGGGGTATGAATCCGAATCCCCAGTATGCGAGAGAGAGCAGACGAAAGTAGGCCTTAGGCAAGAAGTAAGGGGAATATTTTGGTTAGCGTCGCTAGAGTTCCAAGGCGAAGAGTAGCAGGAGGGGGTGCCCTTTTTATCTCGCTCCAGACAAAACTGGTGTGGGAGGGGCCTAATGAAAAGGCTTGGCATGCAGGGGGCCTGACAGGGAAGAGACTGGCAGGGTTGGGGGGGGTGACTTTTTGTGCGATGAAGCTCAGCCTTGACAGAACCTTTTCGTGCGGAGCGTCATTTTGGGATGAACATGGGATTGTGGTGCAAGGACTGGCTATAAGTTATGGAACAGTTATTTAAGGTCAACCAGCCATATTATCCCTGCCGGTTCCGGTTAAGAAGTTCCTACCTTTGTACTGGAACCGGCACAGCCACACACCTTGGGTTCTGGCCCAGGCTGGTACGGTAACACAACCGGGCTAGAATGCATCCGCGATAAAATTTTGTCACGGCGCAACAGACAGCTGTCATCGAGTACTGGTGGAGCTGGATTGAGTTCCTCGAGGATTCGCTTAGCATGAGGTGCTGCAGAGATTTGTGCAGACGTCAAATCCCGTTACCCACGCTACCCACAGCGCTGTACCGTCCCGAGTTATACCGGCGCTCGTACAGCCTCGTGCGTTTGAAGACATAAAGGCTGCAGGTCTACATCCTTTGATATGCTATGCTTCTCGTGACCCCTTGAACGAGCTTGACAGCAGTGCATAAGGTAACTCCGCCCGCGGGTAAAGCACTTCTCCTATGCGACCGCAAAATTAAAGTGCGCTTCGTTTAAACCATTCGCTCCGAAATAAAAGCTAAAACTAAAAATTAAACGGGTATCATATCGGCAAAGCCACAGCACCGGTGGATTTCCTTCTTTTCTGACGGAAGAGAAAATTTGTGGTCAACTTAAACTACTCGGGCGAGTATTTAGTGGCCGGTAGCGCAGCCATACTAGTACTCCCAGCGTGGCATGCAAGCAAGAGCTAGGCGAGGACCTGTGTTGCCCAACTATCCTAACTTACCGCTACGGTACCGAAAAATGGAGTCTCCTACCGTAGGGCGGGGGAGACTGAGCGCAATAATGATAATAAGCACTTGGAATTTATTGAAGAAAGAAAAACTCCATATACAGTAAAATGATCACAGCACAGTTTATTTTTTTGAATAATAAAATAATAATCCTCCGAAGGAGTAAGTTACTCCAGGATATGGGATTAATGGTTGTCAATGGTAGCTAATTTTTTTAAAAATTCGGTGTTGAGAGAATGCTTGAAAAACTGGAAGCAACAACTAGCAGAAATATCTGATGTTGTTCCATTTTAGGAAAGCAGGCAGCTTGGCATCGCTGAACAAACAGAGAATGACGGATTAGGTTGCGCTCATTCTTCCTGCCCTAGAGCCTCCCGAAAAATACTCAGCTTCTATCACGCGAATTTCCGAATCCGGATTAGTTCAGGCCCAGATGCAGCACATTGTCAACCCTACTCACATGACCACACGTGACTAGCACTGGTAAGAGCCGCAAGAGAGTCGGCGCTAAGATCTGTCGGAGACTAACCGCACCTTTGCACTGGAAGATCTACTAGAACTGCAGTGCCCTAACCATTCCCGGGAAAATCAATGGGGGTCGTTTGGTAAGTGGACAGGGGCAGGAGCGCAGCTACTCGCTTTCAAGACAAGACATTCTCACAGATATCTTGAGAGTACGGTTCCGGAAGTTTTTGAATAAAACCTAGCAAATCTAAACTGCAATGTACATTTGTTTCGGGTTGAGATCGCGCAACTGTGAGGACGCGGACGGGGTAAGGTGTGTTGCGATGGACTTGCGTCCTTCCCGTGCGGAATCCATGGGATGGGTAGGTGCCTTGATGGAAAGGACGCTTCGGTCCTCACCACTTTTTGTTTCATTGGTTGTGTAGCCTTGTGGCAAGCTGTCCGGAGGCGTTATTTCCTGCCAACCCGGCAAGTTGGATTGGGATGTTAGCAATTGGGTGGTGTTAATGCAGCTTCGGCTAGGATAGTTTCATTGTTGGTGAGTATCTGCTAGGGTATAGCCCCTTCGCGGCATATCTAGTGGTATGTCCTATGGCCCCGAAATTACCCGCGGGATAAGTGGGGCCAACGAGGGAAGTGAAAAGAGGGCTTGCTATGCCTTCTCCGGACTGGTTACTCACCTCTGGCCGACGTTGCCAGTGGTCGTCAGCTTCAGATGGTTATTTTTCATTAGGGTCTTTAATCTAGCCTTCTCTTACAAGTGCGGTGAATATAAGGCTTGTTGACAACGGTCAGAAGAATCTTTATACTATCGTACAGCATATTTCTGTCTAAAAAAAACACCATTTGGAGATTATCTATCGTTCGGGGGAGAGGGAAGAAAACGAAGCGAAGGAAGAAAGGACGATACAAGAGAGAGAAAAAGACCTCCAGGTAGGAATTTACCGAGAGAGGATTAAATATGAAAGGATGAAATCTGCAATCTATAAACTCAACTCCCCGTATCAATAGAAACCACCCATTAGTCAATCTCTAGGGAACCTTGGAAACAAAAAAATCATAAAATCTCATCCAAGTGTGAAAACAATAACAAACAGGCGTAGGAGGGTGTGGTATATATCAGTATACCCTGTGATGGGATACCCTCTACCAGCAAGGGCCGATCTCTGTGCGCGTCACTATGAGTAGCCTGCCCCGGAAAGGGGGGGGCTGCGGCAGCTGTTTCCACGAAGCTCTGTCACATAGACCTCAAAATGTCCCGGGGGTTACCGGAATACGAGACTCTAGAAGAGCTGCCACACTATCACACCCACTCTGGGTGGCATACGAGAGCGGCGTTATACCATCATTATCTGGTTGGTCGGGGTTGACATCTTCCCGCCCTAGTAGTATTTTTACCACTCCCTCACATTCATCCTCGGCGGCATACGAGAGCGGTGTTCGGCCGTAATTGTCTGGCTTGTCAGCGTTGACCTCGTCACGCCCGAGCAGTATCAAAACCACCTCCTCATGCCCATACCAGGCGGCGAACGAGAGCGGTGTTCGGCCGTTATTATCTGGCTTGTCGGGGTTGACCTCTTCGCGTCCGAGTAATATTTTGACCACTCCCTCATTTCCGTTCATAGCGGCAATCGAAAGCGGTGTTTGGCTGCCATTTTCTGGTTTGTTAGGGTTCACATCTTCCCGCTGGAGGAGGATTTCCACAACTCTCTCATGTCCGCGCACGGCAGCAAATGAGAGCGGCGTTAGGCCGCCATTATGGGGCCTGTCCGGGCTGACCTCTTCCCGTCCGAGTAGCACTCCCACCACTGTCTCATGTCCCTGCTCGGCGGCATGCGAGAGCGGTGTTTGACCGTAATTATCTGGCTTGTCGGGGTTGACCTCTCCCCGTCCTAGTAGCATTTCTACCACTGTCTTATGTCCGTACTCAGCGGCAATCGAGAGCGGTGTTCGGCCGCCATTATCTGGCTTGTCGGGGTCGACCTCTCCCCGCTCGAGTAGCGCCTTGACCACTTCCTCATGTCCACTACAAGCAGCCCATGCGAGTGGTGTGCGACCCGAAAAATCTCCTCCGTTGATATCATAATATCCCATCTCCATTAGACCAGCTACAATCTCAACAATTCCGAAGAACGATGCGCAGTGTAGTCCACTGAACGGAGAGGGAGTACCAAAATCCC
>Ga0307517_10015028_pt1 | contig 10318 bp, 8 predicted proteins | sample 23_EM_MG_FD_194515 | JGI IMG/M metagenome (GOLD analysis project Ga0307517, IMG submission 194515) | Populus trichocarpa ectomycorrhiza microbial communities from riparian zone in the Pacific Northwest, United States - 23_EM | ecosystem: Host-associated > Plants > Roots > Unclassified | place...
TTTTAGATAATTTAATATATATATATATATATATATATTATTCCATTATATTTTTGGGTTAATTTTCCAGCATTTCCCTAACACAATAATATTTTTAACCGGGGTTTTACATTCTCCCCACCTTTAAGAATTTCATCCTTGAAATTTCATCTCTTATGCATCAAGAAATAGCTTGGGGTACTTCCTCTTCATTTGTTACTCTCTTTCTCAGGTCTTCCTTTTGATTTGAGAGCTTCTCCACAAAACCTTTATCATAGGAATCTTCTTATTCCTATGCTCGTTTTCACTCTTATCCAACACTTTTACCAGTTTTACTTTTAAGGTCAAATCTTTTTCTATTTCTAGAGGAACTTGTGGTAGTGCTTAGAACGGTTCTACTTCAACCTTTCGTTACAACAAAACAAGAAACACATTATCAATCTTGGCCAATTACAGGGGTAAGGCCAACTTGTACCTACAAGATTAACCCTCTTTATAGCTTTAAAGGGTCTAATATACATCAGTGCAAACATCATCTTTATGCCAAACCATAACATATGTTTTCAAGGGGTAACCTTCAAAAATACTTTGTCTCCAACATTGAATTTGAGAGGCATCCTTCAATTGTCTATATAACTATTTTGTCTATCTCAACCACCTACATTTTATTTTTTATGATCCTTACCTTATCCATGGTAACTTGCACTAGCTCTGGCCCAATTAATCTTCTATTCCCAAGTTTCTCCCAGCACACAGGTATTCAACACCTTCTACCATACAAAGCTTTATAAGGGGCCATTCTTACTGTAGTTTGATAGCTGTTATTGTAAGTAAACTCTACAAGAGGTAGGTGGTCTTTCGAATTTCTTCCAAACTCCAATATACATGCTCTTAACAAATATTTCAAAGTTTGAATCGTTCTTTTTAAATTGTCCATCAGTCTGAGGGTGAAAAGTCACACTCAAGTTCATACTAGTTCCCAGAGCAGGTTGAATGCTTATCCATAAATAAGAAGCAAACCTAGGGTCTCTGTCCAAAACAATCGACACTAGCACCCCATATAACCTCACCACTTCATTCACATACATCTTTGCCAGTTTATAGACCGAGTTTATCATCTTCATAGGTAAGAAATGTGCAGACTTAGTCAGCTGATCAACAATGGCCTAAATAGCATCATTGCCCCCTTTTTCTCTAGGCAGACTTGATACAAAATCCATTGTGATATCTTCCCACTTCCATTCAGTTATCAAAAGTGGTTGTAAAAGCCTTGCCGACTTTTAATGTTCTACCTTCACTTATTGACATAGAACACACTTGGCCATATACTTAACCACTTTTTTTTTTTTTATATTCGACGACCAATAAAATTCTTTTAAGTCCCTGTACATCTTAGTATTTCCTGGATGTACAACAAATTTAGATTCATGAGCTTCTTTTAACACTTCAATTTTAAGAGCATTTTTGTCTGGTAAAATACATTCGCCTATCTATTACCACCATTCCATCCGCTAAGATCCAGAAAGGAGTCTTAATCCCTGATTCCATTTTGGTCTTGATTTTATTCACTTCAACATCTTTTTGTTGGGCTTCCATCACTTTATCCTGAAGTATAGACTATTCTGTTAATTAGGCTTACAAGGATCCCTCAGGTCCCACTTATAATTGGGCATTTATACTATTCAATTCTATCAGTTCTCTCTTATCACATTCCAATAGTTCATCTACCCTTGCCTTATTTTTGTGATTAAGAGCATCAACAATGATATTCATTTTTCTCGAGTGATAGTCTATTACACAATAATAATCCTTAATTAGTTCCACCCATCTCCTCTACCGCACATTTAATTTTTTTTGTGATATCAAGTACCTCAAAATCTTATGATTTATGAAAATCTAAACTTGAGACTTATACAAATAATGTCTCTAAACTCACAAGGCAAATATTACGACAGCCAACTCTAGATCATGAACTAGATAATTAACTTTGCATGGTTTCAATTGTCTGGATGCATAGGCATTCACCTTCCCATGTTGCATTAAAACACCCCCAATCCTTTCCTTGACGCATCACTATAGACTACAAACCCTTCAGATCCTGAAGGGAGGGTTAACACTAGGACAATGGTAAGCCTCCTTTTTAGTTCCTAAAAGCTCTTTTCACAGTCCTTAGACCATTCCCATTTAACTTCCTTCCTAGTTAATCGAGTCTGAGGGGTGCTACCGTGAAAAACCCTTTTATAAACCTTTTATAATATCTAGCTAAACCATGGAAACTATGATTTTTTGTTACATTAGTAGGTCTTTTCCACTTCAAAATAGCCTTCACCTTTCTTGGATTCATAAATACCCTTTTTCCTGATGTGACATACCTAAAAAAGATAAGTTTCTTCAACCAAATCCGCACTTACTCAGCTTGGCATATAGTAGATCATCCTTTAATGTCTGCAATACACACCTCAAATATTGTTCATACTCTAAGTATGGGCTAGAATGAATCAGGATATCATCTATAAACACTACAACATATTTATCTAAGAAAGGCCAGAAAACCCTATTCATCAAATCCATAAACATTACTGGAGAATTTCTTAATCTAAATGGCATTATCAAGAACTCATAATGTCCATAATGAGTCCTAAAAATAGTCTTTAATACATCTCACTCCTTGATTTTCAACCGGTAATACCTCGACCTTAAGTCTATCTTCAAAAATACTCTAGCTCCCTTCAACTAATCAAATAAATCAAATAGGTCATATATCCTTAGAAATGGATATTTATTCTTTACCGTCACTCTATTCATTTGCCGATAATCAATGTGGAGTCCAAGTGTGCCATCCTAATTTCTTACAAGTAGTTCCAGGGCTTCTCACAACAAATTGCTTGGGTGTACAAACCTTTTATTTAACAGTTCTTGAAGTTGGATCTTCAACCCAACTAGCTCTACATGTGCCATTCTATAGGGTGGCTGGGCTATAGGAGAGGTCCCCAATAGTATATCAATAAAAACCTCTACTTCCCTTTATAGAGGTAATCCTAGTAACTCATTTGGAAATACGTTAGGGAACTCCGTTACTATAGAGAGCTAATACAATTTAGTTTCATCCTTTTTTGTATCTATCACACAGGCAAGGTATGCCATACACCTTTTCCTCATCAACTTTTGAGCGGTCATGGACGAAATCATGTAATTTGACATGACATTCCTTTTTCCTTTAGACACAATTTTCCTACTATTTGGTTATTGGAGAGTTACTATTTTTGCAAAATAATCCATTTCAACAACCAGTCCATTCTTAGAATCATATCAAAGTTATGTAATTCTAAAGGTATTATTTACTTTCATTTTATATACACCAATACTAACCCCTAACTTTTTGTATACATGGTCAATGTCTAAAGTTTCTCCTAAAAAGGTACTAATTATAAATTCTCTTTTTTGTTTCACTAGGTTTACCCCAAGTTCTCCCATAATTTTCCTAGCTACAAATGAATGCGTTGCTTTAGGATCAATCAAAGTATATACAGATGAGGAATTCAATCTTAGCATACCTGCCACCATATCAGGAGCAACTCTGACCTTCTCCTGGGTCATATGGAACACTCCTCCATGTGTTCTTTCTCTTTTAGCTCTCAGACGTCCCCTATCATGGTTGGCCCTTAATTGTGTCGGTCTGGTAGGCATGTCTGTTGTGACAAACTATTGCTGATTCTATATTAATTGTCTCTATCCTTGAGCATAATCGATAATCATTATAGGGCATTCCCTCTTTAAATGTCTTTTTTTACACAATAATGACATCTCCAACACAAGTACAAACAATCTCCCTATCTGTGTCCCTTCTGCCTATAAACATAATATCGACCTAGTGATGTTGGATAGTCTTCAAGATGCCTCTTCTCGTATCGGGAACAATGAGGATAAGTGATGGTTTTTTATTATACAGTCCCTCTGGCTGAACTGGCCCTCAAGTTTGATTGTCCCCTAGTTGATCCTCCATCTATACTCTGGAAAAACCCAGCTGTCACCCTTTCTTGACCAGAATTTCATCCTTTCTTCTTAAACTGGTTAAATTGTCATATCTTACCACTATTTAGAAGAGGTTGTTTACCAGAAAAGTCAACATCCTTTCTCTTATCAACTTTATATTGGCTTGTTGGCCCTCATTAATACATGCCTCTAAGGCCAAAGCTATCTCTACCAACTCATTTGTTGTCTTGAACTACAATGCAATTAGCTCCTATTTTAAATCCTACCTGAATCTATCTCGAAGCCTCTTAATCACATGTTATTCAGTGGGAATGCAATGTGAGGCGAACATTGAGAGATCATGAAATCTCCTCTTCTACTCAATCACCATCATATTTTCTTGCTTTACAGCCAAAAACTCATGTTCTTTAGCCTACGATGATATCAAGAGTAAAATTTATTCTCAAACTCCATCTTAAAGTCATCCCAAGATATTTCTTCGATGGTTCTCATCATCTGTACAATCTCCCACCAAGTTTGTGCCTTATCTGAAAGTAGTTGAGTGGCATAATCCACTCGTAGCTCTTCTGCCACTCTTATCTGATTCAGAGTGTTTTTTAATTTCTGGATCCATCTCCATGAAATCACTGCATCATGTTCTCCTATGAAGGGCTCATAGCCCATCTCTCTCATATTCTTCACTAAATGAACTAATCCAACCATACTATCTTTGAATGTCGGGACTCTTAGGGCCACTGAGGCTGCTGGAGTTGTTGCACTAGACATGCTGGCAACCATTGCTCTCACTATCTAATATATGAAAGCAAAATCAACATGAGGTATAAGGGTCCACACAGGTGTTTCAGGTGGATGTCTCACTTTTTGTCTCTCTCCCTTTAATGTCACAGACTGTGAAATTCTAGCCTGCAATGAGGTTGAGACATCCCTGAGTTCCACTTACTCTTCTTGTCTTGACTACACCGATATTATCAGCATATACAATGTGGTATAAGCTAAGGGATCTTCCATCTGCCTCTCAACTACACAACATTTTGATTCTTTCTCTATGCTAGAGATGGGTCAGTATTGGCTCCCTGTCTAGTACGTATCATCCTAGTACATTTTAACACAATTCATTCTTCATTCCAAGTCTACTGAACTAAAGCCAGGGCTTTGATACCAACTATAATGACCTGATATTTAGGACACAAATTAACATATTCCAAATCATAGATAACGTGAAAACTAGGGAAATTGTTTTTGTATATATATATATATATATATAGACACACATACACACACATACTAAAATCTCAGTAGAATTTCCCTTATATTTTAATGTTCCCAAATGTCAACATTATTATTCACTGGTACAAATCCTAATTTTACACAAGATCCAACATCTGGGATCATCCATTTTTTCAGCTTTCCCTCATTACATTCAACATAATGATTTCTACACAATCATCTTATAAACTTAACATAAGCAAATTGTAAAAGATTAATGAATTAAATTCCATACATTTCTAGCTAAGACATAAAAGAATAAGATTATGCAAAATACTATAATGATCTAGAGAATTTAAGTTAATACATCCATGTTTAATAATATATTTAATTATATCTCAAAAGATAATACTGAAATTACTGATGCAACCATATTATTTAATAGTTTCAGCCACATTTAACTAGTGTTTTGCCTATGTTTTATATATAAAATGCCTTGATATTCTTTGTTTTATGTTTTGAAAGCACTTTTGGATGAAAGATGCAAAAAGGAGTAAATTGGAGGTAATTATCAGATTTGACCTTCAGTAGATGTTTTGTGCAGAGCGTGAGTTCTAGAGGTTGAAATAAAGTGATTCCAGTGGCATTAAAAAGCTAACATCCATACATTTCTGGACATATAAGGAAAGAAAATAAAATAAGGAAGAGCTTGGAAATCGCAGCCTTTAAAGTCAAATCTCGCAATATGCCAGTATTGATGTTTGGCCATTCCAACTTGAATATCTTGAGCTATAGAAATCCAATTGATGCAAACTTAATGTTTTTGGATTCTGGACTCAAATACATATCAACTCTCCAAATTTCAACCAAAAACAATGTCATATGAGAGAGATATGATTTTTCAAAGATGACAACTGAATTCTGCCAGCAAACAATTTTCATGAAGAAACGAGTCCAAATTACGTTCAGATACATCTAAACTGACATCGAAGTTTTTATTTCAGCAATTTAGCTCCTCTAAGTCAAAGCTTGAAGATTTCATGCAAGGCTATTTCTCTTGTTTAGGAAAATAGTTATTGAAGTACTTAAATGTAAACTGTCTACTTAAGGGAGGACTATTTTGTAAAATAAAGACTAGGGTTTCCTAGGATATAAAAAGAATGAGAGAAAAGAAGGGAGGGAGCAAGCCAAGAAGAGAAAAACGACCCCTTCCTCTAAGAAACCCGAAATCATGCATTCCTCCTTCTTTTTGATTAGTTGTTCAACAAACATGCAAGGCTAAACTCTTTTTCTTGGTTGCAAGGACACGAAAACCTTCATATTTCAAGAATTGTGAGATCTATTTTACCTTTTCTTTTCAGTTTATATGATGACTATGTTTGTTCTTCTATGCTTATTTTTCTTATGATTGTTTATTTTAATTGTTAGAGTGAACTCTAAGTTATTATTGTAGACAATCTATTGATAAGTTTGATATCAAAATCAGAGTTGTGGTAAATGAACTTGTGAAGCAACTGAGTTTAATAATTGTGGTGGATCTACGTTATTAATCTTAGGGAGAACATTCAATCAAATCAAACATAGACTGCGGACAATTATGTTTTCTTGATTAATCAATTTATATAGTTCTTAAGGTTTCCATTGAATTAAATTACTAGTGCGGACACTGTGGTTGTTTGATGGTTAGAGTTAGTTATACGGCAGATCCGTTAACTAACCAATGTTAAGAAGACATAAATATTCAGAATATAAATTGATGTTTCGTTTCCATGATCAATTCTGATTTCCGTAGGTGGATGTTTACTTGCAATTAAGGTTTGTTCTCTTGATTATTTTCTGATTTTATTTAATTTCGCTTGATAGTTTTTTGTTTTTTTTTGCTTTAGCCTAGATAACTTCACTACCCCCCCAGTTGCATATCATATATCATAAAAATCTGACTTGAACCTTTACTTGCTCTATACTATCTTGTATGTTGTGTTTTAAGCTAGGGTAATTAATTTGTGCGACCGCGACATCGCAACAATTACATTACATAATAAGTGTATAATATTCTTAAATTTAATATTAATAAAAGATGTCTACTATTTAGCTTGAACTTTTGAGGATCCTGTAGTCAAAATAAATACAATATAAGAAATACAATTTAACAATTCATATGTCTATTTTGAAGAATCATTATCAAATTACAAATATCGTTATATAACAACTATCTTAACTGATAGTATCATTAATTCTTTTATATCATTCAAATAAATTATCCTAATTACATCATTTAGGTCATCTATTACTCTGATAACTCTAATTTCTTTAAGGTAAAATTATCATTTAAATTTCTGATAGTCAGATAAATTGATGCCTCTAGAACCACTCAAGTACTAGTCAATATTTAAATTCTTAGTCATTAGATAAACTAACGCCTCTAGTACCACTCAAGTACTAGTCAATATTTGAATTCCAGGTCATTAGATAAATTAATGCCTCTTCAACCACTAAGATACTAGTCAATATTTAAATTCTTGGTCGTTAGATAAATTGACGTCACTAGTACCACTCAGGTACTAGTCAATATTTAAATTCTCGATCGTCAGATAAACTAACGCCTCTAGTACCACTCAAGTACTAGTCATTATTTAAATTCTCGATTGTTATATAAACCAACGCCTCTAGTACCACTTAGGTACTAGTCAATATTTAAATTCCCGATCGTCAGATAAACTAACGTCTCTAGTACCACTTAGGTACTACTCAATATTATTTTTTTAATTGTTTGATAATCACATCGAGCTTAATATATATGCATAAACAAGCAATTAAATAATTTTGATAATTTCAAAACTAGAGCCTTGAACAACTTAAATGGAGGAATGCAAAACACATGATGTCTGAGTTCTAGATACAGTTCTTTGATGCTATCCCAAACCTGTAGCCACTATTGTTACCTCAGGAATCCAAACATCAATACAACATGAACAACATTGGAAACTCATATTTCCTTTTTAAATAGTAATAGTTCAGTGTCAGTTAGAATAGTCAATCGGTTCATATTGGCCTAACCAAAGTTATCAAAGCCAGTGATTCCATAATCTGGGTCAAGGGTTTAATGGGTTAATTTGTGAAGCTTGAGTTGATCCAATATGTCACCATCTCAATAGTCAATATTGAATAATTCAATAAAGCATGTGATCTTGATTTTTTAAAGATGAACCATGCCTTTCGGGTTGCTTTTGGACCCGTTAATTTGATTGAGTCATCTCAAAGCAACTCTTAAGTAGTTTGATTTTAAACTCGAGCTAGGCAAGGAGTCGAGTGGGGTGGTTTCAAGATTGACTCATTACACAAGATTTAATGATAATGTTAAATAATTCCTTACAACCTAGATTCTATTTTTATATTTAAATTTGCTCTAATTTGCAGTGTAGCACAAAACTGAAACTAGTCTATACATTAAATTACATGGCTATCAAAACGATATACAATATTTAACATTGTTGAGTATCATAAAAATTAAATTAAATATTAATAATTTTGGAAACTAAGGATTAAATTGAGAAAGGTGGCCAAATTAGAGAGTTTAATTAATTTAATTAAGGGTGAAGTTGAAAAAAAAATCCAAGATTAAAACCCTAATGGAATGAAAATTAAAAATCTAAATATTTAGGGATTGCAATGAAAAGGCAAAAAAATCTCTGAACTCAATTAAATTCTAGGTTTTTTTTTTCCAAAAAAAATGTTATTTTGATTATTTATATTCTTCTCCAACCAAAAACATAGCTAATTCAATCCTAAAATTACATGCATTCAATCTAAAAAATCCAACAATCAAACCTTAAATGATTCTCAGTCTAAATCCTAGTAAATTAAGCCCTCAAATTCAAGCAATCAAAATCAAAACCCAAAATTCTAGCTTAATCACAACCTATAATTGCAACTTTCTTCTCCATTTAAACTAAAAATTTGCAACAAAAGGGAAAAATACCACAACCTCCGCATTCTACAACCCATATAAGACCCTCACTGAAATCCTCTCTCTTCACCACCCTGAACCTTCGTCCCTATTTTCCACTACTCCACATGCATTGTAACATCCCCCATTCCGGGATAAAAACAACACTCTCATGTCAACCGAAAACATAGTAATTTAAATTTTTTTTCCTTATATATATATATTCATGGTTTTCATAATAAATCTACCGAAATTTTGACGGAGTCCCCCCTATACCAGAAGGTCCCAAGTTATCGACATGTAACCTGTTTACACTTCTAATAACTCACATCTCATAACTTAATCCCGACCCAATCATCTTGGGTTTCAATTTCCACAAATATTCTCACACCTATTATTACCTACAATATTCATGATATACATTATATAACAAAATATCATTATGGATGGATAAAAAATAAATACATAGACATAAAAAAATGGTTATATGAACTACAGAGATTAAGTTTGTTCATTCAATCAAGTTAAACATTAATTATACAAATTAAGTTATACAAACATTTTCATGTTTACAAAATACAAGGGTATACCCCCTAGAACCTAAATTACAAGAAGGGAACATAAGCTAGGATCTACTCCTGTCGTGCATGTGATGATCCTGAAATAAAATACATATTATTGAAAGGTGAATATCACATAAATATAACAACACGAATATCTAACAATTTTAGCAGGGTAACATTCATTCATATTTTGTTCACTTCTCCTTTCTAGTTTTCATTAGAATCTCTTTCTTATTCAACTATTAATAACCGTTCCCTTTTTCACTATTAACCTCCATTCCAGACTTTATAGGATCAAACATTATTATCTTTGTTTAACACATTACCGATACCCCTTTCACTGGTATCATCATCATCATCCCGTAGGAGTCGATGCAAGGTGCCTTACCCGGGATCCTAACATACACTAAATGTATGCTAGCCAATACATGGTGATCCCCTTACACGGGATCCCCCCTTACACGGGATCCTAACATGCACTAAATATATGCTAGCCAAAACATGATGATCCCCTTACCCGGGATCCTAACATACACTAAATGTATGCTAGTTTACGCCTCAAATCACACTTCTCATATTTCATTTGTCAATGATAATTTCATCACTTAGCAATTCACACAACAACCTTTCC
>Ga0307517_10015029_pt1 | contig 10318 bp, 11 predicted proteins | sample 23_EM_MG_FD_194515 | JGI IMG/M metagenome (GOLD analysis project Ga0307517, IMG submission 194515) | Populus trichocarpa ectomycorrhiza microbial communities from riparian zone in the Pacific Northwest, United States - 23_EM | ecosystem: Host-associated > Plants > Roots > Unclassified | place...
CAGGGACGAGGTGTCGCCCAACGGCTTCACCCTCCAGCAGCTCAAGAAGGATCTGGCCGAAGTAACGGGGTGACCTTCACTCTTCACCATCACGCGTCGGCGGCCGGGAAAGAACCCGGCCGCCGACGCGTGATGCGATGAGGACAGAGGCAGTGGCGGGAATCGAACCCGCGTAACTCGCTTTGCAGGTCTGTCCGTGCCCCTCAGGGGCTCGTACGCGGCCGTTCACAGCCGTTCACAGCGGGCTGGAGCCTAGCGCCGCGGACGGCTCGCGTACGGCCGTGAACGGCCACGTACGAGGCTGAACGAGACGGAAACTGAGACGGCTCCGCCCCGCCCAAATGGCGCCCCTCGGTTCTTCCACGACCGCAGTTGTCGCCGAACTTCGTCAACGGTCGGACATGAGCCTCGCCGACACTGCATGACGCGCGGGCCAGAGCGTCGCCGTTCTCCATCGCTACTACGCAAAGCTCCTGGATGGCGAGGAAGACCAGGTGAACGACCTCATCGACTGCGGATTCGCCGAGTTGAAACAGAAGTGTGTCGATGGTGCCCTTAGATCGTTTAGGCGGACCACCGTGCGCCTGTGTCGAACTCTTAAGCAGCTGCATGCGCGTAACGGGCGTAGACCTCGAACGGCCCCTACGAATCTAAGGCGTGACGCAAGGCACTCGTTCCGCATCGCGAGACATCCGTCACAGCAGAAGCATCAATACCCACCCAAAAGGGACCATATTTGGCACTCGGTGACAGGTCTCAGGAAGGTGTTGGCTTGGATTCACAGGAACCACACATTCCTGGGCACTCAGTGTCTGGGTGCAACGTGACCCTGCGTCAGCGTCAGGCGTAACCTCGAGGCATTGGGGCCTTCGATCTGAAGGCCCACAGCGAACGGCCCCCGCGCGGAATTCCGGTCCGCCGGGGGCCATGAGATCAAGGGGATGCCTTGAGTTCTGTAGGTGACACTATCGCGTCGCGTTCTGATGGCAACAGCGGGGGGTCTAGTCCTTTCGACGCCATCCGCCGGACGGACGAGCATGGGGAGTGGTGGTCCGCTCGAGACCTACAGCCCCTTCTGGGGTACGTGGGGTGGGAAGACTTCCGCAACTCGATCGAGCGCGCCAAGGCCGCCATCGCCAACACCGGTGAGTCGGCACACCTCCACGTTTCCGAGCGCCCGGAACTCGTCCGGAGCGGGAACAATGCGTCGTACGTGAAGCGACTGAACTACAAGCTGACGCGGTACGGCGCCTACATGGTGGCGATGAACGGTGACCCGAGGAAGTCCGAGGTCGCGGCAGCTCAGACGTACTTTGCCGTGCAGACCCGCAAAGCTGAGACCGCAGTCGCCGGCACGCCGGCTCTCCCGCAGGACTATGAGGATGCGCTGGTCGCGCTCCTCGGCAAGGTCCGAGAAGCAAAGGCGTTGGAGGCGGAGAACAAGGTGCTTGCCCCTAAGGCCGGTAAGTGGGATGAGTTCCTGAACACCGACGGTCTCTGCGGGATGACTGAGCTGGCCGACCTCCTGCATACGAATGTGCGCACACTCACCGGCTGGCTGGTGTCCGTGAACATCTTCCGGAGGCAGACCTCTCGATCGGGGGGCAGCAGGAACATGCCACGTAAGCCGCACCAGGACTCCGGCTTGTTCGTCGTGAAGCAGGAGACCAACAACGGGTTCATCTTTCCGACTGCCTACGCGACCGCGCAGGGGATCGACCTCGTCGCTGATCTCTGGGCGAAGCGCTCTTCTGCGGCGTGACCCCATCACTCCTGCCGGCTCACTTGGGCGAGCAAGGTGGCCACAGGTTGGCCGCAGGCCCTGATCCAAGGCGAGACATCCGCGATCCAAGGTGAGGCAGGCCAGACGTGGAAGGGGTGCCTCTCGCTGAGAGACGCCCCTTCTGGCTCCGCCGCTTCTGACCTGCAAGCGGTGGTAGGTGTGGGCTTTGAATCCGCGGTGACATTGCTGGGCCACGACGGTTTTCAAGAGGGTGCACTACAGCGGGAGCAACTTGACCTTGACCTGGCCTTATAGCTCTGGCCGCAAAGCTTCACCCGTGACCTGGTCCACACATGGTCCACCACCAGGACGAGAGACATCCCTCGGGCAGCAGACCAGCACCGACCCTCAGGCCCTTGCACCTGATCCGTAGGCGCGTGCGCCCCCGGATACCAAGCCCCGGTGTGAGCTTATCCGTCGCCGTGGCCAGGCACCGGGCAGCGCCATCCGTCCGTGCTTGTGTGCGTGGACGTTGATGTCAAGGGGTGATGTCAACCACAGGAGGCGAGGTGTGCTGACCTTGGCGTACGAGCGTGCCTCGCCCGCCGCCGCTCGTTTTTGGCCGCATGTTCGTTCGGGGCGGTGCTTGCGCTAGGAGGGCCCAAGTACGACTCCTACAACCCTACAACAAACTGCGCAGAACAAACACCGATTCTAGTTTATGCCCAGATAGGGGTGGAATGCAGGGTGAATACAAACCCCTTTCTTGCCGAGAAATTCCGCATTTGATAGATTTGGCTCTTCGATAGCATATATCGGACCGTGGGGTGACTCGAATCCTATGACGCCGACCTGGTACATGACTGCGGCCAGTTCCTCTTTGGTGGCGACGTTGTACCACTGCTGCTCTTTGAATTGATCATTAAATCGGAGATCGAGGAAGGTGCGAAGATTTATTAGCTTAGCGACGTCCATGCCTGTCGCCATCTGGGCGGGAGCCCCTTGGAATACCTGTACCACAAATCTGCTGATTCCAGGGTAGGTATCTCCGAAGTCTGCCTGGAGGCCGAAGATCTTTTGCTCTGAGTATCTGCCGAGGATGGCTTCGATGTTAGCCTGAGTGATCAGCTCATCACCGGCGTTGACCCCGGCTAGATTGCACAGGCGGATCATGTCGCGAGGTCCGCTTACACAGTACCGTGTGCAGTAGCGCGTGATGTTATCCAGCTCACCGTTCCAGGAAAACTCCGCACCCCAAAGATCTTCAATGCTGCGACTTTCACGTTCCATGCCGTGCTGGTGGGCGATCCTCTTTGTGATGAGTTCGACCAATGCCTGGTGGTCCCAGGCGAGAAAGTCGATCAAACTGTCAACTTTGTCATAATCTTTATGATCCTCGAACCACACCCTCCAGAGACCATGCTTAACAAACAACAAGGCGTGGATTTTACCCAAGCCTCGACGGTTTATCTCGGCGACGGCTTTGACAATACCCTCAAGGAACAGGGGATTCTTCTCAATTCCTAGAAAGACCTCCTCGACATCATCGATCAGTATGGCACCAGAGGTGTCATTCTTGGATAGTGCGTCGACAACCATAGTGACGAGTTCATCTACCGCGTCCTGCAGTACGGCAGAGGAGGTGGAATCACTGGCCGACTTTATGAGATCACCTACCCGCACTCTCACACCGGGGGCTTGCAGGTCTATTGCGCCGGGGATATTTTTCAGCAGGGTCGTGGATGCCTTGAATGCAATCTTCAGCGCCTGCGCCGCCCGGGATGTGGATGATTCGCCGAACTGACGAGCGAACTCACGAAGCAATACGGCCGCAACGGCATTCCTTATACGACTTGATTGTCTGGGAACGCTGGAGACATCTTGGGAGAAATAAGATTTCTCTCCATCGAGATTGAATGTGAACGCACTACTGCAGCTTTCCAGGTATCTGCGTAGTTCTGTCTTTCCGCTGCCCTTGACGCCTACCACCACTTGAGTTCCAGATGTGCGCATGTTCCACCTGAGATCCCTCTCGATATCACGAAGTACGTGCTGTGCTGCCAAGTCCTCACCGACAGCAACTGAGGCATCCGGCTCTCCAAAATAGGTCCTGTCGCGAGCCATAGCTACCCCTCCGGATTTACGTAGTGGACACGCACGGCACGTTTGATTCCACCGGCACATGCGTATAGATAGAGCAGCTGACGAAACATATCGAATTTCATCGTCGGCGGTGGATTACGCTTCGCCAGTCGGTCGTAAATGGTCTTGGCGTCGGGCGCAAGTGGGGGACGTATTGCTCGAATAGCTCCATTTATATCTACTATTTTTACTCCCGAATCGGCAAGTTTGGTCTTGATGGATGATTGCACGAAAAGATCAAACCGATCCGCATCCTTTGCAGCATTGGCCTGTGCGACTTCGGTAGTCACGGATACTCTTCCGCCGTTTTGGATCGTGATCAGATTGAGTTCGGACATCAATGTGAGTAGATTCCTGATCGATTTGTCAGACATGTAATGTCCGCTCGCTGACCCGTCGCCTCGGACCTTCATTTGTTCTGGCTTCGCAGCATGGATAGCATGGACGATTTGCGAAGGATTAGTCCACTTACGCTTCGCAACCAGGTCCAATGCGTATTGCATTCGCCTATGCGTGGTGGCCATCAGTCCCCCAAGGGTGGGAGATCCCAGGTGCGGCGTCACGGCCTCTGACTGCTCGCCAGGATGACTTCTCTACGTATCAGTCTGCGGGCGGTGCAGTTGCCCTGCAACTCGAACATGTAGAGAAAGTTGTAACGCGGACGGAGAGAAGTCCTCAGCGGCCTGGCCGAGGTGCCATATTGGCGGGGAGAAGCCGGCTGCTGAAGCCCTCTTGGCGCAGGCGCGTGTATCCCTCCACAACGTCATCGGGGATTTCCTGAGCGATGGCCAAGCCCCAGTCCGGGAAGATGAGCACCCGTTGCAGGGCACCAACTATCATGTCGATCACCATGCGGGCATCCCCGATGGAGTCGGCGTACTCTTCCAAGCCCATAGGTGTGGACGCGCACACGATCTCAACTTCGGGCCACAACTTGCGCGCCATGGCATATGAGCGACGCTCCTCGTACGGCTTGCTCACGAGCAAGACGGACAGCACCTCGATGCCGGCCTCCTTGAGGACGGCCCGAGCAAACTCGATGTTCTCGCCGGTGTTGGTCGCGTGCGGTTCCAGCAGTACGGCTGAGTCGGGCACACCAAGCTCCAGCGCCCGTTCCCGGTAGTGGATGGCCTCGCCGCGCGGCATGCGCGTCCGAGTGGTTGGGCTTGTCGACCCGGTGAACACGATCACCGGGGCCATACCTCGCCGGTACAGGTCCGCCGTCACGTTGGCCACGCCCAGGTCGTGGCTCCCCAGACCGACAGCCACCGAGCAGGGCCGCAGCTCGTGGTGCATACGGTGGTAGTCCCAGAGCAGCCGTGCATCCGCCCATGCCTGTGCAGAGATCATTTCCGCCCCTTCTCGTTCTGTGCAGAGTCCGGAACCTTGAAGTCGTATTCCCAGGCGAAGCGTGATGCGGCGTGCACGCCGATGGCGAACTCAACCACCGTGCCATCGGCGGTGTAGGTCGTCCGGTGCAGCTCCACAACGGGTTCGCCTGGCGGCAACTGCAAGAGCTTCACTTCCTCCGGCGTGGGGACGCGCGCGAAGATCTCTTCCTTCATGGTGTCGATCTCGTACCCCGCGTCGTAGAGCACCCGGAAGCCACCGCCCCGGCCGGCAGGGCCCGGCGTGGGGTCAACCAATCGGGTCCCCTCCACATGCTCCGGTCGGTAGTAGCTGGTCAGGGTGTGAGTCGGCTGCTCGCCTTCCTTCACCAGTCGGGCCCGCGCGTAGAGCGGGGTTCCGGCAGGAAGCCCGTGGGCCGCAACCGCGGCCGATGGAGCCTCGCCGAAACTGACCTTCTGCGTCTGCTCGTTGCGCTTGTATGCGCGCCCTGACGCGACGCGGTCAGCGATGAACGCTACTTCGTCGCCGTCGCGCCACTTGGCCTTGTCATAGCGTCCGACACCGAGCCGCTTGAGAGGTGCCGCCGCCCGAACCACGGTGCCGTGGCCCCGTGACGAGGTGACGAGGCCCTCTGCCTCCAGAGCCTTGTACGCAGCGTGGACTGTGGCTTTGGAGCCCTCGCCTTGTTCCACAAGGTCCCGGATGTGCGGCAACTGCTGCCCCGGCTGGTACCCCTGTTCACCGCTTCTGATCCGGTCAGCCAGCTTGTCTGCCAGCTCTCGCCACTTGGGCGCCATGAAGCACTCCTTTCGACAGGAACAGTGAAACACAGTCCTAGGACTGTTGACAGTCTCAGGACTATGGGTGCACAGTCATACCGGTCACGCAGTCCTAGGACTACGAAGGCTGGAGGGCTCTTCTTTGGGCTGCTCCGAGCTGCGCGATGAGGGGCCCGGGACAGAGCGGGCTGAGGGCACCCGGGTCCTTGTCATTAACCGGAGGGCTAGACCGAAAGGTCACGTCTCCATACGCCTACTTCGAGGCCGGACAGCTCTACCTGACACGGGAGCGCGGTCGCGATGAAGGAGACACGCACTACCCAACCTCCGCCGCGCTCTGATGCGGCGGCCGGTTGCCTCCTCCGCCCGTCCGGCCATGTGCCGTACGGGCGGGGCTGAGGGGAGCCGAGAGTTCCGGTTTCCAACGGCGCGCGGCCCCGGTGCTCGAACACCGGGGCCGCTGTTTGGGCCGTTCCACCGACTAAGGAGACACGACCCATGAAGTGCATCGTTGCTGGTCATGAAGCTGTTACCGCGACGGAGTTCGCGGAGCTTGCGTTCGGTATCGACCTGGAACTGTTCACCGGCCCCGCCAAGGAGTCCGACAGTGATCGGGCGGTGCGGCTGGACGTGGCACACGACGTCCTCGCGGAGCTCCGCGAGGCGGACCCCGAGGCCGCCGCCTTCGCGGAATCCCTGCTGCGCACGAACCCGCTGAAGGACGCGCGGGCCGCTGGTCGCCGGTCGCGCCGGGCATCGGCGCGCCGGCCGGTGCAGCACACCACCCAGCACGCGGCGGTGGCGGCGTGAAGGCAGAGACGATGGCCGCGCAGGCGGCGACGCTGACGTGTCTGGCGGGCCTGGCGGTCAGCCACCCGAACCTTCCCCGCGCGTACATCGCGCTCAGCCGGCATGTCCCGAACGCGCTGAGTGTGCAGCTCGACAGCCCCAGCAAGGTGGAGGCGTGGCGCGAGGTTCTCAACGTTCCCACGGACAAGGTCTTCGTTGACGTCATCGGGGATCAGCCGTCGCTGGAGTTCGACGCGACCGTCTATGGCGTGGCGTTCCACGTCTACGCCGTGTACGACCGGGCGACGGCGGAAGGGGTGGCGGCTTGAGTGCCGCGGAGCGCGTTGACGCGCGCTTGACGGGCGTCGACCCGGTGTCGACGCCCGTCGATGTGGAGGGTGCGATCACCACGGTTGCGGGTGTGCTGACGGTGGTCCTGACGGCGGCGGCGTTCTGGCTGTCGTACGAGCATTTGCAGGAGGTCGCCGCCTCGCACGGGATGGCGGACGCGGTGGCCCGCTCGTGGGCCTGGCCTGCGACCGTTGACCTGTTCATCGTGATCGGCGAACTCCTGATCCTGCGTGCCTCGCTCGCCCACCGGGTCGACTGGTGGGCCATTGGCCTGGTCACCGCAGGCGACGGCGCCTCGATCGCCCTGAACGTGGCCGGTGTCGGGGCGAACGCCGGCGCGCTGAACTACGTGGTGGCCGCCGTGCCGCCCGTGGCTGCCTTGCTCGCGTTCGGCGCGCTGATGCGGCAGGTCCACGCCTACCTGGCCCGGCACACGATGACGGGCGTCAACCCACCGCCGCCGGGCGTCGTAGCACCCTCGACGCCCGTCACGATCACCATCGACCGCCCCCTAGGCGCCCCATCCATCGGCACCCCCAACGGAGCAACGTCGCTGCCGGAACCCCTGGCGCTCCCGCAGAGCGTCGAGGGCGTGTCGACGCCCGTCGACGCGGATGCGGCCCCCGTCAACGAGGGGTCGACGGCCGTCGAGGTGTGCGCGCCGGTGATCTACCCGAACCGGGTCGATCAGTTGGTGCGGGCCCTGTATGGGACGGAGTTCGCGCAGCCGAGCACCGCCCGCATGACCCAGGCCATGGCGGCCGTGGGGCTCGGTGCGTCGGAGTCCACGGCCCGCACCGCACGCGGCCGGGTCAAGGCCCGCGAGCCGCACCTGGCCGACTTCCCCGCCGCAATCGCCGGCTGACCGGAGGGTGTGACACCCATGTCGTTCACGTACGCCAAGTGCATCGACCCCACCGGCGCCGGCCATGGCATACCCACCTATCCGTGGCGCTGCGCCCCGGACGGCTATGCCACCCGCCGCCAACTGCGGGCGCAGGGCTTACGGCCTGGCGGTCAGCCGGTGCAGGTGCAGATCCTGCGCCCGCGGTACCGGCGTGGCCCGCTGGTGGCCTACCTGTACGAGATCTCCCGTGCCAAGCCGGTCCGTCCGATGACGGCGGGCAAGTGGGCCGCGCTGTCCGCGGCGATGCTCGCCCGCCGTACCTGCCCCGCATGCCGCACCGACGCCGGTTACTGCATCCCCAAATCGCTGGGGATGTGCGTGGCCTGCGCCTACCCCGAGGAACAGTGCGCCGCCTGAACACCCCACCTGAGTAAGGGAGTTCGAGTGAAAGACACACGTCACCGCGCCCTCACCGCGGGCGCCGTCACGGTCAGCGGAGCGCTGGCCATCGCCATCGGCGTGCGGCTGTCCGGCTACGGTGTGCCGCTCTCGCTGCTGCTGGCCTGCTGCCTGTCGTGCCTGGCCACGTTCTCCAGTCTGCTGTTCCGCGTGATCGGCGCCTGGCCGACGACGACCCACCGCTGCACGCGGCCCGGCTGCGACTTCCGGGTGCGCCTGACGCACACGGACGCCGTGGAGCACCGGCGCTGGCAGGAGATCGCCGCCGCCCACCCCCACCACACCGCCGACTCCGGGAGCGCGCTGTGAGCACCGCCCACCAGATCGACGCGGGCCGGCAGGGCGGGCAGGGCACGCACTTTTGGGTGCTGTCCGTGGAGCGGCCCGGTCTGGCGTCGGCCACCCGGACCGGCACCTGCACCCCGACGCCCGGCAGTACCCGCGAGAGCGTCTTCCGGGACCTGTACGCGCACGTCACCGGGGCGGACCCGTATCTGCGGGGCGCCACCGTCCTGTACTTCTCGCTGGAGCCCAACCGCCTGTGACCAGCCCGTTTCCCCTGTGCGCAGGGCCCGGACGCCAAGCCGTCCAAAGCACGCGTCCGGGCCCCGCCTCCCCATAAGGAGTGCGTTCAGCATGACCGACACCACCACCGAACCGGTAGCCCCGCCAGCTGCCACCCCACCTCCGCCCGACCCGGTCCCCCCGCAAGCACAGCCTGCTGCCGCGGCCGTGCCGCCGGACATGGCGCACACCCCCGGCGGGATCCCGGTCCTGCCACTGGCCTTGTCCGGCACCAACAGCACGATCGGCGCAGTCGGCGCCGCCGCCCTGGTGGGCGGCGGGCCGCTCGCACTGGCCGTGGCCGCAAGCGGAGCCGCCCTTCTGGGCACCACCGCCGTCCTGCGCGCCCGCCGCCGCGCCACCACCGGTGCGGGCCGTAGCCGGCGTTCTGCCGGCTCCACCCGGCATGGCGGCACCGGCCGCTCGCCCGCATCCCGCTCCGGCGGCTCTTCCGGCCTGTTCTCCGGCGGGCGCGGTCGCGGATCGGGTACCAAGTCCCGCACTGGCAGCGGCATTTCGGCGTCGGGCCTGCGCTCCGGCAGCGGGTCGGGCCGTCACACCTCTCGCCTCGGTGTGACGGGTTCCGGAACGGGCCGTGTCGGGCAGGTGCGTGCGCTGCGTCAAAACAACCGGGCGCAAACGCCGACCCGGTCCGGCGTGCGGCAGCAGACGACCGCGGCACGTCGGGCGGTTGTCGACGCTCGCCGTGATGCCCGGGCCGCCACTCGTGCCGCCAAGACGGCTGCTTCGCGTGGTCGGTTGGGTCGGGCGGGTGGTTGGGCGGTGGGTAAGACGGCGGGCGGCACCCGCGCCCTGGTCAACAAGGCCCGCGCACTGCGCGACCGGAACACCGCCGGCCGGCTGGATGCGAAGCGGGGGCAGGTCCGCAAAGCGCCCGCCCGCCGCAAGGCGCGGTGGGGGCTGTTGAAGTCCGCGGCCCGATTCCAGGGCCGCCGCCTGCTCGCTGCGCTGGTCGGCGGTGCGGCTGGTGTGCTGGGCTGCCTGACCACCCCGCTCGGCCGGAAGCTCGGCTGGCGGTGGCTGATGCACCCGGGCAGGCGCCTGTACCGGCGCCTGGTGCAGGCAGCGCGCGAGAAGCGGACGGCCCGCGACGAACAGATCCGCGCCACCCGCGCCACGGAAGAAGCCGCCGCCGATGCGGCCGGCCCGGGCGAGATCGGCGACCGCGTCCAGCGTCCCGCCCGCATCATCCCCCTTGCTCCAGCTCTGGAGGCCATTCACGTGTCTGGTTTCAAGTTCGAAGAGGTCGCAGCCGAGATGGAGAACGCGGCCCGCACCTACGACCCCGACGGG
>Ga0307517_10015030_pt1 | contig 10318 bp, 5 predicted proteins | sample 23_EM_MG_FD_194515 | JGI IMG/M metagenome (GOLD analysis project Ga0307517, IMG submission 194515) | Populus trichocarpa ectomycorrhiza microbial communities from riparian zone in the Pacific Northwest, United States - 23_EM | ecosystem: Host-associated > Plants > Roots > Unclassified | place...
CACCGCGTCATCGAATTCGTCTCGCAGCTGCCTTCCTCCTTTAAAATAAGGGACGGCGTGAATAAATGGCTCCTCAAGCAGATCGTTCATAAATATGTGCCAAAGGAATTGATGGAAAGGCCCAAGCGCCCCTTCATCGCCCCCCTGATGGTATGGTTCCGTGACGACCTGAAAGAACAGCTGAAATATTATCTTAGCGAAAGGGCCCTGGCCAAAACGAATATGTTCGATCACGAACCGATCATCAAAATGAGGGATCAATACCTGGAGGGCAGGAAAGTGAATTATCAGAAGCTCTGGCAGGTGCTGATCTTCCAGCTGTGGTACAATCGCTGGATCGAAAAATTATAACCATCGTAAACAGCTAATTTAAAATAACTGAAATGAAAACAAATGTACTTGTTACGGGCGGAGCGGGGTTTATCGGGTCTCATGTGGTGAAGCATTGCCTGCAAATGGGATTTGAAGTGATCGCGCTGGATGACCTGAGCGGCGGATTTGAAGACCATATCCCCGCCGGCGCCCGGTTTGTCAAAGGCAGCGTGACGGACCATGAGCTGATCACCGACCTTTTCAATGAGTATAAATTCACGTATGTATACCACCTGGCCGCCTATGCAGCCGAAGGTCTGTCGCATTTTATCCGCCGTTATAACTACGAGACGAACCTGATCGGCAGTATCAACCTGATCAACGAGTCCGTCAAGCATAAGGTGAAGTGCTTTGTCTTTACCAGCTCCATCGCCGTGTATGGAAAGGGACAGCTGCCGATGACCGAGGCGATGACGCCCGAGCCGGAAGATCCCTATGGCGTCAGCAAATATGCCGTCGAGCTGGATCTGAGGGCCGCCCACGAGATGTTCGGCCTGAACTATACGGTCTTCCGTCCCCATAATGTATACGGTGAGAATCAGAACATCGGCGATAAATACCGGAACGTGATCGGCATCTTCATGAACCAGATCATGCAGGGAAAGAAGCTGACCATTTTCGGGGATGGCGAGCAGACCCGGGCTTTCAGCTATATAGACGACGTGGCAATTCCCATTGCGAAATGCGTCACGATCCCTGCCTCTTATAACCAGGTATTCAATGTAGGCGCCGATGAGCCCTATACCGTCAACGAGCTGGCCAAGGTGGTCTGTAAGGAATTTGGCGTATCCCCCGATATCAATCACCTGACCGCCCGCAACGAGGTCATGCATGCCTATTCGGACCATTCGAAGGCCCGCAGCATCTTCGGCGCCCCCACGGGTCTCAGCCTGCAGGAAGGGATCTCCCGGATGGCCAAATGGGCCAAGGAAGTAGGCGCCCGCCAGGGACAGGAGTTCGGGAATATCGAGATCTCCGAAAAACTGCCCGATGGCTGGGGTATCACCAACAAGCCTGTCTTAAAGTAATCGTATCGTCCATGGGAAAAAAGATAAAAGTCCTGGAATGTATCAGACAGGGAAAGATCGGGGGCGGAGAATCGCATCTGCTGAGTTTGATCCAGCACCTCGACCGGTCCCGGTTTGAGCCCGTGGCGCTCTCCTTCACCGATGGCCCGATGATCGACCGTCTCCGGGAAATGAATGTGGAGCACCATGTGATCCATACAGAAAGGCCTTTTGATATCGGCGTATGGGGGAAAGTAAAGAAGTTCCTCCGGGCGCAGGAGATCGACCTGGTGCATGCCCATGGCACAAGGGCGAATTCAAATGTCCTCTGGGCTGCCCGTTCCCTGGGCATTCCCGTTATATATACGGTCCACGGATGGTCGTTCCACCAGGACCAGCACCCCCTGGTACGCCGGATCAGGATCCTGGGAGAAAAATACCTGGTCACGAAATCCGACCAGAACATTTCCGTTTCTTATTCCAATCAGCAGTCGGGCAAGGCCTATATCCCTTCTTTCGACAGCGTAGTGGTCAATAACGGCATCGACAAAGGGAAGTTCGACCCGGAGAGGAGCTACCCGGATATCCGTTTCGAGCTGGGTATCCCCGCGGAGGATGTACTGGTGCTTTTCATCGCGCGTTTCACGTCCCATAAGCAGCCATTGACGCTGCTGGACGCTTTCATCAAGGCGCTCGACTCCAATCCCGGCATGCATTTGCTGATGGTAGGGGAGGGAGACCAGCAGGCGAGGGCCATCGAAAAGGTCGCCAAACTAGGGCTGAACCATAAGGTCAGCTTCCAGTCTTTCCGGCAGGATGTGCCCGCTGTCCTGGCTGCCGCCGATATTTTCGTATTGCCTTCCTTATGGGAAGGGCTGCCGATAGGCTTGCTGGAAGCCATGGCCATGGGCAAGGCCGTGATCGCTTCGAAGGTGGACGGCACCATCGAGATCGTACAGAACGGGGACAACGGCCTGCTGATCGATACGGAAGGCCTGACGGACAACCTGGAAAAGGCCCTTCTCTCCCTGAGCAAGGATCCTTTGCGCAGGCGGCAATTCGGCGAAAAGGCCATTGCAACGGTCAGTGGAAAATACAATGCTGCGCGCATGACGCACCAGATCGAGAATATTTACAACAATTTGTGCAAGACCCGTACCCTGAATATAACTAAACCGGCTTATCATGGAATTTAACAGGATCGCTGATATTAAACGACTGGACTTCATTATTTCGGCCCTCAAGTCCGGGTTGCCCGAAGGAGCCGAGGTGCTGGACGTTGGCTGCGGCAACGGCGTGATCTCCCGGAGCCTGGGAGAGCAGGGCTTCCAGGTGCGTGGCATCGATGTCAGCGAAAAGACCATCGAAAAGGCAAAGTCCCTGAATAAATTCCCCAACGTGCGGTTCGAAGTGGTCAGCGCCGAGCAGCTGGTGGCGGACGGGCATCGCTATCATGCCGTCATCTGCAGTGAAGTGCTGGAGCATCTGCATGACCCGGGCAAGCTGCTGCGCGTATTGTATCAATCCCTCCATGACGACGGCATCCTGATCGTAACCGTGCCGAATGGCAAGGGCCCCCGGGAACTGCTCGTTACCAAACCGGTCATCGCCCTGCAGAGAAAAAATAATTTCGCCTGGAAGGCCGTCAAAAAAATGAAGGAACTCTTCGGCTACAAAGGGACAACCGCCCAATCCGATGCGGATGACCTTACACATATCCAGTTCTTTACACGCCTTTCTTTGGAAGAACTGGCCAGCAAAAATAATTTCCGGATCGTCCGGTTCGGAAAAACGAACTTTATCGAGGACGTATTCCCTTTTTCATTCGTGTCCAAGAAAATAAAGGTCTTACAGAAATGGGACTGTGCGATCGCCGAGCGTCTCCCTTATGGATTTACAGGCGGCTTTGTCACGGTATGGCAAAAGGCCCGATAACGGATCGTTTATGGAAACAGCTTATAAAATATTGATGGTTTTTTTGGGGGCCGTCCAGGTCCTGCTGGCGATCTATCTGCTGTTGCCACTATTATTCCTCCTGCTGCACCTGTTCCTGGCAAAAGGGAAAAGGATGCTGCAAAAGAAATATCCCGTCGTCAATGACCGGGAATACGATTTTGCCGCCATTATCACGGCGCACCAGGATACCCGTTTCATCCCACCCCTGGTGGATTCCTTTTGCCGCCAGACCTGGTCGAATTTCGTCGTCTACGTGGTGGCCGATGATTGCGATATCAGCGGCCTGCATTTCGAAGACCCCCGGATCCGGGTGCTCCGTCCGGAAAAGGCCCTGCATGCGAAGATCCAGTCGATAAAATATGCCGTGGATCATTTCGTGCGGCCGCACGACGTATTGGTGGTCTTCGACTCCGATAACCTGGTGCATCCGCAATACCTGGAGAAGCTGGACCGGTATTTCAAGGCCGGGTTCCGGGCCGTACAGACCCATATGCTTTCCAAGAATACGGACACCGTTTACGCTAAGCTGGATTCGATCGGACATATCTATAATACCTTCGTGGAAAGACAGGTGAAAATGGAACTGGGCCTCTCTTCCAGTATCCTGGGGCTGGGCATCGCTATCGAGACGGGCCTTTACAGGCAGGTGATGTATAAGGACGCCCTGGGAGGATTCGATAAAAAATTGCAGGCGGATATTATTAAGACGATCCCGCAGCTGGCTTTCGCGGAGGACGCCATCGTATATGACGAAAAAGTGGATGACGGAGGGACCCTGGAAAAGCAGCGTACCCGCTGGATCTATACGTATTTCAAATATTTCCCCATCAACTGGAAATTGTTCGCGACAGGCTGGAAACGCCCCAGCTTTAATCTCATTTTCTTCGGATTTACCGTATTGCGCCCGCCTTTGTTCATTACCGTGGGCCTGGCTTTTCTCTGCCTTTTGGCCAATCTATTTATTTCGCCCGCCCTTGCCCTTGCCTGGGGAGCTATATTGCTCTCCTTTGTCCTTAGCTTCATCCTGATCGTACTGACGCAAAGCAGGCAGGAAGGAATGTATAAGGCCCTTCTCTATATTCCGGTGGTCGTTGTCAGGCAGATCAGCGCCTTGCTGAAGATAAAAAAGGCCAGCAAGGATTTTTTGAAAACAGATCACGTAAAAGTGGTTTATATTGAGGAACTGCTGAAAAATGAAACGATTAAAAGAAACCTATTATAGTCTGAGTTCCTTTCTTCCTACGGGAATACTAAAAAAGATCGCCCCTGCCGGTAGTCTTCTGCCTTACCATCACCTGGTGTCCGATGAGGACGTATTGCATATCAAGCACCTCTACCCGTATAAGAATATCCGCCAGTTCACCAAGGACCTGGATCACCTGTTGAAGCATTTCCGGCCTGCGAAGGTAGAGGAGATCGCGGGAGCTGTATTGTCGGGAAAGCGTACGCCTTCCGGCTCTTTCCTGTTAACCTTCGACGATGGCTTCCGGGAAGTGTACGATGTGATCGCGCCGATCCTTTCGGCGAAAGGCGTACCGGCTGTCTTCTTCGTCAATCCCGCTTTTCTGGACAACCGCCTGTTGTTCTACCGCTGTAAGATCAGCCTGGTGATCGAGGAATTGTACCGGAAAAAAGACCGGCCTTCTTTATGGAAGGAATGCGCCGCAATACTGGAAGAAAAAGATCCGGGAGAAGGGCCTGGGACTTCCCCGGACCAGCTCGTCGGCCGGATCAGGAAGATCAATAACCTGGACCAGCACCTGCTGGACCTGCTCGCCGGCAGGCTGGAGATCTCCTTCGAAGATTACCTGCACACCCAACGGCCTTTTATGACAGGCGCACAGGTGAAGGAACTGGCCGGAAAAGGCTTTTCCATCGGGGCCCATAGCTGGGACCATCCCTACTATGATCTTGTCCCCGTGGAAGAACAGGAACGGCAGACCCTGCAATCCTCCCTTTTCGTGGAAGAGAATTTTTCCCCCTCTTACAACCTGTTCTCCTTTCCTCATTCCGATGCCGGTCTGCCCCAATCCTTCTTCGACCGCCTTTTTGCGCAAAATGCGCCGATCGACGTTTTTTTCGGCATCCAGAATCAAAAGCAGGAGGGGGTCAACAGGGTATTGCACCGATTCAATGCGGAAAGGCCCGATCTACCCATTTACCGCCAGTTAAATGGTGTCCTGTTATGGATGTTCCTGCAAAAAATGATGAATAAGCAGGCCGTTAGACGGAGGTAAATGGCATGTGTAGGCGCATAAACAAATTATCCGGGTGCGTTAACAATTTAATCACATCTTATCTTGCACCCATCCATAAAAACTCTTACATTTGCCCTAGTTCAGAGCCTGACCTTATGAACCTTTGAATTTAGATCCTTCCTATATTTTACAGCCTTTCCGCACCGTTTTTTACTCCAATTTCCATCGATCCCAATTTCCTTCGACAAGCCCTTTCGAGAACCTGAAATTCTGTCCTTATTTAAGCAACGGCTTTTTCCCTCCTATTGTAGCACACCAATAAACCGTCCTAAACCTTTTTTGAACGTCCTGTTGACCAGGGATGTGACTCTTTTTGCAATTAATTGACCTCTTGTAATTAACGAATCTCTAGTTATGAAAATTTCTACCCCGATCGTGTGTCTTGGGCTGCTCACCCTTGCATGCCTTTTTGCATCTACCGTTCAAGCTCAAAGTATCATTGACCCCAATGATCCCGTAATAACCTATAATGCCGCATCCCCTCCCGCCTCTCCGGCCTGGGGATCGATCGGTAAATGGGCCAGGACGGTGCGTGTAGGCTGGAATACGACCAACTACAAATGCTATGTGTTCAACGGCATTCCTTTCCGTGTCCGCTTTCCCAAGACCTATGACCCTACGGCCAACGACGGGAAGAAATACCCGGTGCTGGTATTCTGGCATGGGGCCGGTGAGTGTGGCCCGGTCACGGACAATGAATATTCCCTGTTCCATGGCGGCGACGTATTTGACGCGGCGGTCGCCAACGGCACTTTCGACGGGTATATCATGGTAATGCAATCCAATGGCGGCGGCTGGGGAGAACCAGCCTATAGCTATATGAAGACGATCCTGGATTACATGATCGCCAATAATAAACTGGATCCCTTCCGTATCATTGCCAACGGCCTTTCCGCCGGTGGCGCCGGCACCTGGGACTGGGCTATTAATTATACCACCTATTCGGCCGCCAGCGTACCTATGTCGGCGGCTTCCCTGGCATATATCAACAGCGCTCCGGCGAATCTGAAATACGCGCCGACCTGGCTGATCCAGGGCGGACTGGACGGCTCGCCCGATCCCAGCACTACCATTCAGCTGGTGAATGCCATGAATAATGTAGGCGCCAATCTCAAATACCAGATCTTCCCCAACGACGGTCACGGTACCTGGGATGATACCTGGAGAGATCCTGATTTCTGGCCCTTCCTGAACCGGGCCTATTCTTCGAACCCTTATGCCTTGTTCGGACGGACCGCATTCTGTCCGGGCGACCCTATTAATATTACCGTGGGCGTGACCCAGGGTTTCCAGGCCTATCAGTGGCGTAAGGACGGTGTGCTCATTAACGGCGCCACCTCCAACACCATTAATGTGACACAGCTGGGCTCCTACGACGCGAGAGTGCAGAAGGGCGGCGTATGGTCCGACTGGTCGCGTATCCCTTTGGTGGTCTCCATCAAGCAGGCAACGGTATCCCCGAATATCACGATCCCCGCTCTGACCAGCAATGTGATCCCTGCGCTGGATACCAGCCACGGCGTTACCCTCCAGGTGCCCACAGGCTATACCTCTTATCTATGGCAGCAGGTAGGCAGCGGCACGACCCTCAGCACCACTAATAAGCTCTATACGACGACACCGGGTAATTACCAGGTGAAGGTCACGGAACAATTCGGTTGTTCCAGCAGCTTCTCGAATCCTTATACCGTCATCAATGCCAACGCGGCGAACAAGCCTTCACCCGCGGCGGGCCTGACGATCAACACCCTCTCGCAAACGGCCCTCCGGCTGGACTGGAGCGTGAACCCCTCGCAGCAATTCCCGCAGACAAGCTTCGAGGTCTACCAGGCCACCCAATCGGGCGGTCCTTATAAGCTGATCCATCTGCTGGGCGCCAACAGGACCAGCGACACCGCTACGGGCCTCAATCCCGCCGGCGCCTATTACTATGTGGTACGTGCGGTGAACGGTAATGCCGGCGCTGCCGCCAGCAATGAAGCCAGCGGTACGACCTCCTCCGATGTGCAGCCGCCGACAGCCCCGACGAACCTGACAACGACGGGTACTACCCGTACTTCCGTAGGGCTGAGCTGGACGGCAGCTACCGATAATGTCGGTGTTACTTCCTACGACATCTATGTCAACGGCGTAAAATCTTATAGCACGACGGCCACCAGCTTCACGGTCTACGGTCTTCAATACGGGACCAGCTATGCTTTCTCCGTAACGGCAAGGGATTTTGCCAAAAATATCTCCCCTTTCAGCAACCAGGTGACTTCCATACCGGTCATGACCGGGTGGAACTATAAATATTATACCTATACGGGCAGCTGGAGCAGCCTGCCGAACTTCAACACGCTCACGCCGGTGAGCACGGGCTTCTCGAATTCACTGGACCTCAACTCCAGAACGAAGGATGCGAATTTCGCCTATCTCTGGGAGGGTTCCCTGCATATTACGCAGGCCGGCGCCTACCAGTTCCGGACGAATTCGGACGACGGCAGCAGGTTATGGATCGGCGGCCTCAATTCCAACGCATCGGCCTATAGCTTTGCAGGCACGCCGACCGTGAACAATGACGGGCTGCACGCTTCCCAGGATGTGACATCGGGCACCGTGAACCTGTCCGTGGGCGTATACCCCATTGCCGTCGCTTTCTACCAGGAAGGTGGCGGGTTCAATGTATCGGCATCCTGGAGTACGCCGCAGACGGGCGCCAATAATTTTGTAGCCATCCCGCTCAGCGCGCTCTCCGACGCCCCGGCCGTGAACGGCACGGCGCCGGCCGCTCCGTCCAACCTTACCGCAACAGCGCAGACCTATAATAAGATCAACCTCAGCTGGACGGATAACAGCAACAACGAGACGGCCTTCGAAATATGGAGGGCGACGGATTCCCTCGGCCTTTCTATTACTACGGTCGCCACGGTGGCAGCCAATAAAACGACCTATACGGATAGCGCGCTGAATGCAGGCACCCGGTATTACTACCGCGTCCGGGCCATCGGGCAATATGGCCAGTCGGCTTTCGACAACCCCGGCCCCGGCGTCAACTATTCCTATTATGAAACGCCCAACCTGGGCAACCTGCCGGATTTCGCAACGCTGACCCCTGTCAGCACGGGTCATGCCACTTCCTTCGATATGGCGCAGGTGCCGCACAGGGAAGATGACTTCGAGATCAAATTCGACGGGTCCATCAATATCCCCGTGGCGGGCGATTATACTTTCTTTACTACTTCCGATGACGGCTCTAAATTATATATCGACGGGTTCGACCAGGCGCACCAGGTCGTCAACAACGATTTCCTGCAGGGCCCCACGGAAAGGAGCGGCACGGTAACGCTGACGCCCGGCTTCCATACCATCTCTGTCACTTTCTTCGAAAGAGGCGGAGGCCAGTTCCTGGAAGCAAGATACCAGGGTCCCGCCGGCAGCGGCATCTCCAAGCAATTGATCCCTGCATCTGTCCTGGGGCTTCCCTATAGCAATGCGACGACACTGGCGCTGCCGTCGGCGCCTGCCGCTCCTACAGTGCTGGTGGCCCATGGCACGAGTACGGTCTCTACGGTGAGCCTCAGCTGGACGGACAACGCAACGAATGAAGACGGCTACCAGGTCTACCGTTCTTCCAATGATAACAGCAATTACCTGCTGCGCGGCACGCTGCCTGCCAATGCCGTGTCCTTCGCCGATACGGGCCTCTTCGCTAATGCAGTGTATTACTATAAGGTCCGCGCCGTGAACCTGGGCGGCAACTCTGCTTACTCCAACGAGGACAGCGCCCATACGGCCAACCATTTACCCCTGATAACGCCCGTCGCCGAGCAGTTCATGCGTTACGGTACCCAGCTGGTATTGAACCTGACGGCTACGGACCTGGATCCGGAGACCCTGAGCTTACAGGTTAGTAACCTGCCTGCCGCCGGCTTTGCCGTCTTCACACCCGGCAGCAATGGTACGGGCACGATCACCTTCAGCCCTGCCGCCGGTGACCAGGGAGTTTACAGCAATATCATGGTGACTGCTACCGATCAGCACGGCGGATTGGTTACGCAGAACTTCAACCTGACGGTCAATGATAATTACAATCCCGCTATTACAAGGCCAGTGGCCAACGTAACGCTGAACGCCAAGGCGACTGCCACGGTGAACCTGAGCGCCAACGATCAGAATGCAGCGGATGCCCTGACCTGGAGCTTCACCGGCCTGCCGGCCTTCGCCACGCCCGTCATCAATGGCGGCAGCGCACAGCTGAGCCTGGCCCCGGGATATGCCGATGGCGGCAGCTATGCCGTGAAAGCAAGAGTAGAAGACGGCCGTAACGGATTCGACACCCTCAGCTTCAATATTACCGTCGTGCCGGTGCCTCTTCCGATCACGAAGACCTATATCCACTTCTCCGACGGCAGCGCGGGCACCCTGGGTGCGGCGCCCTGGAATAATACGGCGGCTTTGCCGACACAGAATAAAATATTCTCGAACCTGAAGGATCAGAATGGCGTCACCGGCACCATCCGGTTGACGATCACCACGCCCTGGCAGAACATCAGCCTGCCCAATGGCACGAACACCTATGGTGTGAACACGGGCAATAACTCCGGCGTCTATCCCGACGCCGTCATCAGCTCGGCCTACTATACAGACGGCAACAACCAGGTATTTAAAGTATCAGGACTGGATACGGCTACGAAGTACAATTTTACCTTCATGGGCAGCCGTGGGGGCGTCAGCGACGATCGT
>Ga0307517_10015031_pt1 | contig 10317 bp, 8 predicted proteins | sample 23_EM_MG_FD_194515 | JGI IMG/M metagenome (GOLD analysis project Ga0307517, IMG submission 194515) | Populus trichocarpa ectomycorrhiza microbial communities from riparian zone in the Pacific Northwest, United States - 23_EM | ecosystem: Host-associated > Plants > Roots > Unclassified | place...
AATCACCACGTGGTACGCATTCCTCCGATCTATCATTTCCACCTTACTACCATCTTAAACACTTGGAAAACTCCTTGTGACAAACATCTTGTCAATACTTCCCTGATTTATGAATTTCCCTTCAATGTGGTTGGCCAACGTTGGCTCAGGATATCAACCATCACGAATTACAAGACCAGTGGGCGTCTGTCTACGACAGGAGAGTGGGTGGAAACCATCTATCGACAGTTCCACCCTTCCCGGGATTGTCATACACCGCCGACCCTTCCCTCAATTGTCCTCCCTCAATTGTCCTGCACAGCCAACCCTTCCATCAGTTGTCATGCACGGCCAACCCTCCCTCACTTGTCGTACACAGCAACCCTTCCTTCAATTGTCATAGACAGTTCGGTTACCGATCCAATTCTCGGGGAACACAGAACAAGTTGCAATAGAGATTTCCAGAGACATGTGGCACCTCGGTACGGTTTTTTCCAACGTGGGTCAAAACCGGCAGTCAGTTAGCATCTGGCGTGTCTGGCACCAGAGGAGCCAGGACGGATGGAATTCTCCTGATGGAGCTTCTTGTGCTAGAGAGGATTCTTGTGCTAGAGCAGGAGATTCTAGAACATGCACTGCGGAGCGGATTTTCACATCAAGTCACGTAGGTCTGATTGATTATGGCTGTCCGCTTCTCCGGTGACTCTTGTAAGGCATTGTTAGACTAGCCCGCAGCGTACGCTTCTTAGGGGACCCGCCAGAACTTAATCATTGACCATGATCGTCCACCAGCGCCTGCTTATCCCCATCCTTTTTTCCTTGCTTCCTGATCTACGAGTTAACGCACACTCGCAAAACGTTACTTTGGATGATTGGGACCCAGCTATCGTTTATGAACCCCCAGGAGCATGGCGCCAGTCTGAGAGATCTCTAAAAGAGCTGGATTATGGGGGCACACACATGTATGCAAACGATCCAGAAGCGACAGCGACCTTGAAATTTACGGGTGGGTACATGTATTCTATCTAGTTGAAGCATGTCTTCATCGACTCTATAAAATAGGTACAGCCATCTATTTTTTCTCGCCACTATGGTCATCCAAAATGACCACCGCAGTTTCATTGAATTCCGGACCCATTCATATCATCCACCTTAAGGATCACAGTCGACGAGATGCAGGGTCAGGCGAAACTGCGAACTCCCAAGTTGTCTGGTGGTGTACGGGGTTGGATCCGAATAAACAACACACGCTCCAAGTATCTGTTGGAAAGGGGCAGCGACATGCGATCGTAGACGCCCTAATGTCTGCGTTCTTTCATTAATTATTCCTATCTTTTCCACTGACTTTGGATGCAGGTACACAGAGATGATCCCGACCTCATCCTCGACGTCCTCATCTAGCACTTCTCCATCCAGCACTTCTTCGATATCCAGCACTTCTTCCAGCACTTCTTTTTCCAGCACTTCCTCTTCCAGCACTTCTTCGTCCGAGTCGTTCAGCACTTCTTCATCCAGCGCTTCCCCTTCACCGAGATTCCCAGCCGCTGACGATCCTGGAACCGTAAAAAACCTCTCCATCTCGCTCGGTGCCGTTATCGGCATCCTTGCCGTAGTCCTTATCATTGTATACATTTCACACCGAAGACGACGCAAGTTAAAAGCCTGGACCATCGATGGCTCACCATCTGATGGAAACTCGGTCATAAGCAATAATGGGAATGGACGGGGAAACTCACAACCTCCCGGGAATAGCTATCCCTTGGTTCACCCGTACCAATATTCGACGGCGGATGAAACATGGCGCAGTTCTCAATATGGCTTTGCGAATATGACCTCGCCGCTCATGAGCCCTCCACATTCAACTCAACAATTCTATTATCCCCCCCCACAAAACCACTATGACCCTGGACCAAGCCAATACGCGCCGGGATATCCACTCTCCCCGATACCGGGGAGCTCCTCGCCACCATTGGTGGGCCCCCATGCACCGCTGCTGGCGAGCTCGTCGACAATTGGCTCGAATATGGTGACGCCGTTGAATGCGGAGGACTTGCCTGTACACAATGCGGCGGCTGCGAAGGAACACGCAAGCCGAAAACCACTGGTGGTTGTGGGTGGGCCTGTGGATGAGGTGGAGGCTTACGACGGGAACCAATTTGGGCAGCCAAGTACCGAGGAACTCTCCCCAACGGACGCCGAGGAGTCGGTGGGGTCTCGAATACGATCCTTGAGGCGTTCACTCTGATTTAACCATTTTTGATTCCAACTAACCATGAACTCTCAAGAACATTGCATATCAAGTATGTGTACATCCTTCGAATTATCATTTAACCACGCAAAGGCTTTTACTTAGATATGAGCGGCATGTAAGAAAGAAAAGGTCTCTCGTGTTATCAGTGTAATGGTTCACCCTCTCTTATCTCTTCCGAAACTCCGATGGAGACGGCCTCTGACGCAGTGGACGTTGGGAACAAAAGTCAATGTGCCGTGTGGAGCACAATCGGATTCTACAGCATCTACAGCGCTAATCTAAACTACCGCGTGATCCGTCTACGGCAAAGGGTCTAAACTGGCATGTGCACACACCGTCCTCGTTGCGTCAAAAGAAGCCGAAGACTTCGTTCTGTTCAAAATCCTAGAGAAAATTTTCGAAGCCGCGTGCCTTGCTCCTTCGCCAGTTTTTGCACCACTCATCTTTCTCGGACACGAGCTCGAATGGAATCTCTTTCCCGCAGGTTCAGAGCCTCTCAGCCTCTTGTACTGTGCTAGCTTCTCCGTTATCTCCCTCTGGTGTCATCATCGCTGTCAACTGTCACCACACCTTCTTCTCCCACGCCAAGGTCTTCAACCTCCCCACGTTTTTGCCAAGCTTTCCTTTAGCAATCGCAACGCTTCTTCCACTGCCCTCTGAGCCTCCTGCAAACTTGTTCCGTCTCTGGGAACGAACCGATGTAATCGTCGAGACCCGAAACAGCCTCCAATCGGCAGACCCTCCAACTTCTCAACGTTTGTAGGAGTTCCTTGTGCAGCTGACACGACGGGGGGTTGACCATTTCGGTTCCAGTTTTCATATCACCAGGAATGTGTAGTCCAGGTCACTGGTACACTTGCAAAAGTTGGCCCACTCTGAAGACGACCTTTCGCGGCGCCCTGGCCGCAATTTTCTTGTCGAAAGCCCCCTTTCGATGGTGAGCAATTCCCACAATTTGCGAGTACCCATCGAGCCGCTGCTGACTGACGTATGCCGACTGCAGGGATACTTCCTCGCTCGTTACAGCTCCACTTGCTAAATCAATTGCAGTTGAAGGGGTGTTTAGAACCAACCCCAGTTCATTCGGCGAAAACTTCAAGAGCGGGAGGATGCCTCTGTTGAGATATCAGATAGCTTCGTCCAGGTGAGTAGGCCAATTTTCTGTCACGACTTTCGTGTCATATTCATCCTTGCCCAAGTCCGGGCCACATAACCGCTTCAACCTTCCCAACAAAACCCTCCACCAACCCGCTTGTCCAGGGCGAGTACGCCGGCACGATGTGAAGCTTAATGCGCAACTCACAGAACTTCCGTACCTCCGCGTTGTCAAACTCAGGGCCACCATCCGTTCATAAATGTTTTGGGATCCGTGCAAGTCACACCTTCGTAGGCGCAGCGCATGTTGACTTCCCTGTGGCCGCCTTGCGCAGCACATTTCCCGACACATGCTGAGAGCAGCCCATTATCAATTAGATAATCCTTCACTCTATTCCTCGCCCTCTTCTTCCCCCGCACTCCTGCCGTGATCGAGCTCCAGTAGCGCATCAATCTCCTTCACAAACACCTTCTCCACGAATCTTACCCTCAGTGCGGGTGCAACACCCCGGTCCTCATCTGCGACACCGAGGATATCGTGCACCAGTCCCACCCTGACCTCCCAAACACATGCCCGTCTTTTTTCTCCAGCGGCAGGTTAACGAACCTCCGACTGAGACCGTCTGCCACCGCATCCAGGTGGCGAGGGCGTACATCAACGATGATATGGGAAAGAACTCCGTCGCGGCACTGAGCATGTGCCGAGTTCATTTTTGCGCTGAACAGCTGGTCCCGGAGAGCTTAGCGATCCGTCTCGAGCTCGATAGGTTGAAACCCCCAGGTAATGTTTGAAATTTTATCCAAGTTGTACCTGAGTGCGCCGAACTCGAGGATGTAAGGCTGACAATGTTTCTCGATTGTAGGAAACCCGAATATAGCGATCTTCAGTCCGAGGACCGTGTGCACATGTTCTTTCGTCCACAACCCCTCCAGAGAGTGACCGGTTGACCCTTCATCGCACGCCTATACGATGCCCTCCCTTTCCCCTTCGGAACATCCAGCCCCGCCACCAAGTCCATCAGAGGCCTTAACAAGGGTATGGAATTACGCCGTAAATTCCAGTGAAAGCGCCCAGGTTCTATAACTCCATCGACGTTTTCCAGTGACAGATCCGTACGTATCCCAGAGGGCCCCACTCTTGAACCCGCAAACACAGCATCTGTAGGATTTGCGTAGGACCATACCGCAGCAACGCGCCCCTCACACACTTGCGAGCGCCTTGTTTTGTCTGTTTTGGGCATGGTCAGCACAGTGTGAGCGCATCGTCATTCTCCCTATGTGTTCATTTCCTGCGCGATCCCATTCTAACAAGGAGTATTGGTACACAAAATAAATGATAATCGAATAGTTATCGAATACACGTGACATAACTGAGTGTTGTGGGAAGTCCAACGCCTCGGGCACCGCATTTGAAACTCGTACCCCACAAGGGGAAGTCAACGAAAAAAACACTGAAAAAACACCCAATCAGTGAGGGAAAAGGAGGGCACTGTTGACTTTATTTTGCTTCCTCTACTGATGTCCTTCCGTTTCCAGTCCCTCAACATATAATTGCATACTGTAAAAAATACGTATCAGCAGTAGTTCAGTACATTTTACTAGCGCATCCTACGAGTGTCCATGTGCCTTTAATCCAACATCGCATCCAACCACGTTTTCCTGCACAAAAATGGGTGTTGCATTGTCAGAACCATTCTCAATTGATGGGGTGAGGAAATGCGCCCAGCAAGGCCATTGCAATCTTCACGAGAAAACAGCTCCTATGGAAGTGCGTACAGTTTGCATCCCCACAACAAGCGCGATATCGAAAGCCATCAGGAAAATTCCATCCATCTGGCGAGGTCTAGCCGGTCTGGTCGGTCTGGCAGGTTAACCGCCAGAAATCTTTGTCCTCCTATTTTTGTCAGAATTTTTATATAATCACAACTATGTCATAACCGTTCAGAATTTACAATCTGTTAGACCACAAATGTAAACAGTCTATTCCTTACATAAAATACAAGCTATTATGTATGCTTACTACATGGTACTAGGAAAGAGCGGGAGCAAACATGGGGACGTTGCCGCTCCCCCTCACGAGAGTGGGTGGAGGCCACCCTGGATGGCCCTCCCACCGATTCCCTGCTGTCAGGACTCAGCAACCATATTTTGGCGCACAGATAGAAGGCGTCACTGCCACCAGTAGCCAGCTCATGGTGCAGTTTGTCGCACTTTGGAATCATTGGGGGGATAATTAAAATAAAATAAAATATATATAACCCAATACCTAACACAAATTGCAAAATGGAAGAGGTAGCTGTAACGCGAGAAAGCTAGTGACGATATGCACATCGAAAATAATGTACCTGATACCTGCCCGAAAAAAAAGAGGCAAAAGGCAAAAGAGGCCCAACGAAGTAGCTCATACGACTTCCTCGCCTTCTATTCTTCAAGTTCGATCAAGAGCACCCCTGTATCACCAGCCCCTGCCCTGCAGCGCAAGTTCTGTCGAAATGTGTTCCGGCCTCAGGGTTAGAGCTGGGATGACATTGACTACAACATCAATGCACGAGAGGCGGGAGGACGGTGGTGGTTCAAACAGATCGATCGATTCCTGATATTCAGGAAGCTGGGAGGTGACGATCATTCCATGGGGTACTAATTGACGGTGTTACCACCAACGCCTTCGCTGTGATGGATAGAAGAGCTCAAATGAATATGATCGCCATCTGAGGACGTCCATCACCATCAAGGACAGGAGGAAGTAGGCACAGAGATGGAGGAGATGTGGCTGTCACTGCTGTGTTTGGGTGATTTCAGTGTTGAGAGGTGGAGATGGAGGATGAGTTGAATGTTGAGTCGTGGACAGCAAGGACGGTGTTTCCTAGACTTGGAATTGGACTCGCTGAAGGAACTGTAACACTTTTTAAAAAAAAGTAAGCAGAATCTATACCCGAGGGACGACAGGAATGTAAAAGAAAGGATCAGATAGAAGAATTCAACACCACAGAGTGGCCGCATATGAATATTCAATGTGCTCTGATAAAAAAGAGGGCCAAGAGCAGGAAGGAAAACGACCCGTCCAATGTCCCATATCAGAGCAGCAAGAAATCGTGCGGGTAGTGGTGGATATCTCAGAGTAAGGCGCATAATGTGGGAGGGTACGAATGCGAAGTGAAATTTGAAGGGATGACAAGAACATTAGAAAAATGAAGCGTACCCAAGCTCAAATTTTGAGCGACAGTGAGCACTGAGCTTTGACTGTACCACCCAGAATCTACACGAGCTCGATCCATCTATCCATAACCAACGCCCCTGGATCTTTGAGTTTACCTGGTCAAATATCTTGTCCAAGAGCCCAGGATCAGAAGCTCAGAAAGCAACAGCCCTCGGTTTACGAGAATACACAAGCATGGCTGCATATTAAATAAATGTGCTCTGAGTGGGGTGACTGGTCCAGAGCAGGAAAGGAGAACAACCCTTTAATGAAGGTCCCTGCTCAACAACCTTGCTCAACTCGTTCGTCCACAGATCAGAGCATCAAGAATTTTGCGGGGTGGTGTGTGGGTATCTTGGATTTGAAGGGATGACCGAAATATTTTTAAAAAAAGAAAGAGAAACGAACCACACCCATGCTCAGATGACGGGCGCTGAGAACAGAACTCCAAGCCATGCCATCAAGAACCCACATGAACCTAATCCATCATCCTCCTTTGGTACCGTCACCACAGATCTTCCATCCTAAGCTGTTCCCAGGCCATATCATCTCAGAGTCCTAAAGCCAGAAGGTCAATGGGCCAGTATCCTCGGGCTGGAACGCCAGTAGTTCCATAGGTTATATGTTTCCCTACTCGTATCGCATGCACGACGAGCACCAGGAAAATCAAATATGACCAGATACGCAGACCCAGATTCCAGCCCGCCAACGCGGCTTCAATCCCACTTCCCCATCTGAAGCTAGCAAACAAAAAACTATCCACTTCTTCCCATGTTGTCGATTAACATCAGGTAGATGTGGCTCATCTAAATAGGGAATGTCGATGGAACCAATCGCGCCAATATGAATGAGAGAAAAGAGGAAGGGGGAAAAATCAATACGATCCGAGCATGATGAGAATATGTTGTAGAATTGACTGAGGATGCGCTTGAGCTACACGGGAAGACGGGGACGCAAGCTTCTTGGAAGGAGAAGGATGTGCAGCTTTCGTAACCATGGTGGTGCGTCGAGCAATAAATTCACATAGAGTAGAGGAGGGATGGGATATCATTAACATCGATAAAGGCCAGAGAGTTCCCACGGGTTTTTCATATCTTGATGCGGCATGATCTCCTCCGGCGGGTGCGTTTTTCCTCTAAAATCTCTTCTGTTCGCTCCGTTTTTCCTTCTTCCTTCGTTCTTTTGTATCTTGTGTTCAAACATGTTCAAAGGTCAAAATGCGGGACGTAGGGCCAGACACATCATTATACATTGTCACATAGAGTATTTATTGCAAAGGATTGTCTCTAGTGCGTTTCACTTTGTCTCAGCCTTTTTTCTTCGCGAACCTTTTGCGTGTCGATAAATGCCCACCTCTGTTCTTTCAAACACTTCCTTCCCACTACCAGATCGTTGTCGGAACGAAAACCATACGATACCTATACTAGGCTATCTTTCTCGATCAATACCTATATCCTGCTTTTGCAAAGGAAGAAAGGTGTAACCGACTACAAAAACAGCGTAGCCATGGTTCTCAGGCTCCATAACCGAGAATATTCTGAGGTCGTGCTCCAATTTGAATAGGCTATGAAGCCCTGTACGCTGCCTACATCCACTGCATTCTCTGTTTCATTTCACATCCCCGGCCGTATGTTGATCTGGCAGAGATGTTCTCTCACATAGGCCATCAGTAGTTTCGCAGTTTACTTTTTTTGGGTTGTGCAAGCGAAAAAAAGCGAAAAAAAGCGGCAAAGTCACAAGTTCAACAGTCCGCGTCCCTTTTCCAGAAAAGCGACCCTGTCGGCTAACCATTCCATCAGAAATTTGTATGTAAATTCTAGAAATTTCTATAGATTTGTCCCGAACTAGCTTTTTAAAAGCCAAAAAAGCGTCAAAAGCGAATAAGTAAATTGTGAACTTGCTGATGTATAAGTACACTACGATTAGGAAGATTTAAATGCCAGACTATTCATAGAACAATTTTTTACAGGACTTTATCGTATCCATGTACACTCGCTTGATCACGGCCATCCACGATTATGAGTCTTTTATTTGTAAAAGCTCGTTCTTTAAACTCAGCGCAAAAAATTATGCGTTCGTCTGGGAAAGTTGAAATATTAGATAATAATTTTTCTGCGCCTTCTGATTATTTGCTCCTACAAATCTCCTATGACTAACTTATATGTCCAGATTTAATAACCGCTGCTGGATGTCGAAAACCCATCAAATCCATGAACAAGGCAAGCCCATCAAATTTCAACGACAGCGAGAACCCCGACAGGGACTTGTCTTTGGCGTAGTCACCGATCCACCGATGCACCTTTGTCGTCTTCTTCACTCACCTGAGCTAAATTGGCAGAGTAACCGAGTGATTTCGGAAGGGAGTGTTGAATCCCAAGTGTGGTTGAAGAGTGGACCTCGCTTAATAGGCACCGTCTGTTCATCACGGTCAAACGACTAATATCATTGTGTAGTTACGGGCTAATAAAATCCGTATGAAGGCAGGGGAGGAATCAGCGTTGATTCTCATCCCCTCTTCCCTCATTTACTCCTCTCTCCACAACAAGCTCGTCGATGAGTTCATCCATGCCTGGTAAGCCTCTTCACCTCACAACTCATCTGCCTATTGTTCTAACATCGCCGTCCTTTCGTAGGTTCCTTCCTGCCATGACGACACCAACCCCGCTGTCAAGTGCCAGTTGTGGCCGTCTTCGAGTGGCCAGCGCCCATTCTTCTAGTAAGTAAACGTGCCATCCTCTTTGCCTCGTGGCTCATGGTCACAACTGTTGGCTGACATGGCGATCCCATTTTCAGCGGCAGTGTTTCAAGCGGGTTGTCAACGGTTCTGGTTGTCGGCGGCCAACCCTTGTCCGTCCCTTTTTCTTTCTTCTCGTATTCCCAGCACTAAACTAACATGAACCCACAGCAGATTTAAAAAAAAAACAGATTAGCCAACGACACCATTATCCGACCACGTACTTTGCACGGTAAGTTCGCGATTCGCGATTCGGATCTGTGCTCATCTTGCTGATAAGCTGGTCAAGACTTTGATCTTTGAGATTCGAAAGAAAAAGGTACGCAACTCTGATCATTCTTCATAGCCGCAGCCCATCTCTAATCGCCGCCGCGATTCAGTACTCGTGCGTCGTCGTACACGAAACCTGTCGACCGTTCATGAGCAGATTATCGCAGCCCATACCAGTACGCTCTAACATACCTCATACATGAAGAACGTCGCTGACATTCGATGTTTTGGGCATTCTGCAGCTATCCCGATCTCGGGAAGAGCCACACCCACCAACACCTTTTGCCAATCCGACCACGCATACATGCATGCGTCATATGTCTGCTACTCGGACACTTGACTGCGAAGTGCTTCGATAGGGCTCCCTCGCACCTCGCGAACAGGTCCGAGTCGACTGTCGGGTCTCGAGGCTGAACTGCGTGAGCACGTGTACAGCGAAACAATGATTGGCATCCGTACCCATTTGTCAAGGTTGGATTGCACCCTCGTCGCTCGCGCATGATTGTACATTTAGAATAGCTTCGCGCATGTTGTCGCCTTTGAGAGCTCATTGCATATTCAAGATTAAGAAATCGTATCTTATCTTATCCCACAGCTTATCCTTATTTTAGGAATCCTTAAGCAGAATTGATATCTTATCTTATCTAAGGAGGGCCGCTTACATAGGCGAAAATTTACTCACCTCGGAACGCTTGAGAAAGCAGGAAAATACTGATCTTGAGAAAGGTGGTGAAATGGGGAAAGATGCTCTACCCGCATGACTGAGGGTAGAGTATATCAGGGTCACATAAT
>Ga0307517_10015034_pt1 | contig 10316 bp, 14 predicted proteins | sample 23_EM_MG_FD_194515 | JGI IMG/M metagenome (GOLD analysis project Ga0307517, IMG submission 194515) | Populus trichocarpa ectomycorrhiza microbial communities from riparian zone in the Pacific Northwest, United States - 23_EM | ecosystem: Host-associated > Plants > Roots > Unclassified | place...
AGCCTGCTGAATTTGTCTCCGCCATGAGGAACCTTCCTCCTGACAGCGACGCTAGACCGGGGGATAGGTTTGCAATGACCACTACAGCAGAGAAATTGGCTTTGTCCGTATTTCTTTATCGTGTATTGTCACGTAAAGAGATCGGCGCATTGACCTACGAATGTGAGTTTGCGGATTTGAATAGAACTTTCATCAACTAACGTTCATAATCTATAGCTCTTCATAAACATTTCAACATGATCCTGTCAGATATCCTTGAGGCGCACAAGTATTTTCGGAGTCCCAGGGTGGAGCTCACAAAACTTATCAATACATCTCACGAGCGCTTCCTCGAGATCCTTGATGGCTTCCCAACTGGGGACGACTTGAACGATACTGGAAGGATCAGCAAAGGGCACATCCAACAGAAACTATTGGCTGTGCTCCATACTAACAAGAATAACGTCGCCCTCGTGGCCTTTCAAGGACTTTTTGCAGTATTGTCACAGTGGAATGCGTCTCGAGTTCTGATGAGGGCAAGAGAGGCACCAGAGGAGTGGATCCGGTTTGTAGGAGCAGAGGATGACGACCTTTTTATGGGTTAGTTTGGGAGAAAGAGGCAGGAATGAATCAACAATTTGTACTGGTATCACAATCTCGAAGGGAGACGGCATATATTTACGTGAGGATTGGCGTTTTTCCTACTTGTCCGTGAATTCGCATATTTTTGCAAAGTGTTCCTCGTTCCCCCAGCCCGCCACGTTTAATGCAGTGACCACTGCTAGGAATCCCTATCTATATTAGATACGTACTCGACAGTCAAGTAAGGAAGTAATATATTTCGGTGGGTGAGTACTGAGCAAGGGACGGATACCCGAGAGGGAGTCAGTTCATTTGCACAAGCAAGTGTCGAGATCGGTCTCCGTCTAATTTGTGGTGAAACATTTCAGGTATTGGGAGTGCGGATGACGTGGAGCTCACCAGCTTCCATGACGCACAACATGTCAATGTCAAGAATGCGGGAAGAACAAGGACTCTGTTGAGCAAACAATAATTTACAAGAATACACGGACACAAGGTATGCTCGCGATTTCCAACAACCAGTTGCGAGAAGGGTTTGTTGTGAATAACAGCAGGTGCAAGACAACAATGGGGAATGAATTTTCTGCTATCAAAGAGGCGAAGAGAATGGATATTGAGTAGACCGGTGACCGTCTGTGCATGAAGGTGTCGATTATCATATTCAGGCTGGTCACGAGCCTAGATATTGAGTACGAAGCGATTTTTTTGGTTTACCTCACAATAGGCTATCCCACGTGGAAAAAGAAGTTAAAAAGAAGGCAAAAAAGGGGGAAAGGCGCGAGAGTCACTTGTAGGCCTTGAAAACAAATATACGATGGAAGGTGGGAGAGTGGCTGTGCGGGATTCACGGTTCAAACGTTCCGAACGTTCAAGGTCGGAGTTCGAATTTCCAATTCACATATGGAAGTCACATTCATGAGAATCAACAGTGGCGGACAGTTCGGCGGACAGTTCGGCGGACATTTTGTCCTGGTAAGTTTTTTTTGGCTTGGTGTGACCGCCTGTGACTGCCTTCCATCCTTCCCGCCACTGGTCCTCGCCATCACCCCCCGGCGCCTCCACTCCTGACGCCCTTGGACTCCCGCCGCTGCCATGTTTCCTCAGCATCAATACCTTGCGCTACCACACACGACACCTATGGTCATTTTACTATCCAAGCAAAGCATCAAAGCGTCAACTTACTATCCAAGCAAAGCATCAAAGCGTCTACCACAACAGCTTTGCCTGCCTATTTCACTGGCGCGCTTTTCTCCCCACTTTTCTCCCCGCTTTGACAACAAAGCGTCTCATTTTCTCGTCTCTATATAAATGCCTGTAAAATACCCAGAAATGTGAACTATTTTTTCATGAATCGCACCCCGCCCCCACCCCCTCAATATGCCGCTGACCCCGTTGTTCACCCTGCTGCTGTATGCTGTGGTAAGAGTGGTCGCCCTTGTGGGGCCCCAATGAACCCAATCCGTATCTATGAAGGGAAGGGTTCACGTCCAGAGATGAGAGGTGCAATTTGTCAATCGGTATGTCCTTACTTTTCTAACGCTTATTTGGGATGCTTCTTATTTATTTGCAGTGCTCTTCATGCTACTGGACCCTATTCCATACTCCTGCATACAAGTATGAGGATGCCCAGCGTCTTTTAAGCCGCCTCAGGTACCCAGGGCACCCATCTGGGTATCCTGCTGATCTCGGTCCTCCCGAAACCCTTGCGAGAGTTCCTCTCCCTCCAAGTCAGCCAACACCTCCTGCTTTCCCGCCTGCAGCACCCCAACCTATTGCGACCCAGGGAAGTAAGATACATTGTTCCAATCCCGACTGCCGAACATTATCTGGAACTCGTACCCAGGGAAGCAAGACGTGCGTGGAGAATAAGTGCAAGAGATGCTGCAAACAAGCAGCTCTTTATGCAGCTCAGAACTCTCAAGCACGAAAGCAATGCCATGCTCATTCACAGCCCGAAATTCTTGCTCAACAGGTCCTATCCGAGGCTCCTATGAGTCCTCCCATCCCACAACCTGTCGCCAATCTCGCCCCACCTCAACTCCAATCTGTTGTCTTGAACGCCCCTGCTGTTGCTGCCTCTGCACCATCCACTCAGCGCAAACCACTTGCACAACCTATGGGTGGCACCTGGTCTAGCCGACACGATGCTGCCACTCAGAAGACTCAGTCTTTGAAGACCCTCAAGATTCAGCAACACGAGATTGAGGAACACAAAAAAAGGACCATTACGCTTATCATTTATTATGTTGTAAGTTTTTTTTTTATAGACATTTAATCCAATCTAATTCTATATCTATTTCTGTTCAGAATGGACAAGCACCCTTGCGGCTCGACCAATTTGTTCCCACCTTTCCGCACTTTCGCCTATCAGCATGCGAGGAACTCGTGAAAGATCTCGGACTCAGCAAAAGCACACGACTGGACGTGTGGTCTGGCTCCGAATGGCTCACCATCACCATTCACGGTGTTGTTCCTGTTGAGAAAGGACAGCGCTTAATTCTAAAAATTCGACCGAGTCTTCGTAATGGCCTTGACGACTGCCCGGGAATTGAAGAAGAGTTGAAGAAGGAGGAAAAGCGAAGACTTGTTGTCAAGAAATCGAGAGTTGAATTTGTGTCGCCTATTAAGACGGCACCTCGCACTGATAGTACCTCCAGCGTTCAGAACACAGGCCCTCTTCCTGCAGCAGTGGTATCGGCGCTCCCTGCATCCATCTTACCTCCACCAGCCAACGCAGAACCACCTTTCTCATTGACGCTACCAGCTGCTATCCCCAGGACACAGACACCGACTGCGATTCAGTCGACAACTTCATTCCATCCAATCTTTCCCACCCAGATGTGTCCGAAGGCATCAGCACTTCCTGCTCAGCTCAACCAATCTCCCAAGGCGAAGTTAAAACACTGGCCATTTGATTTTTATGTCTATGAAATCCACAATGGGTTATGTCAGATGCGTAATTTGGCAAGCACTGGTTCAGTTTCTCGGGACCAACACCGCAGACATCAATCCAAGAAATCCAAGGGAAAGCATGCTAAAGGCCGAAAAATTACTGTCAAAGCAGCGTTCCAGGCCGCTTTCCCCAATACGAAATGGGTGAAGACCACCTTTTACGACCACCACAAACTATGGTTTGAGCAAGAGGTTGCCATCCGCGAGCTTTTCATTGATCTTGGGGCATCTAAGGAGGCTACTTATACCAATTTCCTAGCCACGATCGATCATCCAAGCCGACTTCCTTCCCCTGCCGCTTCTGACTCAGAAAGCCCCGAGCTGAAGAAAAGTACGCACTCTCAGAAGAAACGGTGCAGGAGTTCCTCGACTTCCAGCGATTCGAACTCAGAATCAGATGAGTCGCCTTCTCGAAAAGGAAAGAAGACCAAGAAGACTCACAAGAAACGTCGTCGAAGTTCCAGCATGTCTTCGAGCGGCTCTGCTGATGAAATTATTCCGACTTCCGCAGGTTATGGCATTGACCCTTCATTGTCATTCATACCAGCATCTGAATCATCGGTCAGTTTTACTCCCCATCATGATCCAATCCCGACTTCTGCAGGTTATGGCATCGACCCTTCATTGTCGATCATGCCAGCATCCGAATCATTGGTCAATTTGGATTGGCTTGGTGAACGGGTGGCGGATCTCAAGGAAGTCCTCGACGAGATAATCGGAGAACCTGAAGAAAGCGTGTTCTTTTGCTCTTCCAATGCATCCCAGGAGAGTTGGAATACTGCGCAGTGAGTACTCTTTTGTCATGGATCACACCTCATTATCTAATTAGCTTTTCAGCTACGGCACGCAGGCTCAGGTAGCAATCGCTGCTCAGCTTCGAAACCTATTTCCCAAGGCGTCCTTTGAGAAGGAGATATATCATCCACTCACTTGGAACACTTTCATCACGGATTTTGTACTGCCAGAAACTCTACTGCTTTTGATTCAAGAAGATAAGCATATTTCTCGAGGAAGTGCACTCAATATCCTTCAGGAGACTCGCTCTATGCCCCCGAAAACAGTATGTGCTCGAGATATTTTTATTTCTGACCCCACTATCTAACAACTATATCACAGCTGGTGAAACAGGAACTGAACGAAGTAGCTTTAGGAGCGGCGGGTAGTCCCTCTCACAAGTCTCCACAGGTCATCGACTTGACCAATTCTCCTGATGTGAAGAAGGAGCCCATGGATCTCGATAACCTGATTAATGGGAAAGGAAAGGATAAAGCAAAGGAAACTGAGGTAATCGACTTGACGCTGGATTCAGATGACGAGTAACTATCATCAGCAAAACATGGGTGTGCTATATGTATTTTGTACTATTCTTATCCTTAATCCAGATCACCGAAGTCGTATAACATAAATATATTAAGCTCGAAATAACTGAAACTGAAACCCGAGGCAACAGGAGGGGCCAGATACAACAGAGGCAGCACTCCTAAAAAAGGCGAGCAAATGAGTTCAAAGGGGTGATCGGCAGATATCACACCGCCCTCCATCAAGCCGTGGGCATAGCGAGGGCAGCAGTAGGGATTTTCTGCCCCGTGTTGCCGTTCCCTACCCCCTTCTCGTTCCCTCCTTTTTGCTGACGTGGCATTCGACCAGTGGTTGGGGGTCAATAACACGGCGTTGTCATTGTCGTTGATGTTGTCGAGGCTGTGTTAGTAAACGGGTCATGAGTTAGCATTTGAAACGTAAGGGATGTGAGGCGGGGTAAAAGCTGTACTAACCTTCGATGGGGTTCCTGATCTACCATTTGGGTATCCATCCGGTAAATGGCAGCAAGCTAAAGTAGCAACGCTGTCAGAACAAAACTTGAAAGGCGCTATGGAGTCGAGGAAATCGTAACTTGTAATGTACATCGTGAACGAACTTCCTTCTGTCTGGTGGCATATGAGGGAGAGCCTGAGTGCATTTGCCAGATGTAACAAACCTAAATGGCCAAACTCACGCTCACTCCAACCAGTTGCACCATTGGTCTCGGAGCTGCCACTAGTCATGCTGGGTTCGCGACAACCGGGGTCCAGCCACGATAATTCGATGGAATCGGGGTTGACGTGCTGTTTCCTGGCGTCGGTGGTTCTTGTACAAAAGTCGAGACGGCGTTGAGAATCGAGATCAGCGGTTTGAGGTATGCCAGAAGGTCCAGGGACTTGACAACGGCACCAGTGGCAATGGGTCTGCGCTTCGTAGGTGCTCATTGTGTCGCCCGAGATGTTGTACTCGCCGCTATGTCTTCCAAGTGGGTGAGAACCACGCTTGACTCTTCGTTTTCCCGATGCCGCCACCGCTGCCCGCTGTTGATGTGCGCCAGAATGGACTGAAGGTACGAATCCTAGAGGTACGAATTGAGGGTGTTCGCACCCATCCCGTTTGTTCGTTCGCTTTCCTATCCCATTCGCCGCCAGCTAACTCGAATCCATAGGAACTCGCGAATTCATCAATGTCGCCTATCATCGGCGGCGATTAGCTCCTGTTGGTTCGTAAGTTCTCCCTTCCGTCTGTCGTGTTCGCCACCGGCTGCGGTCAACATTGCTGGAACTTCGACGGTGCATGGTCGGATTTTACAAGACCGGCGAGGATCGGATGTCGTGAAGAGGAAGATACGGGAGCTGATGACAATGAAGGAGGTGAATAAGGCGTGAAGGGTTCGCCATGTGCTTCAAGGAAGCCAGCGCAAGTGGGATACCTTTAGGCTCGTATTCAGTATGAAAAATGTCAGCACATTTGAAAATACCTCACCTGCAACCCACAGCTGACCGGCTGCATCGACCGCGAGACTTGCCTGTCTTAACGCTATCCGTGATGATGGGGGTGTGGTCCGATTGTTGTTCAGGGATGTCGACCAGGCCAAAAGTTGCATCTGTGAGACAGACTGTGCCATTGGGAGCGGTCCAAGAGGAATATGGTAATTAACCAGGTACACGAATAGTTTGCTAGAGTAGGTCGCCATTGTAGGTCGCCACGTAGTCCCTGGCCGATGCTCCAGTTGTATTGAACTGGGTTGGGTGGTGTTGAGCAAGCGAGGTATAGACACCAGTCGGTTGATGCAGGATGATTTCTACGAATGCAGGTGAGCACAGACTTTTCTGGAGATCGATAACAGCAGAGACGCACCCTCGCAAGCCTGTAGCTCCAGTATTCCCTAAAGGACCAAGAACGCAAACGGCGGGGAGGGGGAGGGTATACTCTCGACACGTCATCCTTTGCGCTGTTCCCTTACACCGTCGGCACGAAGCAGGACTTTGAACAGACGTGCTGTAAGCCCACGCTTAATTTGCTGGTGAAGGATAAGAAGCGCATAATTTGATCGTCGGACATGGCTCCTGGTGGTGGTGGCGGTGGGCAGCAAGGCGGTATTGGGGTAATAGATGTTGATGAAGACGTGGCGCTTTCTGCATCTTCATGCCAGGTAATGTTAGTAACAGCACACAGAATCCATGAAAAAAGAACACACCGCTGCCTGTGTATGAGGAAGACCAGGAAGACATCTTTTATAGAGTGAAATGAGAAGAGAAAGAGAACCTGGAGTAAGAAAAAGAAGGACGCTAGCAGGATAGAATCGGCTCAAAAGCGTTATACACAGCCAGTGCACCGTTAGACTATCTATGCAAAGCGGAGAAGACAGCCAAAAAAAATGAAAAACCGTGGACAGTATGTCCACATTTACCCACGCCCTGCCCCAGAAGGAAAAAGTAAAGATGAATAAGTTAACCATGTGTACCGACGACAAAAATATAAGACTAGTTAACCAATAATTTCTGGAGCCTCTGGCTGCAGCAGTTCTTGCCTAGGTATAGGATAGACGCTCTTACCTTTCTTCTGGAGATCTTTGATAATGTTGCGGTTCCTTCGCTTGATCATCTCATCAAGGAAAAATTCGTATCGATCTGCCTGCATTTCACGTACGATCGCCTGATAACCCCCAATCCAGGCATTTGCTTGCTCAGCAGCTGAGGAGTTGAATCGCCAGGTACCTTCAGGAGTACAGAGCTCGGGCCAATTCACAGGATTGCAGCGATCATTGCACTTTTCGTCTGATGCCTTGTGTTTACACTTGAAGTGGAAAACATCGACAGGAAGTGCCGAGTTTTCAAAAAAAGTGTCAGGGCGACTGGGATTATCAAGCATTGCGACAACACGGCAGTTATTGTCATGCCATAGAACTGAGGGCAGTGATCTTCTGGTCGGAAATAGCTTCTTCCAAAATGACTGGAATTATAGAAGTATAATATCTATAAGTAAAAATAAATGTCAGGTGGAAATTAGCGTACCACAACCCCGTTAGGTGCTTCTGAGCCATAGAAAGTTGCTCGTCCAAGAATAATTCCACAAGAAGTGACGCAAAGCTCTTCATTGTGCGTGCGCTTTCGACCGAACTGTGCCCGAAGAGTCTGATTTCCCTCCTCTGGCTTTCCATCGCAAATACCATTCTTGTCGAGAATGACCTCTTCGTCCAAGCCTGTATCATCACCTCCTACTGGAATGGATTCACGAGGCTGCGAAGTGCGAAGTCGGGCAAGACGGTCCTTCAGCTGGAACATTGCTCTGTTCTTTTCAGAGTTGTAATTCTCAAGGTCGCGGTGCTCCTTCAATCTACAAGTGCGGTGGCCTTCTTCTGCATACTCCGCACAACAAGTGACCACACAAATAAGATCTTGATCCGCATGAGTTGGACAAAACCGATCTTTCACAGATTCGAGTGTAATATCGCAGTCATGAACACAACAAGTGGGGCGTCCAATAGTGACACCATCGGTTACAGTTGAACGAACAAAGGCTAATTGACTGGATTAATATTTTAATGTGAATTAGAATAGATAGGCATACCTTTTGTCCCATCCTCAAGTGTTCGAACCCAACAACAAACCTCACAAGCATGGTTCCAAGCCTCTTGCCCAGGACCAGCCATGCGAAGGTTACGAGCATATAGCGCAGGCTGAAGGCGTTTTGCATGCGATGGTGCTTTGTCAACAAGCTCGAGGATTTCTTGACGTTCCTCGGCATCTTCGAGAAGCCAGTGGAGCATGACTCCATCCCAAACATCTTCAACATCCAGTACTGTGTGAAACTCTTCCTCGAACATGGCAGGGAGAGCAGGCGATAGTGATTTAAGCACAATTCCATCGTTGTAGATACAGGCACAATTTCCTGCGGATGTCCTTGAAATTTAATGAGTATTCAGTAGTGTCCGCAATGGTGAAAATGGACAGACCACGAGGTAAGCATCATCGTTGTGAAGAGATCAAGTGTGCGTTTTTCAATGAAAAGATGCATCCCAGAATGAATGAATTCAAAGGGTCCATGGTAATAAACGCGTGCTGACTCCTTGCTGTCGACATAGTAGTTGGCATAATAACGGGTATTGCAGCCTATCATTCTTCGTATAAGGTTTGTGATTAGGTACTAATAAAGTGAACATTCACCTCGGCAAGCGAATGATGATGATAAACCTGGGACAGGGCCAAAATCCTGAGTGAATACAGTTACGTTGAGAATATTGCCTTCAGCAAGTTCCCGAGAGTATGGTACACCCGCTGATTTGGCCGTTCGAGATTTTGAATTACAGCGAGGATCGAGACATGTGCGGACAGGCGGCATAAAGTGAAAGAATGCTGAAAAAATAAGAGATCAGATAGATTAATGGTGAAGTAATCACAAATGTAGGTACCCAGTCCCAGAGAACGCCCATGGTCAAGGAAATGTTGAAGGTATCGTCGACCAAAGGCTTGCATGTCTGAAGGGGCCCCGAGGCCCCAAGCAATGGGACAAAGTGCTTCCCAGATTAACTTGGCGCTCTCATGCTCAAGGTTGAGGCAAACTTTGAAGAAGTCGAGCACCGCCAATGGAAGGCTTGTGAGGGGAATGTGTTCTTCGGTACCCGGGGGTTGATGCAGAGAAAGGGTGGGTTTAAGGAGCTGTATTAGTTCGATAAATTTGAAGCATCCATCAATGTCAAGGTGCTCCTCAACCTCAGGGTGGGCAGAAAGGGTTGACAAGAGAGTGGAAAGCTTGATTTTCGTAGTCATGAGTGGTAAGGAGTTCAGAATACATCTAAAAAACTTGTATTTAATGAGACATGTGAATTTAGCCTTGTCGCGGCATCGCCGGCTCCGTGACACCAATGTTCCACACACCGCATGAGGGGCGGGAGGCGGGGTGTTCAGACCATCGTCACACCTAGCTACCCAAAAAGGGAATCGTCCGCCGGACAGTCCGCGGACAGTTCGGCGGACAGTCCGGCACCTTTCATTCGTAGAAACATGATGCCCTCATTCACATCAATGGAAACCCAGGGTAGCGGGGAAACGGGGGCTCCTGGATAGTATTTTCCCACTGAACAGGCTCTAATAAGACTTTTCGAGTCCTAGCTACCCATCATCTATCCACCCCAACAAACTCCGGCGCCTCCACTATTTTTCTTTTTCTTCAAATTCTTAATTCTAAACTGAGTCCATGCCTCCCAATCCCGTCGTAGCATTCGGAAGCTCGGAAAACTCGTTCTATGTTGGCTGTGGACTGCAGTATTATGCGCCTGGAATGCCGATGAGTCTAACGAATACTATCCAAAGTTTGCCTACAATGCATATGGCATGGCTATCGTACGTATACATTTAATTAACCAGCTAATATTTCGCTGATAACGTCATAGAATTGACGGGGAAGCACAATCTTGGGTGGCCCGGGATAAGATTCGGAACCTATGTGGATCAGATTCACATCTTTTATCTTTTTTTCACTTATTTCCCCTTTCGTTTCCT
>Ga0307517_10015035_pt1 | contig 10316 bp, 9 predicted proteins | sample 23_EM_MG_FD_194515 | JGI IMG/M metagenome (GOLD analysis project Ga0307517, IMG submission 194515) | Populus trichocarpa ectomycorrhiza microbial communities from riparian zone in the Pacific Northwest, United States - 23_EM | ecosystem: Host-associated > Plants > Roots > Unclassified | place...
GTTGTTGTTGTTGTTGTTGTTGAGGTTCTCGGAGATGGGGAGGTGGGAGTGAAATAGGCGGGTCTTGGACTCCGCGACGTGCTTCGTCGTCGGTGGGTGGGACGGCACACAAACGTTCGTAGAGGATACTGTTGAACGGGTTACGTGTTAAATGAGATTTGCGAATGCAGAAGAGGGATACTTGCGCTCTCTCGAGTTTCATGCGCGTCACGTTCTTCCTGGCTTCCAGCACCTTGAAGTGCAATCTATCATTATCCTAGAGAGGCGGAGATTAGCCAGTGAGATCAGAGAAGAAGAATTAGGGCGTAAACACGGACAGTCTCGAGTTCCTTGACCTTTTTCTTAAGGTCTCTGTACTTTGAATGGTACTTTTGGTCTTCGGCACCTGCGGCGACGCCCTGGGTCAACTTCATTTTGGATTTGGATGTTGGGGTGGGTTCGTGGATCTGTGTGTGAGTTTGGGGAGAGGGATGGGACATACGCCGGGTGGGCGATGTCTGTGAGGGTGGAAACTCGAGGACGCGGGTGGTGGGGGTGATGACGCGTGTGGGGGAGGTGTGCGGTTGTGAGAAACGGGATGCGCTGGAAGGTGTGTTCGTGGGAAGATTCCCTGATCCTCTGTGGGCAAAGGACGTGCTGAAACTCTCTGGAAAGCTGATTGAAGATGGCACCGGTTCGTTCTGGTACTGTGCACTGATTTTCCGTGGGGGACAGAGTGTGGCTTGCGAAGTGGCTGGGATTAGGGTTAGCTATCTACGATCGTTCCTAGCCTGGATACTTGGACACCCAGATGTAAATACATAGACTCATAGGCGCGTCCAGTTTACTGGCCATGGGTGTAACTCAAACGTCCGCTCGTCCATGTCCAGGATATCCAGGCCCTATGGTCCGAGTAACGACCGGACGTTATAGTCTGTCCAGAAAAGGAAACGAACGATTCACAACACTTTACCGTCATCCTCCAACTTACCATCTGAAACGAAATCTTCGAACCAGTGCGTCCGGGTTTCCGCATTCTTCAAACAACCGGTCTCGCTCCGGTTGCACAAGTTTCGGATTTGCTGACGAGAGATTCCTTTTTCGTATGCGGTAGTGTCTGCGAGACCGTACAGGCAGTGCGTGTGCTACGTCTGCGGCGGAAGGACGTTGGTTGACTGTGATTTTGACAGGGATATGCCACCAGCTGGTGGGTTCGAAAACGTGAAATACAAGCGAAACCTTCCATTCCGAGGCCCAAGTGGACTGGTCATCCTCGGCGGTGTGACGGCGATTTGTGCCTACGGGTTCTATCGCGTCGGATTGGGTAACTTGGAGAGGAGGTGAGTTGTTGTTCCCGTTAATGCTCAACTTTCTATTATTCGCCAACTTGGGCACTCTTGGGGGTCCGCGGCCACAAACGGGATTTCCGGCAACTCGAGACAGAAATGTTTCGGCCACAATTGTCCCAAAGCGGATGCACGCCTTTCTTAGGTATTTTCCCCACAACCCAAGTGAAAATTCAGGTTGCCAGATACGACGAAATTGGGGCACAAAAGACGTTAGACTGCTTATTGACTGTATCGATTAGGGAACTCCAGCGCGAAAAGGTCTGGTCCAGGCTGCACCTCGTCCCCCTCCTGTTGGCGGAGGGAGATCGGGATGAGTACCGAAGACAGCAAGCTGCGAACGCGAGAGAACGGGAGATTATGAAGGACGTCAAGGGCTGGGAGGTGAGTCTACAGAGGTGGGAAGGGAGTGGATGCGAATTAACGGCTTTTTGCAGGTTGGCAAATCAGTTTACAATGACACCCGATATGCGCCCATCGACAAAATTATTGTTTTGTAGAAAATAATAATATTGACAATAATAATGATAATAATTAGTTGGCGAGATGCTGAGATGTTGTCATCAAATTACGGGGGTAACTTCGAGGATCTGGGACCGATGGCCACATGTTTAGCTGACTGACTCCAGTCATAAAATACGAGAGAGACAGAGATGGCTCTGCTCCATATAAAACCTCGTCTAGTTGCTTCCGTCCTCTCTCCATTCCCCCGTCTCCGTCTCACCTCCTTCCCGTCCCCTTACTTTCTCTCCCTCCACCGCCCTCGAGCAATGTATTCCACACACAGACCCTCAAACGAAACTGACGGCTTCCTCTTCGATCTCGACGAACAGTACAAGCAGTCCACAGTCTTCGACAACAACATCTTCGCAGACTGGCTCATTGAAGACCCAGCCACACACGCCACGTCCCCAGTTCAATCGATATCCATTCCGTTCCATACGCCTATCGTGCCCCCGTCGCCCTCCGCCGCCTCGTCTTCCTCGCTCGGTTCCCCGCTATCGACTTCAATGTCGACATCGCCTCCCGCCTACAACGCTATCCAGCACGAGTTTTTCGACGCTTCTCAGTATTCCGGATCTACCGACGATGTCTCTTCTTACGATAACCAGTTCCTCGTCGCCTATCCCCATAGCTATCTGCAGCCCCCGGTCTGGGCTGCAAGCCTGTGGGATAACTCGGGGGCCGGTACCATGATCACTGGCGAGCAGTTCCCTATCCAAACGGCGGCGAACACCACAATTGATCCATCATTCGTCCATTCGAGGGAGTCATCACCGAATGACGTGTTCGATTCTCCTCCCTCGCCCCTATTCATCAACCCACACAATTTCTCAACCAGTCCCACCTTAGCTGCCGCAGAGACCATCATCCCACCCACTATCTCAGCGACCCGCCCCCAGCCATACCCGATCGGTCGACGACGTACGCAAGCGGATCATACAGCCTTCCTGTCGACTTCCGCTCCCTCGGCCGTTACTCCCCTCTCTTACCACGGACCTCACAGGCTCTCCCGATCTTATACCCGCCGTGCCCAGTCTGTCGCTTCGGATGAGAGCACCGGAGACCGCGACGCGACCATCCGAAGACTGCCCAAACGCTCACAGCAATCTGAAGATGAAGCCCGCTCTACCCCCGACAAGTCATTGGGTGAAACACCTTGCTGTGTGTCTCCCTTCATTCATCCCATTCATGTCCCTGTTGCTGATCCTTCTTTCACTCAGCCCCGCAGAAGTCCATGCTCAGACCACCGAAGCTGGCTCCTTCCGCATGGCAACTCTACTTTACCGATTTCATTCAGAGAGCTCAGGCCAGCACTACCAAGAAGCTCAACGTCGCACAGGCGGCCAAGGAGGCCGGTCAGGAATACGCAAACCTCAGCACCGCTGAGAAGGAGGTCCGTTCCTTATCTAATCTTGGTTTCTCCGATATCTGACCGCAGTTTTTCATTGTTTTACAGAAGTACAAGCGTATGTCTCAGGCTGCCAAGGACGCTAGGGAGAAGGAGCTCGCGGCTTACATGCGCACTCTCACCCCTGAAGATATCAAGCGGGAGAACGCTTTCCGGACCGCGCAACGCAAGGCCGGCAAATCCAGAAAAGCCAACATGAAAGACCCAAACGCGCCAAAGAAACCCCTTAGCGCCTACTTCATGTTCCTCCAACGGATCCGCTCGGATCCCGAGTTGGTCAAGGAGGTTTTTGGCGATGAGACTGAAACCACCAAGCAGAGCGTTCTCGCTGCCGCTAAGTGGCGTTCAATGACCGACGATGAGCGAAAGGTGTGTATCGACCCCCTTTAACCGGTGTCGTCGGGAATCTCGCCACGGTTTACTCACCGCCTTTTTGCAGCCATTTTTAGCCCAGGCAGAACAGGACAAATTGGACTACGAAGCCGCTCGCAAACTGTACGAGAACGGTTCGATCGCTTACGAATCGAGCATCGATTTTGGGACTAGTCCTTTTGTGTCATGTCTTGGGACCAGTTCGTCCTTGTCACCTGAACGAACGGGTTTGCGCTTCGGGTACGTCTCGTCGTCGCACGTGAAATCCGAGAACTCGAGCGAGGGTGAAGGGTTCTCGTCGTGACCTCTGCATCGATAGGACATTTTACCTCTCCCCCTCTACTTTTTCTCTGCTCTCGCTATTATAATCCAATCTTCTTCACGACCGTCTAGGTTGTTATAACCCCTTTGCGCCGTCGTCGATATCCCGGTTTCGTTCATTTCATGACCTCTGTTACCCTTCGGCCATTGTATAACAGATCGACTTTGACCGCCGCCCCTCTGCCCTCGCGACTTTGTATGGTCTTTTTGTAGCTATAGTGTTTTGCCCCCCGCTCCAAGTTTACGACGTTATGACCCTTAAAGATTTTATCCTTGATAGATACACGGACGCTTCAGCGGGATTTTTTGAGTCTTGCTTGTTTCCCCTCGTTTTCTCTCTTTAACAGATTTCGCGGCTATTAGGCAGCGATATCGAAGGTAGTCGATGTATATGTTTCCAACACGACTGCTTCTGATTATGCTATACCAGCGTCTGCCCTGGGACCGACATATGTTCTTCCACGTAATGATAACCCTATGCACACTGTATGGATATGCTGTATATACGCTTGTGTGTGAAGTTTGCCGACTGTGGACGCTGTTCCGAACCCATATCAAGAGATCGGTTATGTGGGCGATTGCAACGGTGGAATATGAAGAGATCAAATCTCCTGTAAGTATGTCGTATAACTTAGGTGGTAACGAGATGATGGTGCTTTACGGTTCCTGGGGTGCCCTGGACAGCGTGTGCATATCCGATCGGAATATTCAATTGAAATGAATGAAAGCAGGGGCAACATATCAAACGACCCTGAGCAGTATGCGCGTGTTTTGTATTGCATTATGGAGTGTGCCGTATTCAGTGAAGCGTTGAGTTGAGTTCTGGATCGGATTCCCAGCGTAGGTCACGGGTCTTGGCTTGTTCGAGGGAGGGAGTGGGGTCGTATGCCTCTCTCTCGAACGCGTAGGTAAGCCAAGGGTTGAAGAGTGGGATCCCGGAGGACCCGGGGTCGCGCGGATTAGGATTGCGGCAGAAGCTACGGTCTACATTCCAACGTCTACGGAGACAAAGGGGCTCAATGGGGTTTTTTTTTCGTGGCCGTCCGCTCATTGACGGCAGTGGATAGGAACCTGAGGGGGGAACCCCTTCCCCTGGTCACAAGGCAAAAAAGAGAGACCCTTGACACGCATTCAAGGACGTGACTGATTGCAAGGAAAGCTTCCCAGCCGAACTGAAATCGGACCATCCGGTGCGGAAGTGTCGACAGCCGGAAATTTCTCGTTTGGCCAGTTGGTCGAAACTGGAGTCTGGGTACCCACGATGGGAGTCTCCGGTGAATCCCGGTGTGGGTGATTGCGTGAGGGTTTCGAACATCGCGCGCCCGTGGCGAGCGATCCGCTCGTTCCTGGCGGCCGTTGAAGTGGGATCCCCCCGCGCACAAGATCTACGATCTGGCCGATGGATCGTGGGGGTGGGGTTAAGGAAAAAAAACATTACAGCGGGTAGCGAGACCTGTCCGGGGGTCGAAGGTGTGGGCTTTGCTGGTTCACACCTTCAAAGCGGAACGTGTCTCCATGTCTAACGTCGTGATTAGCCTTCAGCCGATTGTCGGATGGTGTGGATGCTTTGGGGTCTGATGTTAACGTTATATTGAACACACAGTGCGGTATCTCGTATTGGTAAATTAAAGGCGGTCAAAGTGCGTGAGACGGCAGGCCCAGGAGAGTGTTTTATCGGGTTTTGCGCGACGTTCCATGAAATTTTAGACCCGGATATTCTAATCTTCCTTTAGGATTAGAGAAGGAGGTACCCGCTCGTCGCCGCCGCCGATCTCTCCGTCACTCAGTACTCCACAGCGCCCAGCGCCGAGTCCAGGTGATAAGAAAAATTTTACCTAACCAAGGCCGTTAGAATGGGTGTGTGTGAAAAGTTTTATGGTCCTCTCCCTCTTTGAAAGTTCCACGGACTGTTTCCAAAGATCGTAAGGATCAGGGCGAGAAAGCGCGGTCGTCTCGGATATCTATGCTAACCCGGGTTGATTTTCAAGTCCCCCCTCGCATAGCATCCGAGATATCGGTGATAGTTCAGATACGTGTCACGCCACGTGATAAAGTCGTTCCCTGGACCTCCATTCCATGGTCCTCGAGGTGGTAAGTATTACTGTGATATCCAGTGGAATGTTTAGATCGGACGAGGCGAAATGATCGATTTTATTGTTTAATGACGTGAAGTCCCTCTCGAAATGAGTTCACTCGACGAAGGTTGCTTTTTCCGACAGGCCCTTTCGCTAATCGCGAGAGTGCTTGATAACTATTGTCAGAGCCGCCCGTCACGCGAGGTCACCTGGCCGGCTCCGGGCGATCAAAAGTTATCGGCGTGTTCCACTTTGTGATCGGTTCCACGATTGCGGCCAACTTCAGTTCCCATCATCTGGGCCCTGAGGGAGGGGGGGGGGAGTGGGGGTGGGCCGACTCCGAACCCACACACATTCTACCTTACAATCGACAGCGCCCACCACCTTATCCGATCACCGGCCACCACGCGACAAGTCGTTCCTCTTTAACCTCGAGATTTGGAATTCGGAACGAAGCGAAGAAAAAGAAATAGGAATGAATTACGAGAAGACGGCCGCGCCAATAATCGCTCATGGTTACTTTATATCTAACCGAGCCCGCGTGGCGTGGTCACTTCTTTCTCGTGTCGTTTGAGGGCCGGAAAGTCGCACTTCTGGTTAGGCAAAATCGAGTCGCTAAGCGCGAAAAAAACAAGCTGAAGCGGACTGTCCGGTGACATGGAGTTAAGGTATCTGTGTTGGCGGTCGCGTTACGACAACCTGTAAGCTATGTTGTACAGCGTCGGGTTGCGAAATGCTCAACGTTGGGATGTTCGAGCCGTTCGCATCGCTTGATAGTTATTGACATGTTATCAGAGAGGCGTATACGCTATAAGTCAGATTCCACGCCATATGTCGTTTTTTTTTTCATATCACGACCATAGGCTATACAGTCCACTGTATGTGTGCAACCTACGGCGTATTGAATGCCGAGCGGTCCATTCAAAGCGATCCCGACACAAACACACATCAACACATGTCAATTCAAACCCGCGGCCCCTCCGTGCTGATAGATCCCAAGAATCTGGACTACGATCACCATCTCGAGTATGGCCGCCTTGTTGCGTTGACCCGCCACTGTTGGATATATGATGTATCCTAAAACGGCTTCAAGTCGGTCTCAAGCTTATCCACGTCCTCCCGTGTGCCAGAACTATAGGACCGCGTCCATTCCCACTTATCCCAAAGAGATGGTAGTTACCCACTGCGAGGCGAGCAAGGCCCGAGCATGCATTTGGGTCCTTGTTGCACTTCCTGGTTTTTTTATATTTATATCTATACATTCACCGTTGAGATGTCTAAGCGGTCGGTATGTTGCGATCACTGCACCTTCACTGCCTCGAATAGGAGGGGGGGGTACACATTGAAGAAAGAGGAACACGCGAGTTCCAAGGTTGCCACACAGGCTAGTTATCAATTGGCCGATAACAGAAGCAGAAGCAACTATCGGCCTTTCCATACACAGGCTATTTCTCGCCTTCGGATTCTTGATATGATATCTTTCTCAACGTGATCGATCCTCCAAAATGATACCCGTGGACCTGCTGATAACGACCTGGAACTCTTTGAAAAAACGAGGCTACGGAAATCAAATAGTCCTGTCAAATGCCATATGTAAGTGGTATAGGCCTTCCCACATCCCTCCACCATCATTGGTCCGGCCTCACCAAAGTACGGGATCACGAACATGAATCAGGAACTGCACTGTCCACAGATCCGCAGTCGCACTCACAGTTGTACGTATAGTTCGCTCCCATATCTAGGTTTCGGCTCAACCAGGGAACGAACCTTGGACTAAATGGGGCAGGTGACCACTTTGATCGGATGACTGGATGACAGCAGAACGGCTCTAGTTGGTCAAGGCAAAAGGATAGGGCAAGGGCATGTTCAAACCGCCACCCTGTGAGTCTGGATTTGAAAAGGGACTCCCACCCCATAGTATATGTCGTGCCCCTATCTCGGGCGGGTTTCCGAAGGGGGTGATCGCACCACGGGTCGGGAATGAAAGGGGGGGAAATTCATGAAATGTCATTATTCTCACCGTAGTATGAAAGGGTTCACGGGGGGCGTACCAGTGACCCCATTAACCCCGCGCACTTCCCAGAACTTACCTATATTCATGGGAGAGGGGGAGGAATCCTCACAAGCGAGTGTGTACACTCATCGAAAATCACACAGGTGTCCCTCGCCAATTGGTGCTGGAACCTGATGGACGGGGTCCGATAGATTGTGGCGGGTGGCGGCGACTGGCCTAGAAACCGTTTACACTGAATCAAAGAACCGAGAGTCAACCGACCAACCCTGCTGCGAGGGTCACGTCAGTGGGCCACACACCGTTCCCCGTGTACGTTTCAATTGGCCTGCGTGATTTGTGTGAAGAAAGCCGCAGGATGCATGTGATTATGATTGGTAGACATAAGTGGCTGTGGCGGTTCGACGTTCAACTCTCGAACGCTAGGAAATATGACTCACGACGATTAGGGTGTGGCAGGAGGGCATACTCGGAATCCAAGACGGTCTCCAGTCATTATTCTCCCTAATCCAGGGTTTGGGTTCGCGCGCAAGCGCACAATCTCCGTTAGCCGACGGTGGGCCACATGCTGATGGGAAAAAATAATGGTACGGAGCTGTGCGTCATTTCAGAGGGTGTGGCTGGGGTTGACGCGCGTCGCGGATGAATGGGCACGGCGTTGGTGAGTTCGGTGGTATACGGAAAACACCCTGGGACACCGCTCTCTGCCCCAATAGGGCGAACAATGACGTGGACGGGTGACATACGGGAAAGGGGGCTGGTCGTCGGACGTCCTGAGCGGTGTCCGGTGGGTCATGAGAGCCGTAAGCGGATCTTCGAAAAACCACTGAATACCCATATGTTGCTTGGTGTGAAAGCAACGACACAGTGAATAGGATGCGTCGTGGGGCTGTTCGGATGGCAACAGTAGCCGGGGAACTCGGTAGTACGTGATCAGGGTTCTGAGGCCAAGTCGAACCCCCATTCCGAGATGTTGGCAGAAAAGCTTCCGAGAATGAGATTTCGCTAACAAGCGCTAGTAGGGGGGGTACAGGGTGAAGGAACGGTCACCCATTGTTCGACCGAATGAGCTCGTGCACGCCGTTTGGCCAACATGAAGCTGATAAGAATGAAGAAGCCGAAACGGGTAAGAAACCGGAATAGTCCGCGGGTGCGTGATGGCGTGCCGGGATTTTCCGTCCACGTGATCGCCCATCTGTTCCGTCATCGGTCGTCCGCTTGACCCTTCCCACTTCCGCGAACGTTTGAGGCGAGTTTGACAGGGAGAGGGTCGGTTCAGCTTCACTTTTTGTCACCTTGGAACGGGTTCGCTGATTGTGTGGCTGCAGGTACATGTGGGATTCTGAGGTCGTCACCCGCGGACAATGCATCACTATGAATCCGTGTCTTCTGTGGTCATCAACTCTTTCTTCGCGGCCGGACGTTCCATACCCGGCACGCGGATGACGGCCAAGGAGCTGTTCGCAAGACAATCCCTTGCGAGGCAGTCATCTATACCCGTCACCCCCGATTTCTTCACCCCGAACCCCCGACGCTTCAAAGGCAAAGCCCGGGCCGATATTGGGATCCCCCAAGTAGACCTCTTACCCAATGAACTCAAACAAGAATGCGTGAGGACCTGGCTGTTGGATACCGCGTTTTGGGAACGGTTTAGGTTCGAAGGTGCGTGGTCACTCAGGTTATGGACCGACCTCCCGAAAATTGACGAGTGTGTGGGCCTAGACCTGGATAGAATCGTGTTCACGTATCCCACCAGGCTGCCGCGCCATTGTACACCTGCACGAGCCATCCCATCATCGCAGCGGCGCCACTCAATTCCCCGCCATTCCTCTCCCCGCGTCGCACACTCCCCTCCCAGACCGCGGCTGTTCAGTGATTCCGCATCGCAATATGCATATGTTTCCTCCTCCACATCTACATCACACGGTCCATTCGACCACCTCGAGAGGCTCGTGCGACCGCTCTGTGCAGCCACGCCTCCGGAATCTGCCGACCCGGACAAGGCCTGGGAGGCATTTGTTGTAATGGCTGAGGGTAAAGGTGTTGTGATGCCCCGACGCCTCAAACCTCCGCTCCTCATATTTGCGACAAGATTGGCAGATGGTACGTTTACCATGGCTTGTGACAGGTCGAACACTCCCACGGAAGAAATGTCATCACGCGCTGTTAAAGTACGAAGGGTACTCGAAGCGATCACGGATTCGTCGTTCCCGCTCCACCAAGAACTCTACATCCTCGAGACCCGCTGCATGGTGTTGGAAGGACGCTTTGAAGAGGTCGAAGCGGTCCTGGATGAGTAT
>Ga0307517_10015036_pt1 | contig 10315 bp, 10 predicted proteins | sample 23_EM_MG_FD_194515 | JGI IMG/M metagenome (GOLD analysis project Ga0307517, IMG submission 194515) | Populus trichocarpa ectomycorrhiza microbial communities from riparian zone in the Pacific Northwest, United States - 23_EM | ecosystem: Host-associated > Plants > Roots > Unclassified | place...
TCCTTCACTTTTAGTCTGGCCCTTTTGTTTGTTTAGGAACATGATACACTCTATGTTCCAAACATCAAAAGCAGCAAAAACATTGGAGGGAATGGTTGATTTTTTCACAGCTTCTTTTTTTTTTTTGGACGGGTTGTTCCGTGTTTCTAAACTGTATTTTAATTTAAACTTTTATATGATATTATCTTATAAATGAGAGTCGGGTAAAATTTGAAATTTTTTTATTTAAAATTAATTTTTTTATATGTTTATATTGTTTTGATATACTGATATTAAAAATAATTTTTAAAAATAAAAAAAATATTAATTTAATATATTTTCAAATAAAAAATATATTTAAAAAAAAACTACTACTACATTATCAAAACCCTGGGCTGGTGTTGCTCCTCTGCTACCACCACAAGCATCTTTAAGCATTCTGAGGGAATAATAGATTAAAATGAAGCATTTTTGAAACACAATTATCACTAATTGAAATAAAAAGCATTACAGCAAGCTGGTCCTACAATGCCAAAAATAGTTACTAATAATACCTCAAAAAAAATTGGTAATTTGGGTCACGTCTAAACAATCAAATCCAGCTTGACTGTATATTTTCTTTCTGTCTCTACATTTTTTTTCTCTCCTGCTAAGCCAGGGGGCTATCCTTGCCCTAACACCCTCCTCTATGCATATTTTTTATATTTTATTTTCAAGACCGATAATTTCTCAATACAAGCACCATGTTTTCTGTAAGCATGATTTTTCCATGCAGAGCTGCTTCAACTGCAACACTACTCTCTCTTGGCACCCTGACATGCTAACATGTCTCCCATGCCCACTGCCCACTCTCCATGGATGTCTGACCATAACTCCACAATGGAATAACTTCCATGCATATCCTCTGGTATCTGCTAACTTCTCCGCCAATGGCATCATAAGCTTGTGGCACCATAACTTTGCGTCAACTTCTCCACCAATAACACATCATCTTTTCTTTATTTTTACGAGGTAAACCGACATACCACATCTATAAATATCTCAGACCATCACTGAGTAATGAGGAGATAAGACTGCCCAAGGAGGGAAGCAATTAGAAAGAGGGAAGCAATTGCTTGAATTTTGTTCGGCATGTTTAGTTTCAAATTTATCTCTCTTTTTAAAACTGTCTCTTTCTGGTAATGGTTGAGAATTTATAGAAACAAACGAGGATGGATGAAGAGAAATTCTTACAACGTTCCTAGAAGATCTTTATAATATAACAATTTACTTTTTTTTAAATAAAAAAAAATGGAGGCCATTTAGTGATTCTTGATTTGGCAAGTAGCTAGGAATTTCATGGTGAACGACCAAGTTTGGTGTCTTACCAATACATCAATTCTTGATTTGGTAAGCTTGATTTTGCAAGGAGCTAGGCATGAAATTTCATGGTGAATGACATATTGCATGCATGATTCTATAAATTATATTCATGCTTTCCACTGAAAATCACGGAAATGGATATGATACAATATAATAATTCTTGAAAAAGTAGGATACATTCTTAAAATATAATTTCTTCTACAATCATTAGCTAAAATATTAAATTTTCTGTACAGTCAATAGTCAAAATAATTGAATTATATCAATCAGGTGGATGTGTGGATCCACGTATAAGAGTACTTTCAAAGTATCTTCAGATATCCAAAACAAAATCTATTTTAATAATTTAGCATACAAGTTGACAAGCATCACAAGCATATGATACCTGTCACATTCAAATTTCTCCATTTGCATAAGAAGCAAGATAATGGGGAAAAAAATTAAACAAGTCCAAAGACAAAAATGAATAGGCTGTTTGAAATCATTATTAATGTAATAATATGTCATATTACTTTCATTCTTATTCCATTGAATGTATTACAGAGTCCTTCTGAAGAAAGGAAAAAAGAAGAAGAAAGAATTCAAGCTACATATACATGGAGGCAAATATGTAACGTGAACAAATGAATATAACAAATGATGAACTACGGTAAGCTAGGAGTAAGAGAGGGCTTTGCAACTTTCAGCTCTCCGCAGTCACTGATATAGAGAGTCTTAAGAGGCTTGTTCCATATTGTTCGAGCATTTTGTGCTCTTTCATCACCAAGAAACTCCGCCAAGTCATTGAATTGGCGAATTCTATCTGATGGTTTGTATGTCGGGATGGAAGCTATGGATGTCACAACATCTAAACCTGCAATGCAGTTCCAATGAGAAAGTGAGCAATGTAACTGATGGTTGTGATGAGCTCATCAGAAATTTCACTCTCACTAATTCTCTCTTAAGGATTTTTATGTGGCATTCAGCAGCATTAATGTAATCATTTCTAAATCAATCCGACTGCCTGGTAATGCACAACAAAAACTGCCAAAGCATCAATTGAACGGATCTTCACAGTCAACAGAGAATGGGAGTATGGACGCAGTATGTTCTGGTGAGAGCTAAGCAATATGCATTAACATGAAAGCTGAAACTGATCTCTTATTCCTTGTTCACAAAAGCAAAACTATACTATTCATGTCCTACCAGAAATAAAAAAGAGTAACCGAGGGAAGAATTGATTTAAATTAAATATTTTTGTAACACAATTGTTATCGCACTAAAACAATAGCTTTGGAGCAAGCTGGTCCCGCAGTGCCAACTGACCATGAAGAAAAGATGATTTAGTTTCCATGACACATACTGGTATGTCAGTTAAAGCTGACCAGCATTGAGTTAGATCTTGTGGAGATCAAGGATTTGGAAGGCTCAGAATTTGTAGTGAAGGAAGTGGATGCAGACCTGGATTTGGAGGTAGGCCTGGAATCTGGGTCATGAAAGGCAGTTGAGCTTCCATGATTGATTAACATGCTGCTGCATATTGCAATTATTAAGAGAGAAAAAACTGCTGACTTTGTTTGACATGGTTATTGTCAAATTTATCTCTCTTTCTAGGGATGCTAGGAGAAGACAATTTCTAGGCTTGGAGATGCAAGTTATAGTGACTGAGAATTTATAGAAACCAATGAGGATGAATGAAGAGAATTTCTTCAAACATTTGTGCAAGGAACCAGGTCCTGTAGTAATCGAAAGCTCAACATTCCTATAATTAGGATCAAGTTTAATATAGTTCTCATCACCATTATCACACAAAACACAAAGAAACAGTTCCTAGTCTTGAATGTACAAGCTTAAAAGCCTTAGAATCAACAGTCCATATCTTGAAAAAGTTTCACCTACCCTAACCGAAAACATAGAAACCATCAGTGATTTCAGTAAAGACTTCACATATGATAACTTAGATTGAAATGAGAGAAGTTCAATTATTTTTGGTTTTTTGGCTAATAATAGCTTGATTCTCTAGAGAAATATGCCTAAGAGAGATCGTTGCAGAATTTCTATCAAGAACTATTAATATGAAACCAGCAATAAAATGTCAACGTCTCTAAACAAATCATACCACTTAAAACAGATGAGAGATTGGACATATCCACGTAAAATTTTTAGTATGGACTGTTGTCATAGTAAATTAAATTTTAAGAACAAACCGTGCATATTGATTTATTTCATGGGGGAAAGTGTCACTAATTTAATGTTAGACCAGTTGTGTGATTGTGTATGCATGCGTTAGTTTGATATAGAGAAAGAGCGAAAGTCCATGGAAGAAACGGAAACTATTCTATTATTCCTCATTTTTAAAAGCAAATATTAACAATTCAAATACTAGCAGAAAAAAAAAAAGTCTACTTGAAAACAGGTAACACAAGACCAAAGCTGGAGAAAACTAAAGCTAAGCAAATCTATCCTCACTTCCAGCGGACCCTTTTGAGGTAGCACTGGCAGCAGTTGGAGCTCCTCTGGTGCGACCACAAGCATCATTCAGCAATGAAGGGAACAGTGGATTTAAAGCAAGCATTTTTTGAATACAAATGTCATTTGTTGAATTAAAAGCTTTGCAAAAAGCTGATCCTACAGTGCTTAACTGACCATTAAGGAGAGTTGTGATTTCCACGACACATCCTGGTACATTGGCTACTGATGTCAAGCATTGAATTACGTTTACAAGAGTTCCAGGAATTTGGGGTAGTGGAGGAGTTGGAGGCAGCCTCGGAATCTGGGGCAGACCTGGAACTGAAGGTAGGCCTGGAATCTGGGGTAGTGAAGGAGGAAAAGGTAGCCCTGGAACCTGGGGCAGACCTGAAACTAAAGGCAGGGTAGTGGTGCAGGGGTTAAAGGCAGCCTCGGATTCTGGGGCAGAGCTGGAATTAAAGGTAGTGGAATCGGGGGCAGGCCGGGAACCTGAGGCAATAGTGGCAGCTGAGCTACCCCTGATTGGACCAACAGGGTGCTACATACTGCCCCAAATAAGACAGAAGCAATTACTTGAACTTTGTTCGATATGATTAGTATCAAATTGGATCTTCTTCACACCAATGCTAAGAGAAGATAATTAGGCTGAGAATTTTAAAAAGATAACTTCTTTAAACGTTTCTGCAAAGCTTTTAAATCAGGAATAAATGTTATCAGATTTGGGATTAACTCATAAAAGTCCACCTCAGATTCTTTCAAGAAATATTTTATGCATACAGCCTCAAAATTAATCGATAGCAATTCGGCTTTATGTTCTCTCCTCCATCACATTTGGTTCTTCTAATTATGATGTTGAATGTTTGCCTACCCAAAACCACAATAAGAAGAAATCAAACCCAAAAAAGAGTTCTAAACAAATAGAATAAAATCAAACCAAATCCAAGAAAGAAAATTAAAGTAATATAATTACTAATAACTCAACAAAAAAGATGAAAAGAACTGACCTTCAAGAACCACTCCAAAAACAATGTTCTTGTAATCCAACTGAGGGCAAGGACCAGGTCCAGTAGTAATCAAGAACTCAACATTCCTGTATTCAGGATTAAGCTTAATATTATCCTCATCATCATTCTCTGATAAACACAAAGAAAGAATCCCAGGTCCTGAATGTGTTAGCTTAAAAGCCTTAGAATCAACACTCTCGATATTTCTTGCCAAATCTTGAGGCACTTTCACCTCTCCTTTTTCTCTCCTTCCTTGCCGGCCCGCAAGAAAAAACTGACCCGGAAAGATTTTATGGACTAGAGTGTTCTTGTAAGAGTATGAAGTGCACATTGTTTTGAAGTTGGAGACAGTGAGAGGGACCAAATGGCCATAGAGGCCAAGAACTAGGCGCCCTAGGGGAGTTGAGTCGGTGCAGAGGGTGGAGAAGGTGTCGGAGAGGGTCCGGTCGGGGCGGAAGTAATTGGAGCAGATGGAGAAGTCAAGAAAGACACGGTCTGTTATAGTGGTGTCAAGGGTTGGTCGAGGTGGAGAGAGAGTGGAGAGGGAGGTGGAGAGTAGGAGGGAGCGGCGGGTGATGGTGGTAGAAGAGAGGAGAGAAGGGATGTGGTGGTGAGGGAGGAGAGATGGTGGTGGTGGAGGGGTTAGAGGGGAGTTCATGGTGGTGGAATTGAAGTGAAGAAGTGGACATGGATGGCTAGGGAGAAAGAGGGAAAGAGGATGATTGGTTGTTTGAGATTGAGAAAGAAGAGGACTACAAAAAGTGGGGTCTACATTTGTACAACGAGGATAAGATAAAAAGAAGATAGATTTCTTCTGTAGTTAAATTAGTAAAAGAAGAAGAATATTTATTTATTGATAAATAAATTATTTTTGGGATCTCTTGATAAATAAAGCTGTATTTGAACTCAAGAAAAATGGAAACTTTTTCTTGTTTTATAGCCTCTCTGGGATCATTTTTATAGACACTTGAGACTAATTGCTACTTCCTATTTTTCTAAAAGCTTTTTTAAATCATTTTTTTATTTTAAAAATATTAAATTGATAATTTTTTTAATTTTTTAAAATATTTAAAATAAAAAAAACATTTCTTGGTTCGAGTGATAACTTATCGAACAATTCAGGTATATTTTTTGAAGTCTGTACTGTAGAGTACTGGTTATTCCATTTAAAAAACAAATAAATAAAATAGGATTCAGCATAGATTCTGTAACAAAAGAACACAGAGAGAGACAAGACTTAAATTTCGTCTCTCTGGTTTGTTCTGATGGTTTGTTGTCTTCATTTGTTTTTCTTGGATATGGGCTTTGACATTGATTTCTCAGATGTCAAACCACAAAAGTAACTCAATTTTCAATTTTATATTGTGGATTAGGACTTCTTCATCATTCTGGATGGTAACAATGTCCACTTAATTGCATTAATCTTTATCAAATTTCTTTTTGTAAAATGTAGGACTGTAAGATTAAAAAAAAAGGTTTTTAATCTTTGCTGGAAGATCACAGAAAGAACTGTAAAAACAAATTAATTAAATTGTTTCTGATTCTCTATTTCTTTGCTTGTAAACAAGGCTGCCATTGGTGTAGCAAGGTCCTGCTAGAATCTGTTTTACTCTTGGTTGATAAGTCACCAGGGACAAAGAACAATCTCTCCATGACTGTTTCTTGGGAAACAATATGTTTCTAGGTTGAGGAAAACTAGTGGAGCTACCAGCTTTCGACTTGTGCAGTGCACAGTTGCAATTGCGATGGTAAGGCCTTCGCTCAATTAATCTCCATGCTGTCCATTGAAATGCATCCGTCAAAGACACATCGAAACATTATGTCAGATGCTGCAATAAACATGCTTGCTCTTTTCGGTGCCTTTGAATCTACTGTACTCTTGCTATAGGGGTGTGGGTGTTGGAAGATTTGTGTCTCAATGTTTCTGTATTACAAGTTGAAAGTTTTGCATACTTTTGCTGACCTTTTATATAGAGATGGGAAATAGAGTTCATAAACAAGAATATACGAGTAGGCGACAGAAAAAAAAATGCTCAAGTGTCCTCTAGGTTTGATGATAGTTCCTGACGAAATAGTTTTACAGGAACAAGACTATAATTTGTTCATATGTTTGTTTTTGCTGTTGAATTTCTAGCTTTGTTTGAGAGCCGCTTATGGTGGTCCCTTTATTATGCCTAGAAATAAACTGAGAGTCCCAGAAATTTAGGACAGAGGCTTGGCTTGTTCTTGCTGACATTGACCAAAAGTTCCATTCTTTGGTAGGGTTTTAAGAGCGATTCTTTTGGAGGAATGCCTTATACCCAACTTGTTGGAAGAGACGCCTACTTTATCATTACGCCTGAGGTAGGGAACTATTTTGTGCAACAATGCATCCTGCAGGATTAAGATTGTTCTTCACGTAGTGTATGTAGAAACTACCAAAACCTTAATTTGGACATATCACATGGTTCTTGATTTTAACTTATGCTACTGTTTGTTTGGAATCTTGACCAAGGGTATCTCCTACAGTCCCACGCATACATTCGATAAATATTTCGTGGAATTATTTCCATTCACTCAAATCATAATTCATTATACAGTTTTGATATCTGCACTTCACTGTTCCAATGAGTTGCTGAAGTTCATATAGCTTGACTTCATGAATATTCATTTTTTTGGGCTTTGATAGGTTCATTATACTATCATGTTTTGTGAGTTCATTTATGCAGGCCATGACTGTTTCACTGTCCCCACCTCCTTTTTTCTTGATAAAACATTGTTTACATCGTGAAAAGTTTGACCTCAACTTGGTGGCTGACGATGGAGGCAATGCCGGGGTACTAGAAGAAACACTACAGCAAATTATCTTTACCTAATCTTAAATTATCCACAGATTTTCCCAGATCTAATTAGACTGATCCACCCTGAGCCCTCACTTCGCTCAACATTCGAGTTACCGGCTACCTGTACAGGCACCTAAATGGGAAGTCAGGAACAGCCTAGCATTATAGCCATTTTTGTGCCTAGGAAAAATTAAGAACATGCGTGGATGGGGATTATACATTGTTGTTTCCATATTTAATAGTGCAATGCAGTGGTCACTGAATCCTGATTATGATCTCTTGCACATTTTGCTTCTAAGGAATCTAGCTGTCCTTAAAGATGACAGTAAGGATTTAAGCAATAATGTAATTCAGCATCTTTGTACTAAAAAGATTGAACAATAGCATTTAGACAAGGAACATCTTATGCCATTTTCTTTACTGAAAATCTGGATATTGAATATACATATATAGAGTCCTATTTTCCTAATACTCTATCTGTTATGTTCGCATTGTTGTGAATTCTAAAATCAGAAAGAGGAGAGACTGTGAGGGCATAAAAACACTCAATTTAAGTTGTCAGTAATTGCTGTTTCCGAAGCAAATAAGGATCCAATGTTTTGCATTGACGAATCATCAGCAGTAGAAGATGGAGAAGAGAGTCTGGAAGTAGCTATGGACAAGGGATGATCGCTCCGTACCTGTTTCTTGGGGAACGATATACTCCTTTGCTTAGGACAAGCATCGGAACAAATATCTTTTAACCTGTGGAGTGCACATTTGCAGTTGCGATGGTATGGCCTTCGCCTGATCTCCATGTCATTCAATGATATACTTCCACTAAAGATACATTTAAGTATCATCTCAGCAGCTCCAGTAGCCATTCTCTCCTCCCTTCTTCACTACAGAATCCGCTTCGTTTCCGTAGGCGGGGATGAAGTGTCAAGTGTGTGTGATTTTGAGTTTATTTGCAACATTTGCTTGCTTTCTTGGTGCTTTATATAGAGCATGGATAGTGTTGTGAGAAGCAATAACCTAGGGTGAATCTTTTGTGTGTTAGTGATTCTGTGTGAACTATAGAAATGCTTGGTCTCATCGTTCTTAATTTCCAGTCACTGCAGAACTAAGACAAATCGTTTTTTCCTATGGGTTGTTTTATATTTTAGTAGTTGATTGAGGCAGTTCGTTATTCTTACTACAAGAGAGAGAGGGAGGGAGACACTGATACGCAAATTAGGAGAAAGGTTTCTAGTTAAATTTGGTTCGGATCTTGAATTCCTATGTGTTATGATTTCTTCATTGTTTTCTCCACAGGAAATTAATTGTTACCAACTTTTGACACTTCTGATGCTATTCTAGTTTTGTGATTTTCTGTGGTTTTAGCGACTGTTCCTATGCAGCCAAGGATCTATATTCCCGGACAAATTGCTTCTAGGTATATAGATTATGACACTTCTGAAATAACAGGGTTGGCTTAGTTTTCATTGTTGATTCCCATGGCTATGAGATTCTTTGATGTGGGTTTTTCAGTTTGTTAGTCATGTAAAATGCCTTCTAGCTAGCCAATCCTTAAACAGAATACCTGTTTATTACTGCGTAGAAAAGCTGATAGTAACAATGCAAAGAAAGGTTGGTTTAACCATGGAGTTATTATTTGTATGAACATATCATGCAAGCAGTTGACTTAATAATCTATTATTTACTGCACATATCACAGGAGATGCTTGACCATTTCTCAAGCATATATCGAGCTGTTTTTTCTCTCATTTTCTGTTATGAGTCGAGGGTGTCTCTGAGTAATCTTTGAAGTTCTGGTTTTCTTTTTTTGTTCAAGCAATTTGCTTCCCGCTGGCTCACTGTGATGGAATATTTAATGTATGATCAGCTTCTGCTGTGCTTTCCACCGAAGTGCGTTTGCAATGTGCTTTGCATGTAGAGTCTAGGTGGTCTCATTTACTCTGTCAAACCATCTGTATTCACCATTTCTTGGCCACATTTTTCTTTTGTTTTTTAGGGTACAGAAAATAATGATAATAGTTGGTGTATGTATATAGATATTCGCACCACCAATAAAATTATAGTGGGTTATAAATTTTAATTTTCTAATTGGATATATTCTAGATCAATTACATAGGAAAAATATCTTTTAAGAAGATTGATTTACAGAGCGGATACTATCATATTTGAATTTAGCTCGAGGACGAATGAATGACAACCTTCTAGACAAAACAAGAGTTATATGAGTGGCTGATTATGCCTTTTAGATTGTCTGATATGCCTAGCACTTTTATATAGTTAATGAATCAAGTTATACATCCCTTTATTAATAGATTTGTGGTTGTTTATTTTGATGATATTCTGATTTATAGTAGATCCAAGATTGATGATCACTTAAGACATTTAAGAAAAGTGTTAGAGGATTTGCTAGAAAATATGTTGTATGTGAATTTGAAGAAATATAGTTTTAATAACTATCATACTATTATTAGGCATATACATTGATGATGAGAAGGTTAAGGCATTTAGATAGTGGTCAGTCCCTAAAACATTTAGTGAGATACATTGTTTTCATGAATTGACCACTTTTTATAGACAATTGATATGAAATTTCAATAACATAATTATATCAATTAATGAATATATGAAGAAATAGAAGTTTGATGGGGGAAGAGAGATAAAAATTATTATTTTTTATTAAATAAAAGTTAAGCACCACCTTAG
>Ga0307517_10015037_pt1 | contig 10315 bp, 10 predicted proteins | sample 23_EM_MG_FD_194515 | JGI IMG/M metagenome (GOLD analysis project Ga0307517, IMG submission 194515) | Populus trichocarpa ectomycorrhiza microbial communities from riparian zone in the Pacific Northwest, United States - 23_EM | ecosystem: Host-associated > Plants > Roots > Unclassified | place...
TTTGTGTATATTCAAGTTGGGGTGTAACGGTTTCATGCGCTCTTGAACGTCGGTGTCATGTTTGTTGCACAACAGAATCTCTGCCCATAGACTCAATATGGGATTTCCGAAATTAGTCGTGGCATGGTCTCGACTTACAGACTACAGTGCAAGAATGACCCAGCCGATAGAAAGTTCCAGCCCTTTGATTTCCCCATCGGAAGGTGAAATAGTAAACTGAATGCTGACCAGACCGCGAGATATAGAGATATACTTTTGAAGCGGCAAAAGGCGACCTGGTCACCGCTGAAGCGCTGACAGCCCGGTTTCGATACTGGATTACATAATTCACCTTTACGGGTCTATTTCATCGAGGTAGATTCAAAGCCATCGGCGGATATTATTCCTGTTATTCCACCCCATTTTCGGGGTCACTATTCACATAACTTCCGACAGAAAAACGATAAGAAGCGGTTTCGAGTCATTGGTCTTGCGGAAGATCAAGATTTCATAATGTCGCCCTACCCTGGTTGGACGATGACGTCTACGCACCACATTGCGATAATGGACAGATGTTTTGTAGGAAGTAGAACTAATTGAGAACGATTAACCGGGATGACACAAACCAGGTGGGCCACGACAAAATAACTAGAGACGCCTAGCACTTATTTGGCTTTATGGATTGGGACGTTTTCTAGATATTACCCGGTTAGTGGCAGCGGAATGACCAAGAGAACTGTGTCGTTCACACCCTGAATGGAAATCGGCATACAGTGAGCTTACGACAACGAAAAAAGTCAAAGTGCAGATAGGTTAGAGGCAGAAGAGCTCTTAGGCTGAGCACTTTGAGCAGGAACAAACTGTGGTGGAGGCGGGGCAGCAACCGTAGCTGGAACTGGAGCACTGGGAGGTGGCATAAGTGGGAGAACCGGGGCCTGGTGGAAAGGGCCAGGAGGAAGTGGAAAACCGGGACTAAAAAACTTGTTTCTCAGAAGTTACAATTCATTTAACGGAAGTAGGCATACCCCAGTGTCAGCATTCCAGGTGGAAATGGTGGGAGAAATCCATGCGGTATTGCGGGAGGCATTGGATGGAAGGTGGCAGGATGCGTAGCTGTCGTCGCAGTTCCTCCTCTGGTATGACCCTGTTGTCAAATTTCGGTCGCTTTGCCTGCGGCTGTGAAATAGTCCCAACAGTTCATCGCGTCCTGGAAGGGCGTCGTCATACGCGGCAAGCTATCCGAGGCCGAACGAATCATATGTATCCCTCGCCGGGATACCCATCGGCGGCCTTCCACAGAGCAGAGAGAACCAGCTCATCATCCGCGTTCGCTATTTGCAAGTCAACTGTCAACCATATAATGTCGGGCGGGCGGGATGTCATACAAATCTCGAACCAGATTGGTGTATAAATCGTACGGCCTCAGAATGCCAATTACAATTGGCTTCTCGTAACGCAATTTCGTACGAGAAACGCAAGGGGCACCTGGATTAGAATGCCGGACAATATAGCATTCCTGAGGACAAGCCCCATAGCTTATCCGGCCGTGGAGCTGGTATTGTGAACGTGAATTCGAAGATGAAAAGGGTTCGAGCTCTCTCGGCTATGTGGACAGGTTTTACTCACGTCGTTAACACGAAGCATTTCAAATGTGGCATGTGTTCGAGAAGACTCAACACGGCTGGTGGTCTCCCCAGGGTTCCTTGAGTCTATACCAGATGCTGCTGCGGCTTCAATCTCACCAGGAAACGGAACTTTCACGTTTCCCCAAGCATCCGTGGAGGCATCCGCATTCCTCCCCCACAGTGCTACCGTAGCGAGGTATGTGCTGCTCACCGTACCACGGGATCTCGTCGTTTGACTGGCCCCTTCAAACGCTGGGAAGAACGTCTTCATGTATAGCAAATTTGAACTGGAGATTCCACTAAATTGACTGCCCGCCCAATGGAGAAAAGCACCAGACCAGGATGTGTGCTAAGCCCAGGAAACGAAAATCCCTCAGCATAAATTGAGTTTGTAGCGCCCCGAATACCTATGCTCCCCATCATCGCCTCAAGCGTGCCCACATGCGTACCCCTCTCCAACTTCCAGGAAGCAATTTGTTTCAGTGCCCGACCGACTGACGCAGTAAATACGATTGGGAATAGGGTAGGACACAAAAGCGATGCTGACCGAACTCGCTCGCCATACCGATCAGGCGCAGGACCCCTTTGTTTCGTGCTCAGTTGGCCGACAAGAAAGCCCAGCGGAGCTTGCCACTTCGGCGGTGCAGGTAGAATCATCGGGAGAAGTTATCTGGTTCTTGCATCAGCCCGAGATACCATAACTTATAAGTAACTCACAAGGCGCAAAGAATATTGTTATGCGTTGCGTAATGATCAGGGAGCAATAGAGTTGATGGTAGTTCCGCTACCAATGTGGACTGTGGTCGTCTGTGGTAATGGTGGAGTGGAACCAATCAAGGCTGCAGATGTCCCTAAGTTTTGCTTAAGATGAAATGCGATACTACCGCTATACGCCTACCGTCGGTCGTTGAACCCCTGCTCTGAAATTAAGGATGAGGTTCGGTACCACTGAGGTAGTTCACCCCCGGTCCATACAGTCGAAGAAAGATGGAAGGGCTGTGGCGTTGAGAAGGTTTATAAGCGAGCCTGAGGATCATCGAACCTTGCTGTTTGAGATTTGAGGGCTGATTCAAGAGAGATTGAGGAGCTAAACTCTGAAAAGGGCCGTGATAAAGACAAAAGTTGGACAAGGAGTCGCAGTTGCCGGTGGTGGTGGATCAGAAGATCTAGCCAAGGGAGGGAGAAAAATAGGGTGTGACCAAAGGTTTGTGTATTTGCGATCCGGTTCTCCGATGGCCGACTACTTATCTGAGAGTCATAGGCACATCACCCAGCCCGCGACTCGTACCCCTCGCCGCAAGGCAAAAGACGTGAAAGTTTTCAATTCTGATTCATACCTGTGCTGATTGTTTCAATTAGGTATGTATGTTTTAAAATATACTGTCTAGATGGATTTCAATTAATACCCTCGTTGCGGCTGCATTGAGTATGATGAATAATCGGACAAGCACATTTCCTGCTTTGCCCTCTTGCCCATCCGCTGACCATGCTAATAACTTCCCTTGTTCTATGCCTCGGTATTTTGGCAACAACTGTTTTCGGGTACCTTCTCGTCCTCCCTTCAGGTGTAACGTGTTCAATGTTTTTCAATCCAGACAAACCCGAGAATGTGGGACGGTCGTAACAGAGGAAGACAAGCTAGAAATGGAAAAAGCGGTTGCAGCTGTGAACCTCAACGCTAAGCGCCAGACAGGCACCTCCTATGACTTTGGGATTTACTTCAACGTCGTTGCATCTAACAGGACGGAGGAGGGTGGTTGGATTCCGTATGTCCATGCCTTACCTTTTTATTATTTTCCTACTTATTTCTACAGGCAAAAGCAGATAGACGATCAGATCACTCTACTGAACTCCAAATTTACGGCAACCGAAACACGTATCCGTTTCCATCTATTGAACGTTACAAGGATCATCAATCAAAATTGGCATGAAAATGTGGAGCTCCTGCCAGACGACAGCGAAAAGTGCGTTGACCATTTATTCTATATTTTTGTTTCGGGCTCGAAATTACTTGTTATCCAGTTCGCTCTCAGTAGCCATGAAGAAATCCCTTCACAAAGGACGTTCCATCCATCTCAACGTTTATACTGCTAGCTTATCCATAAACAATGGGTACTCCACACTTCCAGGAGGCTACGCCAGGGCACCTGCACAAGACGGCATCGTGATCAGGTTCACCACCCTTCCCGGCGGCAGTAGTCCGGATCGCCAAGGTGGAACGTTAGTCCATGAATGTGGCCATTGGCTCGGATTGCTACACACTTTTTACGGAGGCTGCACTGGGACGGGTGACGGCGTGGCTGACACGCCGCCCGAAGCCTCGGAAGCACGGGGATGCCCCATTGGCAGGAAGTCTTGTCCAAATAGCAATTTGCCAGATCCTATCCGTGAGTACCTGGCTTTTATCTCTTAGACCTCGTATGACCTTTGTTCGTTCTAGACAACTATATGGATTACACGGACGAAAGCTGCAGGACAGAGTTCACTCCTGAACAGATCCGTCGAATGCATACATGGATCCTTGCAGTCAGAACTTAGACGATTATCAATGAAAGAACCTACCAATTCCAGAACAATATGTTTTTCTTACGAGTTTGACTTCGCAAAAGTAGTCCTATAATTAATATGTCGACTATAGCTGCGAGTAAAAACCCGTGTAAAGTGGTTGCAAAGAGTGATATACTATGACGGGTTCAGAGAACATGTCGAAGTAAATGTACCTACTTTGGGGGATAGGCCATTTGGTCAAGTGGAAGATTTTTGGACTGGAAGGGGAAGAAAACAAGGATGTTCGTCCTACGACTAACGACGACAATCATGAAGGCGCCCATGAGGAAGTGGAGGATGATGGAGATGAGGACGGGTTAGACCGGGAGGAGGTGGAGCGGCCATGCGCCTGTTCATAAGTAACTCAATAAACTCTCGGAAATTGGAATGAATAGCATAAGGTTACCCGTTCTTGTATTGTTCTGTCTCTTTTGGTAGTGCTGATCAACACAGTCGGTTATCAATTTCAGGAATCGGAATTATCGTAAAACCATTCTCAATAAATACAAATCATGCATGATGTATTCTCAATGGCTTTCGGCTGTCGATATCACAATGCGCCAAAAGTATATAATCACCCCTACCATTGATCCGCGAAGAGGATCCTTTGGACCTTCCGAGTTCTATCAATTTGAACGTCACTAGTTCCATCCGCAACATATGCGTCTCTCACCAGAGACCGTCTCATGGATCACAAAACCTGTTCGTGCAGACGATTTCTACTGCAACGTTAACATTGTGTATTGCAGGTTTTGTTTATATTTTGAATTTTCAAGCTCAGAAAGTATTATATGTGTTTTGCATAAACTGCCATAAAGGCTCAAGTTCCAACATCTGGCAATTTCGGATCATTGCGGCGCTGCAACTTCTAATTTTGGAAGGTTTCTCACATTTCGCTCAACAAGTTCTTTGTCTTCTCAATGAATTGTATTTGAATTTTTTTCTGGAGAATTGGGGATCTATCTTTTCTTAGACACCAACCAAATGTTAATGACTAACTTCAGAAGCATGTTGGATAGTTTTAATCAGGATTTGGTTGGGAGATGCTAAGAACAGTAATGCGATTTGAAATTAATTCAGGTTGAAATCATCTTAAAAGATCAAATTTTTTAATTTAAAAATTAAGCTTTGACAGAATGTATTGCAAACTTGCCGATTTTTGACGAGAACAGTGTTTAATTAATTGTTTTGGCCCAACCCCCCGAGTGTATTAACTCCCGATGTCAAGCGATAAGTCGCCTGAACAAAGAGTGGTGAAAAAACGTCGGCAAGGCGAGCGACCGATTTTGGAAGACGATAAGATCCATGATCGATTCATAGACCAAGCGCTTTGTTGAACCCTCGTGACCAAAAAAACTCGTTTCTTTTTCATGTTCCGCAAAAGCCGCAAAGACAATTGAAGTCGTACCTGGTGTTTTGTCCGCGCAACTCCATTTGGCAGGGTGCGTGCACGTACTGAGGCGAAACTGTATTGTTTTGCGATATGGGCACAATGAACCCTTTACTTCGGGTGCGAATCGTCAAACGTGGTTACGAATGTAGAAATTGTTGGAGTGGGCGATTGATTAGATGATTTCCGAAACGGGAATGGTCAGGGTCTGTTTTGGGATCTTCTACGCCTTGAGGCTTGGGTCCGAATTTTCGTTCTGTTGGCTTTTTGTCCTGAGTGCGTCCACCTGTTGGGGGTGATCAGAGTGCAATCCTCCGGAAGCGAGGATGTGGTGATGCGTTTGCAACATCGCCGTGTCTATAATCTGAATGCCCAGGGTTTTCTCTTGGTGTTGACGGAGGGGAGGAAGGTGCTTACGCGTACATCCTTGTCTTAAAAGCCACGTTTGGTGTGAGTGTTATGTACCTAAGTGCGACGTCGGACTGACACAACGATAATTAGACTGTTGATGACGTACGAGAATCTTTGCATGTTCGGGGCACAAATACGACCCAATTGGTGAGTCTTGCTTGTCAAGCGAAAGGAGGGAGATACCATGATTGATTTTGAGATCCGAGTTTCTAGCATCACTTGAGTTTCTCTTCGACTTCTTGCCCCTGTAATTGCGCAGCCAGATATACGTTGACTATAAGAGGTGATTGTTGTTTTGTTATGGCGTACATCAAACGTTTCAAATTAATGACCACTTTGTAAAGTGCTGCGCGTCACTTACTTGTAGAAATTAGCTCGGATAAGGAATTTTATTATACGAATCGAGTCGGCGTACTTGTCATATTGATGGGATGGTTCCTTTTGATGGTTGATGAACTCTGAACTTGAGAATTCGCTCTTTCATCCCCTTGCAAACAAATTTTGCATGATTTCGTCTAATTCAAGTTGCCCTGAGAGCATTTCCCAATTTGTCACTCGGTCAGTTTTGGCAATCCGAAAAAGACGCACTGCATGCACGATGCTCGACGCTTCTTGGAGGTGAAGTGTTTCCACCGCTCACCTTGTCGCCTACTGTCGCGGGATCATTATCATCATTATACTGGGAGGGAAAATACATCTCATCAGGATGGTGCACCCGGTCTCTGCCGATGAGTGCTGCGGTTGCGATGGACATTGTTGAGCCTAACGGCATGTAAATCCTTGGGCATGGGCGACTCTTAGAGGTCTACCGGAGTGGTAGTAGGCAAACTGTGGATCATGAAGAATACCCGAAATGGCCGCGTGTCATGATGTCCGTCAATGTGCCCTGGAACTGCAACGGATTGCAGTGTTGGGGATGTTCGTGGGCTGGATTAGGCAGGAGAAAGCGCAAATGAATTGGCCGGGAAGACTGAATGGCTGCAGGTGTGTTTTGAATGCTGCAAAGGCTGTTCGCGGACAGTTGTTTGTTGCTGATATGTATTACATAATCGGGTATAAGGAGGTGGTTCCCAGATTTTATGGTACCGGCCTTTTGATCTCCCTCCTCTCAACCTCCTCTCCTCTCCTCACCCCGCCCCTCCCCCGCCGTCCCAAGGATAACGCCTGGAGTGCGTTTTTTATTTCTTCCCCGTCCTCATCATGCTCACCCCCCACAGTTCTCGCGACCCTTGCCGGCTTCTCACTCCCCGCTATCAAATACCCATACCCTGCTATTCAACGCTTGAGCCTAGCTCGCGTTTCCCAAGAAACAAATCGACTTTTTGTATCACCACCGCACGCTCTTTTTCCTATACCAATGGCCATGTCTCTTTCTCTCTCCCCAGTCTCAGATGCCTCTCAACAAGGCGGCATCGACAGCAACAGCAACAACTCCAACCTTTCAGTCTCCAACAACAGCAACAGCAGCAGCAACAACATCGCTACCACCATTAACGATCAGGCTCAGATTCCACCAGCCAGTGGAGTAAAGCGCAAGCCAAGCCGACGTGCCAATACGGCCGAACGCCGTGCAACTCATAATGCCGTCGAAAGACAGCGAAGGGAAACTCTAAACGGTCGTTTCCTTGTAAGTCGTTCATACTCTCTACCAAGACGATTCATAGTAATGTTCTCTGGCCCCAGGACCTTGCCATCCTTCTCCCCAATCTTTCGCAGATCCGCCGTCCGTCCAAATCCTCCATCGTCAATTCTTCCATCGCTCACATTCAAGCTTCTCGTCGCCACCGCCTTATTGCATCACGTGAACTTAAAATGCTTAAGCTTGAAGCCGATGCCCTCCGTCGCGAAGTCAACGAATGGCGAGACCGCGCCGGCCTCCCGCGCGTAGATGAACCAGCCAGAGGCGATGGCTTTGCTATGGTCATCACTGGCGAATTAGAAGTCATCCAGGGCATTGCTATCGAAGAGGAGGACGAAGACGCAGAAGATGGTTATGGCCCTGTACAGCCCATGGCCCCCATGCCAGGCATGCCTCCACACTCCCAGCAACATGTCCAGGCATACAACTCCACCTATTTGGACGACGTTGAAGAGGAAGTCGCCATGCTGGGCGCCATGTATGCGCAGCAGCAGACGGGGGACATCCATCCCGTCCATATTGCTCAACAGCGTCAGGTGCAGCTTCAGCACACCATGATGGCTCCCCAGCCCCACGACTTGGAAGATCCTCGTATGACGGCTATGCTCTTCAAAAACTCCAATTCTTTCACCCAGAATAGTTCCCAAGTCGGCTATCCAGCCGTCAACGTCAACGCCCGCTCCCCGACTTATCCGAACGGCGCCGCCAACTGGGTGCCCTCTCAGGTCGCAGGTTTTGCGACTGGTCCTCAGTTCACTCCCCCATCTGGCTCTCACGGTCTCCCTGGAAACGACTCGGCCTCTGGCTCTCCGGTTGGGGGTGTATCCGCTAATGGAACCAACGCTGGCTCACCTGCATCCACTACTAGCTCTCTGTCTTCCTTCGGCGGTGGTTCCCCCCTTTCTGTCGTTCCATCTCACCACCCTGGTTTCCGTCGCGAGCGAAGCGGTAGTTTGACTGGCTCCAGTCCCGGCAACCAGAGCCCAGCTTATGATCTTCACCACGCAATGCAAGATTTTGCCGGCGTGCCCAGGATGGCAGGAATGTGTGGTGCCTCATTTGTGCCTTCGCACCATCATATGCACGGCCAGGGACACGGCATGCAGCCGCAGGCACTGAGTGTCGGTGGGGGCGCGAATGCCTTGATGATGATGATGGTATGAGTCAATTTTTCAGTTTGGCCTGGTTGTCTGTTTCCTTCTACTGTTTACTTGTCTCTTCAAAGAGATAACCACCCTCCCATTTGTTTTGTTGCGCACGTTCCCTTGTATTCCCATATCGTGTGCCTTGAACGCTCGTTTTTTCACATATACTTAGATTCTTCTTAATTACGGTATGACCCTACTTCGTCAATTTGTTCCGCCACCCCTCCTTCATACAGACAACCACCCACCTCCCGACCCGCCCTGACTGCTCTTGGTTCCCAACCAAACTACCTGGTCATTGCTCGATTTATAGAGTCCTTTGACAGGTTGGCTGGTTACGGCCACAAAACCGATATTGTTGCAATTTTTGTTCGTGCTGTGTTTCCTGCCTTGAGATTGTTCTTGTCCCTAGTTGTTCCAAAATTTCTTCTCGATCGAGTCGCCTTGTTCTCTGTGTCTCGGAAGTGCGTTTTACATAAAAAGAAGGATTTATCCCTGTTCCTTTGTGGCCGGCTATTTCTGTTTTTAGTCGATTCCTGTAACATCGAAGTATTCAAAAGGAAATATCTGGAGTCCGTCTTGGAGACTCGACCCCAGTTTAATAAATTACATGAGAAAGTGTTTATTAAGGTGCCATTTATATACTTTTCTGTGAGTTTTGGACAAGATGTATTCAAGTCCCGCATTTTTCCTTTTACATAATCTAATCTTACTAGGGTTTCAATAATTACTTGCCAAAAAATTATTGACATGTCCCGCGGCCGCATCACAAATCATTTTGAAGAGTGACATTTGACCTAAGAATATATATTTTTTCCACTATGCAGTCGACTCGGACACCAAAAAATTTAAATTTAAATAATTTCTGAAGAGAAAATGTCTTTGTCACAGGTCACCCTCAGTAAAAAAGGAATACAGCCGGAAGTCCGACGGCAGTCACAGAATGGTCAGCATTACTATTACATGACCTCATCTGACTGAAATTTGCATGTATCGGTCAGGTACCCCTCATCTCAATTGTTGATTCTGAAAGTCCGGTTTCCGTCATTTAGTCATGTTCCAGTCATGTTTTGGTCAATCTCATAGTCAGTTTTGCCTCATTACTTAAACTCAAAACTCAGGTGTCTGTCAGCTAAGAGTCAGGAAAGAATCATATAATAGTCCGTGTATTCAAGTATATATATAGTAATACAGGGGGCTGCCACTGGGTATAATCATGATAGGCTGAGCAGTAGGCGCTGGGAAACCGGGAGCAAGTCGATTAAGGAATGAATAATGAGCTGAGAAACAACCTCCTTGAAGATCGGCTCACGATAGAGTTGGCCTTCCTACAACCTGAATAAAGGTCCAATACGAGATGTAATAAATTCGCGGTCAATAACGAACCTCGTGCACTTAATTAAGGAATGAACCAAGAAACGAGAAAACCCCAGTAGGTGTGTGCTTTTATGACCTATCACTATTAGTTCCCGTCTTCGCTAGCGAAGACGGTGAGGCCCATGCTCAGCTCAATTGGTATTGCTTCCCACGGACTCGAAGAAATATATAACTTGGGATTTTTTTCGACATAACACAATTC
>Ga0307517_10015038_pt1 | contig 10315 bp, 5 predicted proteins | sample 23_EM_MG_FD_194515 | JGI IMG/M metagenome (GOLD analysis project Ga0307517, IMG submission 194515) | Populus trichocarpa ectomycorrhiza microbial communities from riparian zone in the Pacific Northwest, United States - 23_EM | ecosystem: Host-associated > Plants > Roots > Unclassified | place...
CGTTAATCATTTAAAAAAAGAATTACAAATAAGCCCAAAATATAATCGCATTTGAATCAAACAAAAAACACACAAGTAAGGGTAACCTTTCTATTGAAAGGATGTTTTAAGGGTGGTGTCTACCTTCTCTTAATCATAACTAACCCCGTACCCGAATCTCTGGGACCAATGTCTAATTTGGGATTTCTAGTTCCCTCAAATTACTAGATGGCGACTCCAATAAAATCTTTGTTTCTCCCAATCGAGAAAAAAACCCTTTTTGTTAAATAAACAAAAAAACGGGAGCCGTCGCCCGACGTCGTGTATCGACATAATTTATAATCTAATCTTATAGAATGCATAAATTAAATTTTTTGATGTAATCATGCATAATTTAACAAATATTTCTACACCTTTGAAAAAATAACTAAGGAAAAATAGTAAAAACTTAGTGATACGTCCTTCAAAGTAAATGAGCTAATCTCATAGATCGTGTCTAATGTTAAAGAAAAATCTCTTAGATGAAAGTCAATTCTTAATTTCAATTCAAATTAATAGGAGTTAAGCACAAATTATAATAGGTTTTTGTAAATAGATCCGCACAGCATGCGGGCCTATTTGCTGGTTAATGACTGATCATAATTTGATCTAATTGTATCTATATCAATGCTTTGTATTATAATATTTTTTTTATTAAAGAATAACTCAATTTAAAAAATAATAAGAGTATGAATGAAGCATAATTCAACTTCTACATCAGGATAAAAATTTTAAACAACTTAGTTTTTTTTAAAATGGATTAATATGATATTAGAGACAATTTACTTATTTTATATTAAAAAAATAACATGTAATGTATATTTTAAATGAAAACTTATATTGTCGATACACGACATCGTGGGACACCAACATTTTTTTCAGTATTTAAAAAATAAATTTGGGGAAAATAAAGATTTTATTGGAGTCTTTATTTAGTAATTTAAGAGAACTAGAAATTCTAAATTAGATACTGGTCTTAAAGATTCAAGTACTGAATTAGTTATGATTAAGGGAAGGTTGACATCACCCTTAAAACATCTTTTCAAGTGAAAGGTTACTCTTACTTGTGTTTTTTTTTTTAATTTGATTCAAATGCTATAATATTCCGAGCTTATTTACAATTTTATTTTTTAGGGTTAACGTCGATCTCTAAAAATATAAGACACGTCAAAAAATGATATTGGTCCTTAAAAATAGAAGACTCGTTAAAATATTGACATTTTAACTCTAAAAAAAGAGTTATGTCCACGTTGAAAGGGGGGGGCATAATCCATATGTATTTTTAAAATTTTGACATTAGTTTTTTTTTTAAAAAAAAATTGACGTGTTGACAAATAACGTTTATACCCGAAAATGAAGATTATGTTGGAATAACTAAAAATATAGGCATAACCCATATTTGAGAAATGGGCTTTAGACTTGCGCACGACAACGAGATAGACTAGGTGTTGGACCCATGTCGTTATTATTTTTTATATTTATTTTGGGTATTTTACAAAATACAATAAAATAAAATAAAATACCTTTAGAGGCCTCCCAAATTACCAGAGTGTAACTGGCTAGGAAAAAGACCGAAATACCCTTGAACTTATATGGAAATTATGAAAATACCCTTGTTGCATGTTTAGCTCAAATGCGACCATTGTTGGAAGGGGTGGTTTTTTTGGCGATATTGCAGGACAAAAAAGGCAGAATCTGATAGATCTCAATGAGAGGATTCCAATGGTGATGGTCTTGTTGTTCGTGGATGGACGAGGAGATAGAATCGATGGTCTAAAGCTTCGGCTGGTCGAAGGTAATCACAACCTTTTTCCAGCGCGATATGGTGTCGACGACAATGAAGACTACCTAGGGTTAGCTCGATGTGAGTATAGAAGTCTTTATGTGGTGGTTTCGTCGTGAGATGTTGTGGAAGTTGGGAGATCTAATAAGAGAGAGAATCGTCGAGATGAAGAGCGGGATATTTTAAGAAGTGCTTCGGTGCGAACGCAAGCATGGTAATCGGGTGCACCTGGAGCTGGTAGACCATTAGATTACTTCTAAATTGATCCCTATGTTGTGTTTGGCTTGATGTGAAAATTGATCTAACGGTTTTGATTGATAGATATTTGCTTCAATGTAATAAGATGCATTAGATGCTTAGAATACCGAGTGACGTGGAAAAACAGGATCAAGGGACATATTTCTTAAAGACTATGATGGATTTATGTTTTAATTCAGTGTGGTAAGCCTTGTTAGATTAAATTCAGTTAGGGGTTTAGATTTAATTTTTACAACATCAACTAGTTGGCATATTTTTGGTATTTTTTTAAGTCAATATCTTACTAAGGTGAAGAAAAACTAAATAAACATGAATAGTATCTTTCATTTCTTAACAGTCGTATTACATTCATCCTTCTTTTTTTATGCCAACTTTGCACTGTCTTTTATAACTAGTGGTTAAAAGACATAATATTTATATCTAGGAGACATGACACATAACATCTCAAACAAAATTTTCACATGCACCAACTACTCGTTGAAAGAAAAAAATTGGATGAACACATCATACATAATAGAGCCCCTTTAGAGAAAGTCTTCTTCATTATGTAAATCATCTTTATCTATCATGATCAATAATAAAGCCCCTTCAGAGAAAGTCGTCTTCACTATATACGGGCCCTCATAGCTTGGTGCCCACTAGCTTTAGTCTTTACTTAGTAATGGTAAGATTTTTCCTAGTACAAGATTCCTCTTTTTTGAAATCCCGGTCAGATATTCCGGTCATATGCTTTGGTCATCCTTCTTTAGTATAACTAGTGATGGCAAATTGCAGCTAATCTCTTATCACTTATCATGTTTAGTTGCTCATATTTCATTTTAGTCCATTTAGCTTCTTTTAGTTCAGATTCTACTAGCACTTTTGGAGATGAGATTTCTACTTTTAGAGAAGAGATTTCTACTTTCAAAGGCATTACCGCTTCCATCTCAAATACCAATGAGTAACGCGTAGTTCCAGTATATGAAAATTGATCTGATAGTCTTGATTGACGTATATTTGCTTCAATGTGATAAAATGCACTGGATTCTTGGTACATCGACGTAGCAAGACAAGATCAAATGACAAATTTCTTAAGGGATGTGATGGATTTGAGTTTTAATCTAGTGTGCTAAGCTTTATTATATCAGATCCAATCAAGGGTTCAAAACTAATTACTATTACATCTATCGGGTGACATTTTTTTTAAATTGTTTTTTTAAGTCAATATCCTACTAAGGTGAAGGAAAAAAAAATGCACTTCTTAACTGTCCATATTACATTCCTCATCCTTTATTTTCCTATAATAGCCGGTAGTAAAGAGACGCAACATTTATATCCATGAGACACTGCAAGAGACATAGATCATCTTGATGAAAATCTTCACCTGCATCAACTACTCCATTAAAAAAAAAAAACTTTGGTGTTATTAATTTTTGTTTTATTATATATAATAATAAATATATATACAAGTAAAATTTAAACTCAAATAAGTATTAGAAAAAACTTGTTTCAATCGCTACAAATCAATTTTGATTACAAAAAATTCATTTCAAACACCAATATTTTTCAACTAGTATAACTCGATGGACCCGGTTTTGAATGAAAATAATGGTTTTGACCTGAAATAGCCTGAAACTCTTTTTTTTTTATCTCGGTCAACATGGTTTGACTTATATTGACCTAGTAGACCCGATTTTGATCGAAAATGACGATTTTGACCCTAAACAACTTGAAACTCATTTTTACATCGGTCAACATGGTTTGACCCAAATTGACCCGGTGGGATTTGTTTTAACCGAAAATGATATTTTTGACTTGAAATTGCCTGAAACTCATTTTTTATCCCGGTCGACACGGTTTGATCCTTATTAACTCGGTGAACTCGGTTTTAATGGATAAAAGGCGGCTGACCCGAGAAAAATATATTTTTGAATTTTAAATTTTTTCTTAATTTTTTGGATTCTTCTAAATAAAAATAGAAATAAAATAACATGTGAGAAAATTTTGGAGAATCCAAAATTGAGTTATTACATATACTATGATCTTTTATTTGATAGAAACAAAAATAATTTACAATACATCTATTCTACATATGTACATATTAGTAGATAATTTACATGTTACATTTGTTGTCACATAGCTTTAGCAAGATTAATTATTTTATTTAATTTCTAAAAATAAAGCAACCGTTCATATATATATATATATATATATATATATATATATATATATATAAATTAACATCAATGAAAGAAACAAAAAACAAGTTCCCCGGGTAAAACAAAATGGATCGAATTCCATTGCATGAAACCCAAGCGACAAAACTTTATCTTTTTTGTTCATATATAATAGCAGTATCCTGTTTATATACAGAGCAACTAAGGTTGTGGGTATCAATCGATGTGAAGAATATCAATAGAAAGGAAACCTTTGTCACAAAAATTCGTTGGCTCTCACAAGCAGAGCATACTTAAATTAACAACGTAACCACTTGAATAATAATTATCATTTATATTTTATGAAATAAAAATTATTCTCACGTGCAAAATAAAAATTGTCTAAGAACAGCCCTCCTTATCAAACATATATAAAAAATAAAATATTTTTTAAATATTTTTAAAAATCTCATTTATAATTTTATAAAAAGTCACCATTCTTATTAAGCGGCTATGCTCGCAAGTGAGAATTTGTAATTTATATTTTGTATGGACTTGAATGGCCATGGCTCTTGAACAGTACTAGTGGTGTGTGGGATATTATCAAACCATGGCCAAGGAACCACCATCTGTGGCGTGTGGCCACCTTACAACGTCGACACGGTGGAAACGATCAATTCATGTCGAAACGCCCACCTCAATATATAAGATACTTTTCCTGCTCTATACACGCCTTAATTACAGAAATCAAAAACCCTTTTCTGCTCGACGTCCTCACGACACCGAACACTAGATGGTATGGAATTCCATCGGGTCGGAAAACCCCTCCACTTCCATAACCGAATAGATCATGAGTTTTTACCCGTTTTCGTGGAAGAAAATTAAATTCCCTCCGTTATAATTATCATCCTTGCTTATGATGGATATTCTTGATTGTTTTTATCACAGAACCCCGTTAATATATTTTTTTAAATCTAAAAATCCTAAAATAAAAGTTTTCATACTAAAAAAAATCGAAACCCTGCGAATATTGTGATGAGTTTTTTTTTATATATAAAAGATTTTTTAAAAGGGGATTTCGTGATTATCCACTGCAGTTAATTATTTACCTATATGGTTAAGAAATATCTGTGCTCATAAAATATTAAAAAAAACATTTAAATTACATAATTTTCGATCTCTTGTGAGCTAGCTTCTAGCTAGACCATATAGAGACTTGAACAAGAAATGTAAGGTGTATAGCCTAAAAATTATTTGGTTCTAAAAACAATACGTGAGTATTTTTTTTTTTTAAAAATCATTAAAAAATATAAGATAATTAATAATCTATTATATTTTATTTTTTGTAATGTGCATAATTTAACAAACATTTTTTCACCTTAATTTGTAAAAATAACTAAAGAAAAAACTAAAAAATATTACCCTTTTGATATGTCCTTGAGAGCAAATAAGCTAACCTCGTAGATGGTGTCTAATGAGGCCAGATCAGTCAATTCTTAGTTTCAATTCAAATTAATAGGAGTTCAGCATAAACTGAAACAGATTTTTGTAAATGGATCCGCACAGCATGCGGGCTTACATTTGATGTGTCGTAGCTTTAATTAGCAGGATAATTAACTATTTAATTTAGTCTCTAAAAATATAGCAACCGTTCATTATATATATATAATTAACGTTATGATACAGGCAATGACTTGGAGTGAAAGAAACAAAAAACAAAGTTCCCCGGGTAAAACAAAAATGGATGAATTCAAGCGACAAAAACTTTTATCTTTTTTGTTCATATATATAATAGTAGTATCATGTATATATACAGAGCAACTAAGGGAGTGGGTATCAATCAATGTCAAGAATATCAATAGACAGGGAAACCTTGGCACAGAAACTCGTTGGCCCTCGCAAGAGAGGATTTGTAATTTATATTTTGTAAGGACTTGAATGGGCATGGCTCTTGAACAGCGCTAGTGGTGTATGTGGAATATCAAACCATGGCCAACGAAGAATCAACCGTGGCCCCCCTTACAACGACACCGTCGGTGACAACGATCACTGGCGTGTTGAAAATTCCACCTCGCTAAGATATTTTTATTAATTGCTACATCACTATAACAGCCTCGCCATTTCTTCAAGAGAGCAGAAACTCGAAAGACATATGTAATGAGATGCTTAATTTACAAACAAAATCCTGATAGTTGTTTATATATATATATAAGAAATCAACTGTTTAGAATTTATAAAATCCACATTTTATCAGCGGTTATATGGAATTTGTTATAAGAAAATTGCTAGATTAACAATATTGATTTATCAAATACATGTACCATGCATGAATCCAGACTACCAGCTCGGAAATGAATTTGTAAATCTCAAAGTACCTAATTAATGATTCTTACACTTCTTGATAAGCACAAGCTTGAAAAAAAAAACCATGTCGTCGATGAAAGGGAAGGTGTTTTTGTCATTTGGAGTGGAAACGGAACCAAGAATTGCTGAGAGAGAACGATGGAACTATCAAAGGCTTTTTATTGGGCGGGAGAGGAAGAGAGAAGAGTAGATGAGGAGATAAGGAGATTGGCGTGATATCGGTGTCTGCATGTCCCTGTCCAATCTTCGTGCCCCATGTGAAACACAGAGGCCACTCTCGACGTTTTCCTTCTCTGTTGGCTTAAACGACAACAATCGAGTCTCGACGAACTCATCGGTCTCTTCTTTTCTATTGTTTGAATAGTAGACAAGTTCGAGCTCATTAAACATGAAAATTCCTGTCAAGCTGGTTTTTTTTTTTTTTTTTATAATAGTCGGATTTTATTGATGATTATAGAACTTCATTAATAAGTGTATGTAGTTCTGCCTGAAGAACATATTGAAAAAGAGAACAAGAATATGCGAGATTACATTTACTATACAAGTTTGTTCATTTTAGAATCTTTTCTGGACTTCTGTTAAGGTCATTTCCTGTGTACAGAAATATTGATAATGACTTTAACCAAACTGATAATATATGAAGTGTGAGATCAAACATTTAGGTCTCATAGCTTCCTGTCAAGCTAGCTGCTTGCTTTCGAATTTTCTACTCCGAAATCTTGCTAGTGCAGGGGACATGAATCATATCTCTAAATGGCTGTTGCATATAAAAAAATATCCAAGATCTCAACCTAATTCTGCCGAGGGCTCTCCACTATATCTAGATATCATTTCTCATTAATATATACTCATATACACAGAGCACAGTACTATGAATATTTAATTTTGTGCCCAAGCAATCATTTACCGCGCGTGGTTTCAATCTTGTTAAGATCAAGTTCTCAAACTTAAGCTGTATATATTATATAATTTGGCTTGAGAGTTTTGTAGAAATGAAGGGAAAAGGTAACCTTCTAAACCCCATGTGGCCTCTTACCTTTGTGAATGTATTTGTTGTTTAAATTTCTAATAGAAAGGAAGAGAATTTCTTGCTAGAATTGTGATTTAAAATTATAATAAATGATGGTGATTTTTAATAGTTAATAAATTTTATTAACTTAATAGTTTAGAATTTTGATGGTGTTGTATAAAATTCAAATGATTAGCATTAATATGATTAATATTAATTTAATCATTTTAATAGGCTAGCTAGCGTCAATGATTAAATTTATTAAATATAGTTTTTTTAAATCTTGGTTGCATTTGTTTTGTTTGCCTAATTCTTTCCATTTAATTTCCTAACATTTCCAACCCTTTGAAATTAAGTTCAAATAATTAAAAATGTTAAGACATTCAGGCATTTAGAATGAAAACGTTCATGATCTATATATTTCTCAGTTGAAGACTTTTAGACATATTTCAATGATTTAGTGTATATATGATTGCATGCCGTGGCCAAATTAGGCCTAACAAAACATCCTTTTCGCTAATGAGGCCAGATTACTAGGTTTTTTCAAATTTGGAACCTTTCTCGCATCAAAGTGAGAGTGCTCACAATGATATATATCCGAGTAATTAAATATTGTTAGAAAAAAAATCATCTCAGTTAAATGATTTAAATTATTAAATAATATCTCGGGATATAATTTATATTAATTCTAACATATTATCTCAAGATCAAATATAAAAAAATCAATTCAACTTAAAAATTTAATATGTTAAGTAAGGTAAATTTAATATGTTAAGTAAGGTTTTAAGATATAATTATATAATTTTCTAATACATTCTTTTAAGTGAAAACATACTTTTGAACTTAAAACTTCTATAGACTTATATTAACTTGTATTTATTTTTTATCAATATAAAAGTGATAAGATTCAAATTCATAATCGTTTAATTAATAAAATTAAAATATCATATAAAAAAACTATTTCAATCTAATAATTTAAATTATTAAATAAAATTCTAAAATATAATTTATAATAAGATTTTGCAGTTAATCTCACTTTTTTTTTTACCGACGTCTCCCAATAGACTACAAGCCGCTCCACTTTTTATCTTAAAAAATTCCTTCCCTTCTTATCACTTTGGATTCGCTATCCCTTCTATGGAAGACGATCTTCCAGACAACGCTTTTAGACATGACGTTACTACAACACAATCCAGAACTCTCAACTCGAATGGAGAAGTGGAGTGATCAGTTGCAGTCATTGTAAGAAGATAATTTACATGTAAAAGTTTTGAAAAATTAGTTTAACAATATGGTTAGTGAATTTATATATTTGAAGTTAAGAGCTTGTTTAGAAATTATTTTATAGCATAATTAAGTATTTTAATCTAAAACATTAGTATGTCTATATATAATCAATTATGACCAAATGAAAAATTGGTTTTAATAAATTTATTAAACATAAAAAAACTTTAATGCTAATAGAAAGATCATAATACCTTCTCCTGTGTTTTATTGCTCTTTCTAGTATCCATTATAGAGCTCTGGCTAGGTTTTTGTTTCCATACAGGGATTTTGAGTCAGTTTTTCAAAGTTCATAGACTTTATCAGCATATAATTTTTCTAGAAAATTACTTGTATATAAATTATCAGCATCAAATGATGACAAGTAATCAGGTCTCGGTGACAAATAATATAAACAATGTGTTCCACGTCCCTTTTATATATATGTGTCAAGTTCTTTAACAAGTAAATATACTATATATTTTACATTTATTTGTTATAATTTTAACACAAAGTTCATAAAGTTAACCAAGTTATTATTCTGTAATTTAATTAGTAATTTTATGCTTATGCTTATATCTTAATCACTTGGAGTTAAAATAAACATAAACATAATTTTCACCAACAAAGTACCATAGGTTATACACGCAAGAAGATTTAAAAGGAAAGTTTTTTTGGCCCACAAATTTCCCACCACCAAAACGGGCCTTTACGATTGCCATGCATTTACAGGAATAGGCAATCTGTTGCCGTGGCCAGGCCGCCTTTCTGTTTGACCACTGACCACCACGAAGTGCGCGCCGTGGGAAGGATTCAGGGGCCGGCATGAGATCACCGCTGCTATTATAGCCTTACAGAGAAATTCCGTACATGATCGAGGTATGTGATGGGACCGGTGACTTTACTGTGAGATAATACAATATATACAGTTAATTTGATGATGTGTGTGTGCATACTGCATACTGCATACAATACCGGGAGAGATAACCGGTGCTTAATCAACCTGTTTCCAGAAGAAGTGGTCCAATAATAAGGCAACAACCTATCAAGCTTTTATCTTTGTATTTTTAAAAAAATTAAATGTTATTTTACTTTCTTATTTGTTTTAAATTAATTTTTTTTAGTTTTTTTAATTTTTCTAATATACTGATATCAAAAATAAATTTGATGTATTTTCAAGTTCAAAATAATTTAAAAAGTAACTACTACCATAATATCAAACATTCTCTAAACACACTTTATTCTAGATGGTAAGCGTGGGCTCGACTCAGGGGTGTTTGCGAGCACAGTCTAACCGTGTTTTTTAAAAAATTTAAATTTTTTTATTGTTTTTATGTGCTAATGTTAAAAATAATTTTTTAAAAAAATATATATATTATTTTTTATATATTTTCAAACTAAAGTTATTTTGAATAGAAACGTATGTTACTATCCCCAAACATCTCACAATGATCTAGACATGTTCTCGTAAATTTTCCTCATAAT
>Ga0307517_10015039_pt1 | contig 10315 bp, 13 predicted proteins | sample 23_EM_MG_FD_194515 | JGI IMG/M metagenome (GOLD analysis project Ga0307517, IMG submission 194515) | Populus trichocarpa ectomycorrhiza microbial communities from riparian zone in the Pacific Northwest, United States - 23_EM | ecosystem: Host-associated > Plants > Roots > Unclassified | place...
ATTATTGGGAATATTTATGATTTTCGAAGGAAGCAAAATATTGCAATTTAAATGAAAATTCGTGGTGGGAGTAAAGAAACGGCAATTGTAGAGGATACGCAACCTGAAAAAAAAAAAAAAAAAAAAGCTCAGGGCTTGATGGGGCTAGACGGGACATACATTTCTGCACGATATGCAGATATCATCAACTGGTCGGCATGGACAGAGTCACCATCACTGGCCACATCACCCTGCTCGCCTTCATTGTTGCTCTGAACCTGAAGGAGCATGGCCCAGCGATCCTCCTTTATCTTATCAACATTTTTGAAGAAGTCCCCGAGTGGCTTCCAGCAGTAGTCGTAGTTGAAGTGAGGAGGTGACGTATAGGTGCCGCTTATGTGGGCAGAAAAGCCTCGTTCAACCTTCAAGAAATGTGTGTAAGATTTTTCGACCATTAAAAGAAGAAAACGATGTACCACTACTAAAATCAATGCATAAAGGCCTTTTGGTGGATGCTTTTGATTGATTGGGGGGGTAAGAACAGAGTTTGATGCGTACTTGAGGTATTTTTGAGCTATTGGCACTATAAATTGGGACTCCAGGAAGCCTTCCGGGCCTACAGTCGTGTTAGTTCGCCGAATAAATGAAATGTACAGAAAATGTACCTTGTAGCCGGGATCCTCACGGCTGAGTGCGGCCTTGCATTCCTTTGGAGTAGGTACAGCATAATATGCTGGCCCGCCACGTCGCAAAGCCCAACGAGCATAGTCACGAATATCTGCCGGCTGACCAAATTCAGGTGTTTTGAAGAATTCCTTGATGAGGTCAAGAACATCGCTGGCTGGTTTCGACTTTTTGCTTTTGATGCGGTTATAGTCCTATAAAGAGTTTGATTCAGCGACAGAACGATACTAAGGAAGTTTATGCACCGTGATGGTAACCTTGTCATTTGGGGACAATGTGAAATCAACATTGGGAAACGAAATGTCGAAAGCATTTTGAACCGTGTCAATGAAGTCTGGAGAGTCGGGTGTAAAGGCAGTGAAAGACTCGCGTGAGATGTAGAAGGCATGCATCAGCGTTGGGATGAAGACGTGCGCCCAACGACGGTCCTTAAGAAACTGGTCGGAGGCTTGCCTAGTATTCCCACTTGGCACAGGCTGAGGCTTGACAGGCTTTGGTTGACGAACTGTCACTTTTGCTGTTTTTACACCCTGCGCAATTAGAAATCAGAATACAGTATTGAAGATTCAAACTCAGAGTATGTACCTTTACCTTTTTCTTGGTGGGCCCAGCATCGTCTCCACTTTCCTGGCACTCAAATTGAACAAGCTGGTCGAGGACGGCAGTAAGATGAAAGATATGATGAGAAAATGAAAGGTACGATGAGAAAATGAACCTGTAACCCACATTGTTTTTCCAAGATTGATCTCGCTTAAGGTCCTTGGCCTCGGGTTCAGAATGGACATGAGGACGAGGCCTTTGGGTGCAAGGAAAGGCGGGGTGGGTTGAAGATGCATCCTCGTCGTCTAGACCTCCGCTTTGAAATGGATTGAAGGTTTCTTCAACTTTCAAATTCTTCTTCAAATCCTTTCGGAGACCTGAGTTTTGATAACGTTTCGGCTCAGAGTCCAAAGTAGGGAACACGCTTAATATGGAACAAGGCATCAGTCAACCATCGATTAATCAGTGATAGGCTCCGACAGCCGAGGAACTGTCAAACAATACGTACTTAATTTGGGAGGGTTTCATTCTCTTGCTTTCTCAACCACCATCTTGCACATGGATCATCCCCACCATGTCTTGAACCTCTTTCCAGACTGAGCCCTTAGCTGGCTTCTTTGACTTCCCTTTCTTCGGCTAAAAATGTTTACAGTCAGTCTCTAATCTCCCACAATCAGTTAATGTTGCCTAACTTACCACAGTTTCTTGAACAGGTTCCTCGCTCTCAGACAAATCCAATGTTTCGTCAACGTCCTTGAAGTCAAAGGACTCTTTGCCGTCGCTACTGCTCTCAAGCTCAATGTGTCGGCGTTTCCGAATAGCTGCCAAGAGACGCTGTGGATTGTCCTCGACCATCGCATCGTCATCGATGTCTTCAGAGGCATTTGTTTCAGCCAGAAGACGTTTTGCATCCTCTAGTTCCTTGATTCTCTTCTCGATCGCTTTTTTTTTTGCTTCTCGCTCAGCTGCCACCTCTTGTGAACTCCGACGTGTTGTCGTCTTTGGTGCAGGATGGACATTACGGCCTTTTCGACCTGGAAGAGGGTCTCGAGGGGTGACCTCAGCTGCCTTACGTGAGCCCCCAACCTTGCCTCGTGCCTCTGGAAGCTGGTCAACACCAGTGTCATCTGCTTTCGTGTGTTTGGAGGCTGGTTGATTACCAACTGACGCAACATCATCTCGAACATGTTTGCGTGTTGTGGCCTTGGTCGGTGGAGGTTGCTCGTTCGTGTTGACAGCGGGCGTGTCAGCAGCTGTGGCCTTCTTTGGACGGCCTCGACCTTTGTGTGGTTTCTCCAACTCGGTGTTGGCGGTTGTGGGTTGGGGTTCAGAGTGGTACGTTGCATCATCCTTGACAGTTGAGTTCTGGTTCTGAGAACGACTGCTTTTCCTAGACCCGAGATTTTGAGATTTAGGACCAGGGTTGGTCTTGCCGGAGTTCTTTGTGCGTGAGTTAGCCATGAAGATGAAGTTAGATGATTGAATGTAGAGTCTAGGTTGTGGAATGGATTAATGTTTGTGTGTCAAAACGGGTGGAAGGAAACGTGGCCGCCCAATTGGTTAACCAATGGAATAATCTGGAAAATTTCCGAAGGGAGCTGATCTCAAGCTCCGGTCATGGTCATGTTTGTTTGTTCCTCCCCAAAAGTTTCAACTCGCTTCCAAGTTCCCCAGTTACGCATCTGAACCATGGCCTCCTATGACTGCTTAATATGTGGTCAGAAATGTCTTTCTCGTGGTGGCATTCACCGTCATACGGATACTAAGCATGCAGCTTTTCCGACTCCAGAGGAATCGACTCAACACACACGCATTCATCACCCATATCTTGACAGTATGTACATGTACAGACTTCCTCTTCGGAAATAGGCCTAACAACTATCAAAATCAGCGTGACCTTGTGACAGAGACGGCAATTTCCTCGAACAACCTAACCTTCAAACCCCACCAGCAGAACCTATCAACAACTCATCAGAGAACCCATGGGCACCTTTTCAGGATCGTCTCGAATTTGATTGGGCCCATTACCACTATGTACGACTTCAATCATCCAAGTCAGATATTTTGGAAGGTCTGGACCTTTGGCGCACTACAGTAATGAAACATGCATCTGAGCACCCTACAGCTGCAGACGTTCCATGGCGTAATGCCGATGACCTGTACAAGACAATTGATTCAATACAATCTGGTGATGTGCCCTGGAAATGCTACCAATTTTCGTATACTGGACCGAAACCAGTTGTTCCACCTCGGTGGATGGAAGAGACTTACGAACTCAATGCACGAGATGTGGTACTCATACTTGAACACCAGCTGGATACTTCCAACTTCAATGGCCAGTCTAATTACGCTCCATACCAGGAGTTTAACCCCCAAGGGGATCGTGTTTATTCCAATCTCATGTCTGGACGTTGGGCCTCCCGTGAAGCGGTAAAAATTTTCATGTTTTATCGATCCATATGGTCTTCATAAGCTTACCTCGATTTTCAGGATGAGATCGCCAAAGATCCGTTGACACATGGTGTGATGTTCGTACCTGTTATAGCTGGAAGCGACAAGACCACTGTCTCCGTTGCGACTGGTCATCAAGAATACCACCCTGTTTATGCCTCACCTGGAATCATATCTAACACTGCTCGACGTGGACATGGAAATGGGGTCTTACCCATCGCTTTTTTACCGATACCAAAAGGTCAGTCACTTCTTATTTCTTACCTTTTCATGCGTCTCATCCTTAATTTACTTTATAGCTAGTAAGCGCCAAAGAAAGCGTCCTGAATTTCAGAGGTTTTGCCGTCAACTTTATCACCGATGTCTTGAGATTGTTTTCGGGCCCCTCAAGCCATATATGGAGAAGTACAAGGTCGTCAAATGTCCAGATGGTCATTTCCGACGCGCAATCTTTGGCCTTGGTCCCTACATAGCCGACTATCCTGAGCAAGTTTGGCTTGCAGGAGGCGTGTCTGGCTGGTGTCCAAAGTGGGTTATTCACACTCCATATTTTCTTGCCACAAGTCTAATGTATTCCTAGATGCGATGCAAGGCCAGATAATCTTGATGGTCCAGGAAGTCATCGTCGTTCACACGAGAAGACAGACTTTCTCATCAATAACTTTGACCCTGGCATTCTGTGGGATGACTTCGGAATTCGGACTGATATTGTGGTTCGATTATATCTCCTCAACCTCAAGTGATTAACTTACTTCAACTTTCTCAGCCATTTACCCATGGATTTCCATGAGCCGATATCCATGAGCTCCTTGCTCCTGACCTTTTACACCAACTAATCAAGGGCGTGTTCAAAGATCACCTTGTAATGTGGGTGGGTGATTATTTATTCCAGACTCACGGCGAAGCAGTAGCCTTGGAGATCATTGAAGATATTGATCATCGGTAAGCGGCTGCTTTTTAACCAATCACTATTTCATAGAGTTCTGACGAAATATTCAGTATCTCAGCAGTTCCTCCTTACCCAGGCCTTCGCCGTTTCCCAGACGGTCGAGATTATCATCAGTGGACAGGTGATGACTCAAAAGCATTGATGAAGGTCTGTCTTGTTTCAATACAACTTCAGTTTTTTCACAAAACTTACACCAGTATGTCAGGTCTATCTTGCCGCAATTGCGGGCTATTTACCATCATCCATGGTCCAGTGCATGGCAACTTTTATGGATGCATGCTATATAGCCTGCCGCAATGCAATCACTGGTCCAGCACTTGAACATTTTCAATCTTGTGTCGAGAAGTTTCACACTTTACGGAATATCTTCATCGACGCAGGAGTCTGAGCATCAATATCTCTTCCACGTCAGCATGCTCTCCTCCACTATTTTTATTCAATCCACCTGTTTGGCTCCCCAAACGGACTCTGCTCGTCAATCACAGAGTCTAAACACATCAAAGCTGTGAAAGAACCGTGGCGTCGATCAAGTCGATATCATGCACTTATACAAATGTTACGGACCCTTGTCCGAATGGACAAGATGGCGACACTTCGGCGTACATTTCTCAAAATGGGCATGTTGGCTGGAACAACCTCATCCTACATGGCGCAAATGAAGGCCAAGGACAACGAGGGTAGTCCGGACGAGGCTGAATTGCATGATGAAGAGAATGAAGACGATGATGGAGGACCGGCATCAGGTAATCCATCAGGTGCCATGTCTGATGTTAAACTTGCTTCAAAGTGTGGTATGTACAATGAGTTCTCGTCTGGTTGTTTTCCACCTACTGATCTTTTCAGAATCTCGCTACCCCCGCAATCTTTATCGACTTGCTGAACATATCTGCCAACCCAAGTTTCCGCTTGCTCTTCGTCGCTTTCTCTTCATGCACAACCACCCGGACCAGCAACCGCCCACCGAAATTGAAAATTTGCCTTCGTTTGAAGGTGAAATCAGAGTTTATCACTCTGCTGTCGCAATATACTATGCGCCAAGTGATCTATGCGGAGCAGGGGGCCTATATCACGAACACATTTGCTCGACCCCATTGTTCCATGGGCATGAACGCCGCGATACTGTTTTTGTGGTTCTCGATGAGTCAAAAGGCGGAATGGAGGGTATGGAAATTGGCCGAGTTCTCCTCTTCTTTTCTTTCCATTATCGTCAAGAGAGCTTTTCGTGTGCGCTGACCAACTGGTTTATCCATGATGAGGAGCCTGATCGCGATACTGGCATGTGGACTGTGCAGTTAGAGCGTGACAGGCAGGGACAACCCACCATCGAAGTCATTGACATTGATACCATTGCTCGAGGTGCTCATCTTCTACCCATTTATGGGTCCTCACGGGTTCCTGATGACTTTAGCCACCACGGCGCGTTAGATAGTTATAATTCTTTCTTCGTTAACCATTTTATTGACCACCACGCCCATAAATTTATTACCACGTCATAAATAGCTAGATTTGTACTTTAAATTACTGTAGACTCGGGGAACCTGGAGGTTTCCAGGTTTCCAGGATCTGAGGTTTCCGAAAACCCAGAAAACCCCCAAAACCAAAGGAAACTGGAAACTATTTTGCCGTTTTGCTGATGTAGTGGCACCACCCACTGATAAACTTCGCCACTTAAGCTTAAGTCCTCCTTCAAGGGTTTATTGTCCACCTTCTATTTTATAGACACATCCTGCAACTATACCCCAGCCAGTACCACCTCTCCTTGACATGGTATGTGGTGAAATTTGGGGGAATCAAGGTACCTGGGTTCATCACTCCCTGAGTCAAGTATCCATGGATACTTCTCAATATTTCTTCGTATTCAAGTAGCCCTACTTCATACCTTTCTGAATAACCTATAATGAAATCCATACAACGATAATTGATGAAGTTATGCTACATGAGAAGCAGGGCTCCTCGGCTCAAATTTGCTTCCTTCGAAAATCATAAATATTCCCAATAATTTTTACATATTCCAGTAGCCTTACAGTCATGGACAGCCAAAGCCCACCAAAAATAACCGAAGTTATGCAGGGTCCCCAGAAGTCCACCTATGGTTACCACATCACGGGTCTAATTAGACTGGGTCAGTAGCTGATTGACCTGCTCTAACGGGAGGGCTTTGATAGATCCTTGTAAGGGCAACTGCAGGCCAGGCAACCGGTATAGCTGGGATAGGCGCGGACTAGCAGGGGATCCGAAACTCAGTATATTATGCAATAATAGACTATGTAATCTACGCACCTAGCAGGGGATCCGAAGAGGAAAGGATGGGGATCCCATGCTAGAGAATGCATATATAAAGGAAACATGATGGTGTGCAGAATGGCACAATATAGAAATAAAAAATAAAAGTGGAATGATAAATAAAAGGGTCCTCAGGGTCTAAGGGTCCGGAGGTGAGGGGGCACGTACAGACTGGTGGTTACGCTTGACCGGTTGGCGCCGGTCGGTGGGGGGGCAGTGAGTCGGTTAACTGGAATGGGTGAAGGACAGCGACAGTGAGATGTGGGGGGTGATAGAGATGACCAGTGGTAGGGGATGCAAGACGGTGGGGCTGTAGATGGGTGTTGGTGGGTGTCAAGGCAAGATAGCTGGTGGTTAGGCTCGGCTGGCCAGCGCTGCTTGGCAGGTGGATTGGGTGTTCCCCTTACAATTACCCCCCCTTCAGAATTGCATTGACCCGATGCAATGGTCAGCAGTGGAATGGGGCAGAAGGGGATGGAGCCAAAGGCCAAAGCGCAGATGCGGCAGGGAGCAGCTGGGTTCCTTGTATGAAAATCATTAACTGCGTCGGTGGCATTACTGAGATTATCCCAGTACTCCCAGGTGTTGTTCTCCACACCATAGTCTTTCCATTTGACCAAGTACTGCAGCTTCCAGCAGAACATGTGGCTGTTGAGGATTTCTTCTACCACATACTCCTCCTCGCCGTCAATAAGCTCTGGCGGTGGTGGCGGCGGTGTGTGTCTACCAGTGATGGGGTCAGTGGGCACCAGTGTCAACTTGATCACATTGAACACTGGATGGAGGCAGCTCATAGAAGGGGATAACAGGAGACGGTAAGCGTTAGTAGTGTTTGAAAGTCCGGTCCAGTCCGGTTATTTGACGCTCATGGTGCTAACCGAGACCGAGACTGGTTAGTTTTATTTCAGAATCTCAAAATAACTGGACTGAACCGACGCTAACCAGTTAGCATCAGTTTTTATCGGTTATGTAACCAGTTTTAACCAGTTACAGTTACAACCAGTTAGTAACTGGTTGTAACCAGTTAATGTTAGAGTTGAGGAATGAAGGGAGGGCACCTGTATATGCCACTATTATATATCAATACTAGGGTCTTACCCAAGTCACTTCATAAATGCATATGGGACAAACCCCACCACCCAAAAAAAGCAAAGTATTGCCGTGGTGCTGGGGTTGGTAATAGGGTTCTTTGGGTGAGCAGGTAGGATGGTTGATATGCCGAGGGTGCCAGATGAGAGGGCCGGGTGATGTAGGGGGGTGGGGCTGTTGAGCAGGGGTTGGGGGTACTAGTAAATACATGTAAACAATGCCAGATGTGGCAGGCAGGTGGTTGTGCTTGCTGTTATGCACGTTGGGGGGGATATTTAGGTGGGAAATTTCATATTTGGGTGTAGTAGGGTCAGATACACCCATCTGGGATGTTTTGGCGCCCCAGGGGGTGCAGGAGCGAGCATTAAATTGTTTGACAATGCGTCCCAGAAGTCTGGCCTTCCCAATTAGGCAGGTGGTGCCAGTTGGGCTTGCTTGGGCTCAGTTTTGCTTCTGGGCTCATTGGGCATGGCTTTTCATTATATCAGTAGCTACAATCTAAATACTCCTATTGTACCTTTTTTTTTGTGTCTGGGGTGGCAGGAATGGGTGGATGGCGGTCAAAGGATTTGGATGTCATTGATCTTATCTCAGATCTTATCAATACATATATTGCTAATAAATAATCTTGAACCCAAAGAGAGACTACACCCTTGGGTTCGTGTATCGTTACATGGAATAAATTACAAGCAAAAGAAGAAAAAATGAGAACAGAGCTGGCGGCTCAGCACTCAGCTCCAATACCTTATGGTTCGACACTTTGGCATTGCCCTCATCTCATCCTTCATCGGTCTCATCGCCTTGTCCTCCGTTGGTCTCATTGGTGGGTCGATCTGTTGGACTCGAAGCCTCGTCATTGGGATCTGCCCTCTGGCATTGAGCTCTACCCTCCGTCGTTGGGCTCTACCCTTCACTGTTGGGCTCTCCCTTTGGTGCTGGTGTGCCCTCCGCCGCGCCTTTGTCGTTGGGCTCTACCTTCCGCCGTGCCTTCATCGTTGGCCTCTGCCTTCCGCCGTTGGGTTATAACCTTCGTCGTTGGGCCTTGTCATTGTGGCATTTGCTACGCCGGCGTGGTAGTCCGTCCATCAGAAAAAGGCCACCCAGCTCTGGCTGTCTTTAGATGCTCTAGCTGCTCTAGGACATCTTGGGATGTCTCAGGATGCCCTAGGACAGCTAAAGCATCTAAAGACAGCCAGAGCTAGGTGGCCTTTTCCTGATGTCATCCTCATTCGTCGTCCTCATTGTTCTCAACCCCTTCTTTGGCTGGTATCACCATTGTTGGTGCTCTGCCCTGCAGCTGGGCTTGTTGGGTAAGGGTCTGCGATACGTTATGTGTCGTCAATGGGTGGGTGGTATGCATGCTTGTTAGGCGTACATGCAATTATTGGGCGGTAGGTGTCATCAATGGGTGGTGGTGTGGTGGTAGATGCTGTCATTGGGTGGTCTGGCGTTGGGTGGAGGCGGTCAGTTGTATGGAACCCACGAAGGAATGAAGAAAATGAACCACGACGTTCATCATGGTTTGTTTTCATGACGCACTATGCGGGCCTCCCACACCCTGGGTCCCCCCTTGTGTTTCTCCATCCCATATTTTTCCATGGAGCGAACTTGGGTTGCCCCCATCGTTGTGGTTGCCGCCGCTGTTGGCATTGCCTTCGTCGTTGGCGTTGCCTCCATCGTTGGCGTTGCCTCCATCGTTGGCGTTGCCTCCATCGTTGGCATTGCCCCAGCTGCTACGCTCTGTTATTGTTATTGTCATGTTTTCTGTTGTTGCCTGTCATTATGGGTTTCAATATCGCTAGGTGGGTCGTTTAAGTTCGTTAGTTTGGTTGAGGAAGGAGAAATGGGAGAAAATGGGCCACAACAAATGTTGAGGCCCATTTTCATTACACACCGGTTGGGCATCCCAATTCTTGGGTCTCCCCTTGTGTCTATCCGCCCCGAATCCTCCATCGAGCGAGCAGACACCGCTCACATCCCTCTGGAAAGGGGAGGAGTGGATGCACGGCGTCCGGGTTTCTGAGTGAGGTGTGGCATTCATAATTGGGCCCACATACCTCAAGAGAGGTGAGGCCACTTGCCATGGTTTTCACATGTGGTTGAGAGCAAACTGGGGTGGCGATGATGAGGATGGTAAATACCTTTCATGAAATCTCTATACTAAATTCTGTATTATATAGAAAACGCATTGTGATACAGTTTTAATTTACTAGTAAACGATATTTAGATAGTTCGGACAAGGTAACTACTGGTTGTGGAAACTGGAATGGCCGACATGGAGTTAGTACAACCATTTGGATTAACTTGAGGTCAGTAACTCAATGACAACCATTCCGGCTT
>Ga0307517_10015040_pt1 | contig 10315 bp, 7 predicted proteins | sample 23_EM_MG_FD_194515 | JGI IMG/M metagenome (GOLD analysis project Ga0307517, IMG submission 194515) | Populus trichocarpa ectomycorrhiza microbial communities from riparian zone in the Pacific Northwest, United States - 23_EM | ecosystem: Host-associated > Plants > Roots > Unclassified | place...
CACCATCATAAAATTCTGCATACATTCTAATTGTCTTTAACATCATGGGAGAATTTATTGACAATTAATTATTTTACTATATATAGAATTTTATGATGGTGAATTGAATTCTGCATGGATTCTGTGCGCCGCAGAATTGTCCCCTTCCAGCAGTGACATGGGTCTACATCAGCATAAGGTATACCACAATCAATGTCTGGCTGGCGTTAGAATACACACTCGGTGCTTTTTCCTCATAACCACAGTGGTGGCATAGGACTTCCATCCCCAACCGCAGTTCGGGTCAAATTTCGAGCGCGAAGCTGATATGGGGTTACCGGTTACAGGTGCAAAAAGGTGCCCCTTCTGGATGCAAAATCCACTCCGTCATAGCCAGCGATGGGACCCAGGGGCGCTTGTATGGGGTGATAAAGTACTTGTCGGTGATCGACTCATTTGTTTCTCGAACAATTTATTTACTGAATTTGTCTGATTTCCTTCATTTCTAACAGAGCGACAAGACAAGTTCATGCCGCTCGGTTTGGCCCATCCGTGGGCGCATATTTGTCTTGATTTGTCCTGTACGTACTCCTGGGAAATATCACGTTCAACTGCGGCGAACCCATCCACGAGATAATTATAAACTTTATATAATTTGATTCCGTACTGCGCATACTACTTACAGAGAACAGCAATGTTAATTTCAGAGGTTTGAAAAGGGATGGGGATATCCCAAGTCATGCCAGGGCAATTGACCAAATATTTAATGTTCATATGAAGAAGTATAGGAATCGAACAAGTCTCGGATGGACTGAGGAACACACGACCTGAGGTTGTTTAGAGGATTCCTCAACCAGAGGTTGGGGAGGCTGGAGCTTCCAGATAAAAGAGGGACAGAGAAGGCCAGGTGAAGAAAATGGGGGCACAAGAAAAAAACAAGAAACAATGGGGCAAAAGCTCACCAGAAGGGATATAGGGGCTCTGGGCCTATCTATATTTCAGGCGATTCGGCGCAGCCGAATCGCCCTGAAATAATTCAGACCACTCCGTTCGGTTAGGTTTTTTTTTGCATTCCCTTCCTAATAATATTCCATGCGCACTAGGAGCCCGAATTTCGACATTATATTGTTAGTGGTAGTTGTTGCTAGTGATAGTAAGTACGAGTGGTGGATCGAGGTCGGGTAGATGTATACTCACCTTTTTTCGTCGTCGTCGTTGCTGTTGACATGTTGACGCAATCCGGATTAACGGGTGGATATGAAATGAGGGCCGGTCGTCCCTATGAGGGAATTGTGAATTGTCGTTGAATGGGATGGGTTGGGTAGATAATAACGTATGGGGTGATAGTTTGCAAGATGTACGCATCGGTGTCGATGAGGCTAGGGAAGCGGTAGATTGGGATTGGAGTTAGGTGATGAGAAGACACAGTGAGTAAATGGTTGAACAAGAATAGAAAGGTATTTTCACCTCGCGCCCAAGGTTGCCAGCGTACAACATCCTTGGGGCACAACGTGAAGATTATTTGAAGTTCGCGTTACATCATTCGTGAGAAGCTTGTCCCAATCGGTGGAAATCGGTTTCCTGACCCACTGCTTATATAATAATGTATTTCACTCTGTCTTCCTTTGCCCGATTGCCACCAATTTCCAGTTTACTTTACCAGACCTCCACTAGTGACGGCAAATTTTCAGGCACGAGAAGAAGGACGGGAGCAAGAATTGCGGACGACGATGTCAGAAAACTGCTATCTACAGGATCACGTGTACAGATCTAATCTAATCTTATACGGTACCATGCTCCTTTTTCACACAAGTCCTCCATCACTGCATCTTTATTTATCTCCAACATGTCCGAACACAGAACTCCCAGGCAGTCTTGCTCAACACCACCGCCGGTCACCCCCACCCCCCCACCCCCACCTCCCACATCCGCTTCGTCGTTCTCCTTCTCGAGCACGAATCCACCATCACCCTCGCTCTCTTCTTCGAGCTCATCCAGTATCACATTGCCGTCCTCGATTTCGACTCCGGTCGCACTGATAACGACCCGTCTCTCCGTGACAAGCACCACGGGTCCTGCAATACTCACACCGACGTCGACGAGGTTCATATCCCACCAACAACGCGGCTACTTCGTCGAGCAGCAAAGGAGAGCATCGTTTTTCATGACACCACACCAGCTGTACCCACGAAAACTGGCGCGACGCTTTTCTGTTGTATTGGGAGTGTCAAGAGGGGAATTGGTTCACCAGCCTCGAAGGTTATCGGTAGGTTTCATTCGATTCTTCATTTATTTCGAGCTATTTTCTAACCTACTGTTCTAGCCGCCGAATCACAATCACACGACAACCTTAACTTAACAATATTAATTATCGATCAAGGGCCTTCTTTGAAGGTTAAGGCAAATCGCTGTCGATCTCTATCTCGTCTTTTGCTTGTCGATGCCCTTCTAGCTGTTCGACTCGGCGCCATGTCCTACAGAGAGGGCGTAACAGTGTTGATCTAAGATTGATGGGGTAAATAATCCATATGCGGATTATCTTATCTTATTAGGCATCAAGCGTTCCTATTTGTCTGGCTGAATTTTCAGCTGGACAAATCGGAACTCGGAGAACGCAAGAAGGAAATGATTCCCACGCAAAGACACACCTCCTTCCTCAGACAGAGCCTCATTGGCGCGCGTCAAATTGACATGGAGACTGGTATGCTTCCTGGCATCTGCGCCTGTGTATATCGCATTCAAAAATGGCTAAAAACGCGGGCTAACATACTCAGTTGACCGCTCTCAGCTTCCGAATTCGCATTGTTTAGACGTTGGCAGATATTGTACAGCTGCACGACTTGCCCACCGGCGTCACACCAACCCCTCACGGTCCTTGTTCATTCGATTCCGTGAAGGCTTGTTCCAGTCTCATCTCTGCAATACGCATAACTTGCTTAGTTAGTCTGTCAGTCGACAGTCGAATAACAAACCAATTAAGGTAGGATATCCAAATTCAATATGAAAACCACCTATCACATACTGTGATCAAACTCTTGGCAGGATGGCTAAGGATGAAATCAGAGAACGAAGTTAACGAAGCGAACTAATAAATGTTAATTATAAAAAAAGGCCCTTGGTTGAAATTTGATATTGTTAGAATGGAATTTATTGCCATGCAAAATTGGGTATGTTTGTGGAACTTGCAGGATGTTGACGCATCTCAGAACCGGGAATGGCGGGCTGCATATTGATGGATGACATAAGTCATGTAGGCCACACGACTTAGGTGATCATGAATTCCTCCTCCTCAACTCCTCCTGTGTGTTTTCAATGGAATTGAATAACATATCGAACCGCATTGACAGTTGCATTGACACGGAATAAAAATTGAATGTTATTTCTCAAGTTTGAACATCATTGAATTAATACATTGGCACCATTCCGAGTTGGTTGCATGATTGTGGAATCGACAATAACCTAACACTCTTAACGGCCGATAATGGGCTGTTATCGCTGTTAAGAGTGTTAAGGATGAGATACAGCAAGCGTCGAAGTGAACCGATGCAGGAGTTAGGCTCGACGAGTGTCAAGGGTATGGAGGGTAGATTTAACCCAGTAGTGCAGGGATAGAGGGTAGATTAGACAGTGAGGCTTGACAAGCCTCACGGATTTATCTCGGTGGTGTTACTTTACATGATGCTTACTGTATGAGGCTCGAAGAACCTCGTATTTGAGTGGCAACTTCCTACTGCGAATAAATGTGAGGCTCGACGAGCCTTGCGGATTTATCTAGGTGATGTTACTTTACATGATGCTTACTTTACGAGGCTCAAAGAACGTCATATTTGAGTGGCAACTTCCTACCGTGAATAAATGTGAGGCTCCTCGAGCCACACTGTTTCAATTGTGAGTTGAGTGATCTAAAAATATCTTCAGCCCTAACACTGTCCCTAACCCTGCGCCTTATCTGCTGAGCAAGAATTTATATCACATTATATGGTACACGTACTCAATTGTGAGGCTCGTCGAGCCTCGTCTCTCCATTCCTGCGGCCAACACTTGCTCTCTTGTGAGGCTCGTCGAGCCGCACTCTCTCGCCACCTCCGTTTGGTCCTCCTTGCTATTTTATTCAGGCGCTCGAAGGTGAGGCTCTTCGAGCCACTGTCTCTGTACTAGTACTATGCATTGCGAATTTAGACTTTAGTATCATTATCATTATAACTAGCGGTCAACTCATGTCCGAGCTTCAACATAAAATAATTAAGGTTGCCCAACTCCCCTCATTCTCTGCATCGTTTTGGGCGCTTTTTTTGGGGGTGGACTTTGAATGTCCTAATAATAAAAAACAAATCCCAAAAATCCGTTCGCAAATTCAACTTTTCACCATGCTATATCAACTTCAATCCTAGTTCAATTCCTAAGTACCACCATGACCCCGTATCTCAACTTTTCAACCACTAAACGCTCGCTTTTTTTTTTTATCACTACTTGTATATATCTCTACATTTGTCTAATATAAACATAAACGATACGCGGACACATAAGCCACCTTTGTAATGCCAACCGACCAAAGTCACCCTTCCTATATCCATATCCGTCGACCAACTCCCCCACCTCCTCTCCCATTTCGCCATGGTTTTTGGATCCGTCGACTCCACCGTGGGTCCTGCTACCAATCAAAACCCACTCCGCCGTCCTTTGCCAGCGCTACCTCGTTCCTTTGCCACCTCCCTTCACAGCTCCCGACGAAATCCATCGGCGCAGTTAACCAGAGGTGGGTGCGGTTCGGGTTTCATTGTCCTTGCACACCGTGTTGCCATTGAACATGGAAGCAGGTCTTCATTGTGTGGCGAACCGATCGCCGTCGCCTTGTGTCTTACGCTGCCCCAGGGAATTTTGGCGAAGGAGGGGCGTCAAGTCCACCATTGGCAAGTCTGCGAAGCTCGCGCCAACTCGTATCTCCCTAGCATATACACCGCCGAGGATGTCACCAACTCCTTCTACGTATCCACTGAGATACCCGGGTATCAAAGTGTAGCGTAGGGGGAGGGCAAGTTCCTGTGACGTTGATCGTTCCGATGTGGCCACCCCTGCCACTCGAGGCACCACCCTCACCTGCAAGCTCCAAAAAGGCAAGCAGGGTTGGCGGCGGCGCGTTCGAACACTGGCACCATCGTAATATCGGAGGCACGGCGAAGGTGGGTGCGGCTGTCGTAAGCGAGGTTGGATGTGGGCGGCGAAATGACTTCTTTCGCCGGCTTGGGTGGTTGTCGGGAGGGAAACGGGATGTGGGCGGGGACACGACTTCTTTCGCCGGCTTTCGAAAGCGTCTGTACTCATACATAAATGAGTTCGGGTGTTGCGAATTAGAAATCGCGGAAGGTGTCATCGTTTCGACACCCTCCACGACGCACCTCACGGGTCTCCCTCATCACGGGTCTCCCCCACAGTTCTCGTACCCTCCCAAATCCGCCCCGCTCCTTCAAAACGTAGCCCACATCCCTCGATGAGGGGAGGGGCTCGAAATCCGGCTTGTTTCCCGAAAATCCGCAAAAAATCAACTATATCGGTGAAAAAACACTTCAGAATTGCTTGAAAATCAATAATAGTACACTTACTGACATTTTTTTGGGGTTCCAGAGCGCCCGATGGCCAAACGACAGGTGGGGGGGGTGATGGTGGTGGTTCGAGATAGAGATCAACACGCGTCAACGTCGTTGATCTCAATTCCGGCACTATCCGAGCCATGCCGAGCCAAAGTCAGATTTCGAAATGCCCGCTTTCGGACGATACATAAAGTATTATTCCTCTGCAGAAAGCGTTGGAATTCGCATTTCAGAATCTGAAATAAGCTAAGGAATTGACCGATTTCTCGTAATGTTATGAGTCATGACATCTTCTCTACTTTTCTACCGCCCAATTCTCAATTTCTCAATTTGTCAACGTTTGGGAACTTATTATACACCCAGAGAAAGCCCAGAGTGAGGAGAGCACGAATCTGAAATCCGATTCTCAAAAAAAAAAAATCTGTTATCAAGTTATTCGAGTAATAGTCATCTCTAAAATAGCTTATACTGAGCCAAATTTCTCGTTGCTCATTTCGAACCATTTCACAACATATTATAACCTCAGAGAAAGCCCTAAGCGAGGGGGAAAAAAATATCAAGTCCAATTTTTATAGGCCAATTTTGTGTGGTTCATTTCGAAGCACTTCATAACATATCATGTACTAGGAGAAAGCCCCGAGCGAGCCGAGAATGAATCTGAAGTCAGATTTGCAAAAATAAAATTCCCTACGTCAAAATACCGTGAATACCATTTTCTTCCTCCTTTGAGCAAGAAATATGCTATTTCTCTTCTGTAAAATCCAATTCTCGACGGATTGACCCAGTCTAAATTTATTTGGAATCACGATAAAATTCTGAATCTGCGGATACAAGACATGTATGCATTTGCGCATGTTACCCGTACTTGATGACAAGAACAGGGCTTAAAGATCCTCGCGTTTGGTGAGGAGAAGATGGATACATGTTACTTTACGAGCCGGGAGACAGAAATATATTCGCAAAAATATATGTTATACATGGGAGGTATTGAGATGGAGTAAGAGGGTCGTGAGATAAGATAAATGCAAGGCGGCGGCCTTGAAACAACAATGGTATATAATTGTAAAATAAAACACCAAAACGGCCCTGCGACAACCAGATATCAGAAGCTACAGCATAGAGGTGAGCAGTATTCTATCAAACGAGCCAAAAGAAACCGCACTTAAAATGATTTTGCGTTTCCCATCAACATTGGTATTTAAGAGACGGAGAATGTGCTAGTAATATGGATGAGCACCGGGCTGAGAAAAACCATAATAAACATACTTGGATCGATTTGGCACTCTCGTTGTTGAACATAGCGAAGACGGAGAGTAACGGCCCTTGATAATTTATAGATGAAGTGTTTGCTCCCGCAAGGTTCTTCGAGCCGCGCTATTTCATCTGCCTCAAGCTGCTCCTCGTCTCCTCTTCAACATGCTGGAGGAATATTAGCAAGCTAAAATATGAGAATTAATTAGATATTCATAACGCAGAAAAGGAGAATACATACCGCCAACCAGATCATGTATTGTCATTTTAAAACTCGAACAGCTCGGATTCGTGGCCTTCGATGTTTAGCTGCTCGCCGTTGACAAACGTCGCGTTTGAGCTCTTCAAGTCTCTGATGAAAATTTGCATATCAACATGTCAGTCTCAGCGCCATCCTCTTTTTTTTCCAGATGCACCTTTCCTTGTACAAATCGCCAGCGAGAGCACCAGGGATCGCAGCAGCATGAGACATTTCGGACTAAGAAAAGAAAGAGAAGCGAAGGAAATATAATGTAGCGATACCGAAGATAAGTTTATGAGGAGGGAAAGCAGGGAGATGTGGTGCAAGATGCAGTGCGAAGCGGCTCCGGGGTGTCGACGGGGCTGGAGGTACAAGGCAAGGACGAATAAATCAGTAAAATTTAAAAGAAAGCGCCAGGATTGACGCAGAGAGTGTCGACGGCAGGTGGAAGTGATAGGGAGAGCGTATGGACGCTAACGCGTGGCTCCTCCCGGTGGTGCTTAAGGTACGGTTAGACTCCATACATTATGTGGCGCAAACAATGCAGGAGTTAGACTCCATACATTGTGACCGAGCGAGGGTGAGGACGAACGATGAGGGTAGGTGGTGGTGAGATAGGTCGTGTGTTACGAGATGTCACGTCCGATTGCTTCAACCCACCCTCGTCAATCTCTGCGTCGATCCTGGTGCGTTTTTATATATCTTACTCATGTATTTATAGTTTCTTTGTACCTCGAGCTCCATAGATACCCTGGAGCCGCTTTGCACTTCGTCGTGCACTCACACCTCTCTTCCACGATATGGTCGGCGGTATGTATTCTTCTTTTCTGCGTTATGAATATCTAATTAATCCTCACCTCTTAGCTTGCTAATATTCCTTCTCTGGTGGAGCTAGTCCACCTCTTGTTTGGCCATTCCGCGCACTGGAAGCTCAAAAAAAGTTTATAAGTGGTTTATTATTGTATTTTCACCCTTTCTTACCGGTTTTTTCACGATTATAGGTTATTTTTTACTTATCTACGCGAACCATACAATTTCGCGAACACCCTACCTAATTGAGGGATGTGTGCTTCGTTTCGAAGGAGCTGGGCGAATGTGGAATGGTCCGAGTACAGTAGGGGGGAAATCCTTGATGAGGGAAACCCGTCAGGTACGCCGGGGAGGGTGTCAATTCCACGATTTCGATTTCATGAACCCCCAACTGATTTATTGCGAGTACAGGCATTCTCGTAAGCCGGCGAAACATGCTGTTTTGCTGCCTACACCCATCATCCCTCATGACAACACCCCAGCACACGCACCTACGCCATACCCTTGAAATTTCCACAGTCCCGTTGGGTCGAAATTGGTGCCCTCGGCATATCAATAGATACACGGGGGGAATTCGTGTCATACCCAGCGTGTATACACAGGGTCGATACGAATTAGCGGGAGCTTACGCGCTTGCGAATGGAGGAGTTGAACCCCCTACTTTGCTCTACACCACAAGGGCAGCTTAAAATGCATCCCCGCTGCCATCCGTTCACTATAGCGTGAATACCCACCTCCTTGGAACTCCGGATACTCGCCGCCGCGAGAATCTAGGAGCATACAAGGGGTCTGTGGGCATTCCGCGTATTTGCGGGCGATTCGATCACAACCAGATGATGAGACCCGAACCGTACCCACCTCCGTTTGTCGATCCGATGGATTTAATCGGAAGTTGTGAAAGGAGGTGGCAAAGGAACATGGTAGCGAAATCAAACAAGGAAGTTGCTCACATTCTCTTCACCTGTCATCCTCATTTTTTTTTTTTTCGTGATTTCATTTGTGGAATACAAATGTCCAAGCCTTCAAGCAAAGGAACCAAAAACCCGTTTGCAATTTGGTTGACTGGTTGCCCCGCTACTTACAGTTCTCTCCTGCTGGTACACAGGAGAGAATAAATCTCCGACTCATCTCCTGAATGTTTTGGAACTTTCTTTTTGTCGATTCTACATGTACTAATAAACGCATTAACGGGAAAAAAGTTCGTTTCGAAATCGGTTGACTCATTCCTTTGCGACGTCAAATTTCAATGTTACTGCTACACCAAGGAATTTTTTTGCATATTCTATACGTACTAATAAACGAATTAAGCAGGAAAAAATATGTTTGTAATTTCGTGCATTTGTTGTTGTGGAATATCACATTCTGTAGGTGAAGGGGGATTAGATTGTGAATGTGCGTCAGCACAATTTGTCATTCACCCTTCATTAATGGGGAATGACATCATACCGGCATACCACTATACTTCTGCTACAAGAGACACGGTTAACTGCTGGGGTAGAGAGAATATGCGGCTCGAAGAACCGCATATTTTACCGAGAGCTACATATAGCATACCAAAAGATGGGCGAGGAGACAACAGGTAGGTACAGTGGATGAGAACCGCATGGTTCCACACCCTGGTGAGTGGCCTAAGGTCCGATTGATGGGTACTTAATGCGGTATGCCGATGCTGGGATTGTCTTCAGTAGACCACCTCAACGTTCAACAGTATATATATTGGGTTATTGGATAGTACTCGAGTGTATGTACAAAATATATCGAGGTGGATATTTGAGATTAAGCCTTATGTCACAATGAGAGGCCCAGGTGAGGCATGTTGCGTGCCTGAATGGCAGCTTTATAGATTAGGTGAAGAGAGCCGAGAGGAAGGCTGAGGAGGGCCAGGAAAGCTCTTGTCACTGCGACGCAGGCAGGGGATGTGACGGATCCATGATTTTTTGCCTTCGACATTAGGTGCGTACTAACTCGTGAGCAGACTTCATAGATTTCCCTCGAAACCGGCTTCAAATGACTTGAAAGACAACTGACGATTGTACATTATGCTAGAGGGATGTGAGCCGCTTAGATACTCAGATAACCGCAGACTCCCTCTGAGAAATTTCTATAGTATTCGGTAGAAATGAAGTTTGAACATGCACCGATGAAATCTCCCTCTCTGAGAGTTTTAAAATGTTCGAGAATGGGGGCACCATATTTATTTCAGAGAAGCGGCAAATCTAGGTCGTCAGCTGTCCTCATCCAGTTTGCACTGTCCTCCTCTGTCCCACCGCTCTCCTCTGTTCTCAGAAATATTACTGTTAACCTCTGCCTTTCTCTGATCCCGTTTTCACTGGGAATGATCTTTCAACCGTCGTTCAGTTTGTTCCAGCTCCACCACTCCCTCGACTCCCTCAATCTATCCTAGTAAAGCTATAAAAATGAAAGGAGTTGGGAAAGAGGCAATAAA